>Ga0209624_10000241_pt1 | contig 48981 bp, 48 predicted proteins | sample JacPinW_OM2H0_O1_FD_188565 | JGI IMG/M metagenome (GOLD analysis project Ga0209624, IMG submission 188565) | Forest soil microbial communities from Algoma, Ontario, Canada - Jack Pine, Ontario site 1_JW_OM2H0_O1 (SPAdes) (version 2) | ecosystem: Environmental > Terrestrial > Soil > Boreal...
TACTCGACGACGACGCTTCCAGCAGGAACAAACGTCATCACCACAATTTACAGCGGCGATATCGACTTCACGCCGAGCTCCGCCTCAGCGGCTTCGGGCGCGACCACCGTCACCGTTACTCCGTTGGACTTCACCCTGCAGGTCACAAGCCAGCCGTCGATAACGGGGATCTACGGCGACACCGGTAAGTACACCCTGCACCTCGCTCCCACCGGCGGATCGTACCCTGGAGACGTCCAGTTCACCATAGGCGGCAACGGGCCAATCGCAGCCACTTATACCTTCTCGCCTTCAACGGTAGGAAAAGATGGCGGTCCGACCGATATCACTCTTACTGTCGTGACCCGCAAGCTCGCTGGACTGGAGACACCCAAGGACTTGTCGAGCAAACTTTCGCACGTTGCCTTTGGCTTGTTCCTGCTGCCTCTTCTGGGCTTGCGCTACTCACGTCGCACCGGTAAAAAACTGGGCCGCATGCTTAGCCTGGCCTTGGTTCTGCTATCGCTGGGAGCGATCAGCTCTCTCACTGGCTGCGGCGCCGGATATTTCGATCACGTCTACCCGATCACCGTCACTGCAACAAGTAACGGCGTCCAGCACACCGTCACAGTCGACTTCCACGTTCCGACGTCTCCACAGTAGTAGAAGTCGCAACCCCGCCCGGACGAGAAGTGGTAGCCACATCCGGTCGGCACGGCGAGAAGGAGGTGGGGTGAGGGAGCGGAGGCGCATCGGCTGTTTCTATTGTCGAATTTGGAGCGGTTTTTTTAGGTGGGGAATTAAAAGTGACAACTGTGGTTTTTGCTGGGGTTTTTGAGAATTCTGAGGGTTTGGATGTGGTGTTTTTGTGGTCAAGTTGTGGTGGAATGTGTGGCAAACGTGGTCAGTAGGAGGTCGTTTTTCGGGGTTGAAAAATTAAGACATGTTTTTCAACTATTTTTTGTGTTTGATACTACGTTTGCAAGGCGAGGGCGAAAAGCAAAGCCGAAATTGGTTTTCTCCACTCGCGCTGCTCTAGCATGATCGAGCGGTTTCGATAACACACCAATATTTCCGTTTAGCCCTGCAATATTCTGCGCAGTAAACGAAGACACAAAGGAAAATCTCTGATTTCAGGGGTTTTCTTTTGGCATGGCACGTGCTGAGGTGACAGCATCACCGAGTTCCAACTCTCTCGCAGCCGATCTGTGTCGTGTATCACGGGCCCATCGTTCATACATCCGGAGGAACATAGAAATGAAATATCTTCGCGTCTTGCTTGCCTTGTCAATGCTGTTCTGTGGGTTTTCCGGTCACGCCAGAGCCGATGGCATCGACTTCCGCGCAACAGTTCTTGATGGACCTAACCAGTGCCTTCCTGACAACACCGCCTGCTTTATCCATGATCCAGGCGAGACACTTACCGTTCGTCTGTCGGCCGCTGCGTGTCCGACCGGCGTGTCAGCGGACGGTCCGTTCGGCTGTTTTGTAGGCGACAATCTAACTGGCCTAACCATCACCAGCATAAATTTCACCTTTACAGGCGGCCCTTATGAGGGACAGACCCCAAGCTGCGACTCGGCCGGCCAGAACGGCATCCCCAGCGCCTTTGACGTTGTGACTTGTGAGCTAGTCGGCAGTAACTACATTCTTAACTTTGCTGGCGGCAAGTCAGTTCCGACCGGAACCGACTTCGTCTTTTTTGAGGAAGGCGCAAATCCGAGCGATTTCATCGGCACAGCGACCATCGGCGTTGCCACCCCTGAACCAGACTCGGTTATCTTGCTCTCAACGGGAGTCATGATGGCCGGCCTATTCGCTTTCTGGCAGAGGCGGCGGGTTTCATTCGGAGCGTGACGCGGCTTACCAGCAGGATGATAAGCACAATGGGCAAGCCTGACGACTGTGCAGGCTTGTCCATTTTGCTTTTCCGGGGGTTATATGGCGAGCGCTGTGCTCTCCTACCTTCTCGGGCAATCCCACCAACCGGGTGGTATTGGTCGAAGGCCGAGGATGGACCCTAAAAGTTGCGTCATCGAGTTGAACAGACTACTTTCGTGCGCAAAACAGAGATCACCTGTCTCCGCTCAAGTCTGAACTTCCGGGGAGTCACGTTGACACTACCGGCATCGCCGCGTACCTTATGGAACAAATACCCGACCGCGCCAGCCACATTTTTGATCCAGATCCGCAGTTCATCTTGCGTGTTGAGAAGCAGTATTTTTTTCAAATTGCTTGAGGCGGCCGTCACTCGAGAATCAGACGGTACGAGCATGACCGAGATCGTGATGCAGAATGTTGCACTGAGCCCGGAGAGTGTCGGATCGTAAGTTGATATTTGCGGCGAGCGAGCCCGTAAGAATTGTTCTGTTTTGTGTGACTTCACCCGGTCTATCGCAATAATGAGAATATCGTGTCGCGAGGAGCCGGTCCGCAGTTTTGCGGATATGATCATTCTGGTAATCGAGACACGCCCCTATGCGCCACGCTGGAATCTCCGTCGTATTGCTGCTGCTGCTGAGCCTCGCGGCTGAGTTACGTGGGCAGGATACCCCCCAAATTCCTAAAAAAGATGATTCACAACTTCAGGTGATTTTGGGAGATGGGACCGCTGAGCTCTCTGGCATGTGGAAGTTCCACACCGGTGACGACATCGCCTGGGCGCAGCCGGACTTCGACGACTCCGGTTGGAGATCGATTGACGTGACCCCGCCAGCAGGGTCAGAAAACGCGGTACTTGGAACGAGCGGATTCATCCCTGGCTGGACCGACAATGGTTACCCGGGCTACTCCGGATACGCGTGGTACCGGCTGCGGATCAACGTGCAGAGTTCCCATGGCGCACTTGCCATAAAGATGCCGATGGACGTGGACGATGCGTACCAACTTTTCGTCAATGGCAAGCAGATTGGAGAGTTTGGCAAGTTTACTAAGGGTCGCGTGACGGCTTATCTTGCGCAGCCTCGCGCCTTTCGGCTTCCGCGCGAACTGCGCAGCGGACCGATGACGATCGCGGTGCGCATGTGGATGGATAGTGCAACACCGTTCAACAGCCCAGACTCCGGTGGCATGCACGAACCACCTGTTCTGGGTCATGCCTCCGTGATTAGCACACAGATTCGCATGGACTGGGACGATACGATGCACGGGGTGGGCAGCGGATTTCTTGAGATGCTGATTCTGCTGTTGGCGTGGCTGGTCGCGATGAGCCTCTTGTGGATGGACCGAAAAGAGCCCGCTTATCTCTGGCTGAGTCTTGTTTGCGTGGTCACGATCTTCAGCAATGGCGTTACGCTTATCGTGACCTATCACACCTGGATCTCGCAGATGCCGTTCGTGCTGCTCTCCGATGTGATCAGTCTGCCACTTCGGATTGGGCTTTGGGTTATCTTTTGGGGGTACTGGTTCAGGATTGTCCGCATGGACTGGGTGCATCGCATCGTGTGGGGACTTGCGTTTCTGCTCATGATCGGCACAGCCATGTTGCGTCCGCCACTCTATGGCGAGATAGTTCCTGTTGGTGCGCGCATTTATCTCTTTCCCATTCTGCAGACGCTAAAACTGGCCTTAGCAGCGCTGCTGTTCGCCATTACAGTTCGAGGGATCAGGAAGCAGAAGACCGAAGGCTGGCTGGCCTTTGTGGCTGTGCTGTTGGTTGCTGTCTCTCTTTACACACGGGAACTCCGTGCGTTCCTGCATGTGAAGACGACCTTCGACGTGGTGGGATTCGCTATCCAACTCGGAAGCATCTCTACCATGGTTTCTCTCTTCCTCATTACGTTCATGCTGGTGCGGCGTTATCTGCAAACACAGCGCAAGCGGGACCAATGGAAGGCGGAGATCGAGCAGGCACAGCAGATACAGCACGTCCTCATTCCAGATGAGTTGCCGAGGATAGCCGGGTTCGCTATCGAGAGTGAATATCGTCCGGCGCGCGAGGTTGGCGGGGACTTCTTTCAGATCATGCCGGGTCAGGAGCTGGGCAGCGCTCTGATCGTGGTCGGCGATGTGATGGGAAAGGGACTGCAGGCAGGGATGCTGGTTGCGGTGATCGTTGGGGCGATCCGTACCGCAGCACAATACCACTCGGATCCTTTGATCCTCATGAACAACCTGAATGACCAGTTATCCGGTCGTGTTGGGGCGATCGCCACTTGCCTGATACTTCGGATCAGCGCTGATGGGGAGGTAACGCTGGCGAATGCAGGGCATCTGGCACCGTATTTGAATGGCGTGGAGATGCAGATGGAGGGCGCGCTGCCAATGGGTATGTTGGCGCATGCGGATTTTACGGTGATGCACTTCCAGCTCGCGCCTGGCGATACGCTGATGCTGATGTCCGATGGGGTCGCGGAGGCGCAGGACGAGCACAAAAATTTGTTTGGGTTTGAACGCATTGGGGAGATGCTGCAAAGGCCGATCTCCGCAGCCGCGCTCGCCTCTGCAGCCCAGGCGTTCGGGCAAGAGGATGACATTCTTGTCTTACGAATTCAACGCAAAGTTCGCTCTGACAGCCTCCGTAATGCGGGAGCTATTCTGGCGGCGACATAATTTCTTCGATCGACAAAAGGAAGCAGACTGAGAGAACATTATCCCGGAGATCACTATGGCCTTCACTTCCGTCTCACCAAGTCGCGAAACCGAACTGATCGACCTGCAACAGCAGGTTGCGCGGCTACAAGCTCTGCTTGAGGCGACGCGGCAGGTCCACTCCGCCACGTCCCTCGAGCAAGTGCTTCTACGTGTGCTGGAGATCGTGGTGCGAGAGCTGGAGATGCGGGGGGCCTCGTTCACGGACCCCCCGCTGACGTACGGAGTGACACCACCAGCCACGTTGGATGGCTGCGCCCGCTTTCCCTTGCGTGACAAGGAGGGAACGTTGATGACTGAGCTAGTGGTAGCTTTACCGCAGAATCAGGAGCTTTCGCTGTACGAGGAGGATTTTCTGGAGGGACTCGCTCTACAGACAGCGGTGGCGGTTGAAAACGCGCGCTATCACCAGCGAAATCTCGAATGGGTTCGTCTGCAGAGAGATCTCGAAGCGGCGCGTGCGATCCAGCGAAGCCTGCTTCCACAGGAGATGCCGACCATCAGGGGCTACTCCATCGCAGTGCGCTCAAGCGCCTGCTACGAGGTTGGCGGGGATTATGTGGATATTGTTGGTCTGCCTGATGGTTCGCACATCATGGTTGTCGCAGACGTCGCTGGAAAGGGCCTGGCTTCTGCCATCGTGAGCACAGCGTTTCGGTCGGCATTCCGCGCGATGGCGCTGTCGGGGCTGCCCCTAAATGAGATGGCGGCGCGCATGAATGATCAACACTATGCGGAGGGTCCCGAGTCTCGCCGTCGATATGTAACGGCAATCTTTCTCAAACTGGACGCGCATGCTCACACCGTCGAGGTCGTTAACGCCGGTCACAACCCCGGATTCCTCATCTCACCGGGCGAACAGATGCGGCAGATCGATGCCAGTGGAACGCCTCTCGGATTGATGCCATCCATGCAGTACACGACCGAACAGATGGACTTCCCGGGAGGGTCGCGTCTGCTTCTTTACACGGATGGACTCACCGAGGTCTTCAAAGATCTTGAGGAGTTTGGGTCAGACCGGCTTCGTACAACGTTTCTTGAGTGCAATTCGCCCGAATGCAATGCTATCCTCGACTGGCTGTGGACTACGCTCCATGAATTCTCCGGTGGAGCCCCCCAGGATGACGACATGACTGCTCTGGCGATCTTGAGAATGCCAGCTTAAGGGAAAGTGGCCCAGATGAAAGAGATCAAAGATACGGCAGTTGAAGTCAGGCTCCCATCCCGGCTCGGTTTTGAGAAGATTGCCATGGGAACAGCTGCCAGCGTCGCAAAGCTGATGGGGTTCCCAGATGATCGAATTGAAGACTTAAAGACAGCGGTCGCGGAGGCATGCATCAACGCGATCGAACATGCCAATCGCCTGGACGAGAATCTCTCCATAGGCGTAATTCTTTCGGCAACCGACGACAGTCTTGAGGTGAAGGTTGTCGACGAGGGGGAAGGTGTCAACAAGCGGCCGGCGAATCCTGACATCGACCGCAAGATGCATGGTGAAGAAGGCACACGGGGAATGGGAATGTTTCTGATTGAGGCGTTGGTCGATGAGGCGGAGTGGGTGAAAGGCAGCAAAGGCAAAAACAGTTACGTGCGGCTCGTTATTAGGCTGGGCAAGGATGGTAAATAGTGGAGACGGGAACAAAGACTACAGTCGATGAGATTATTGCTGACAGTGGCAAGGCAGTCAGCGTGCTTCGCTTTACTGGCGATATCTCCAGCGTGTCTCGAGACAACGTCCTGAGTGCGTATGGCAAGCTAGCCAAAGATCGTCCCGTGTTATTGGATTTCAGCCGTGTGGACTATATCAACTCGAGTGGCATAGCGCTCGTCATCCAGATGATGATGGAAGCTAATAAGTCAGGGCAGGAGATCTGCGCCTTTGGGCTCACTCCACACTTCCAGAAAGTATTCACCATGGTTGGCATCACGAAGTATGCCAAGCTTTATCCTGATGAACCCTCCGCGAAGGCAGCTGTCTGAGTGCTCTGCGTTTTTCTCCGCGCACGGGCAGACTCATCCATCCTCCAATTATTTTGGTGTTTTCGGACCTTTTGCCCGCCACAAAGTTTCTGAAAAGCTCGCCATCTCTTGCCGGCTGGTAGGATAATCCTCTCGATAGGAGGTTTATTCATGTCCAATACATCGACGCTCATCCATCCCCTTCCCACGGATCGCAAGCAACGCGAGGTTCACCATTGGGTTAATGGTCGATTGTTGACCGGAAGCTCCGGAAGATTTGGGGATGTGTACAACCCCGCCAGCGGAGAGTTGCAGGCAAGGGTTGCTCTGGCTACAGCCGCCGAGGTGGATTTAGCGGTTACCGCCGCAGCCGCTGCCTTCCCGGCGTGGTCCGCGCAGCCGGCTTTGCGGCGAGCTCGGGTGCTCTTCCGCTTTCGCGAAATTTTTGAGCGGCGTCTTGACGAAGTTGCAGTGCTTTTGACCAGCGAGCACGGCAAGGTCTTCGCCGATGCGAAGGGCGAGGCAACGCGCGGGCTCGAAGTAGTGGAGTTCGCAACCGGCATCCCACAATTGCTCAAAGGCGAGTACAGCGAGCAGGTAGGCTCGGACGTGGATAGCTGGTCGATTCGGCAGCCGCTCGGGGTTGTGGCCGGGATCACTCCGTTCAACTTTCCGGCGATGGTACCCATGTGGATGTTCCCCGTCGCCCTGGCCTGCGGCAATACCTTTGTCCTGAAGCCGAGCGAACGGGACCCGAGCGTCTCCCTCCTTCTCGCTGAGATGCTGAAGGAAGCGGGTCTTCCGGACGGCGTCTTTAATGTGGTCCAGGGAGACAAAACCGCGGTCGACGCATTGCTCACTCATCCCACGGTACAGGCAGTGAGTTTCGTTGGGTCCACGCCGATTGCCGAGTACGTGTACCGCGAAGGAACGAAGTATGGCAAACGCGTGCAGGCGCTCGGGGGCGCAAAGAACCACATGATCGTGATGCCGGATGCGGATTTGGATCAGGCGGCGGATGCCCTCGTTGGCGCAGCATATGGTTCGGCGGGCGAACGATGCATGGCAATTTCGATCGCGGTGACGGTTGGAAACGCAACCGCGGACGCGCTCGTCGACAAGATCAAACAACGCATTCAAAAGCTTCAGATGGGCGATGGAATGGCGGAGGGCTCGGAGCTCGGTCCGTTGGTTACAAAAGCGCATTTGGAACGCGTTACGAGTTATGTTCAGCATGGCGAGAAGGAGGGCGCCAGCCTGGTCGTCGATGGACGCGAGAATGCTCTTTCCAAAAATAGCGGCTTCTTTCTCGGCGCTTGCCTCTTCGATCACGTCAAGCCAGAGATGAAGATTTATCGCGAGGAGATCTTCGGCCCAGTGCTGGGCGTCGTGCGGACGAGCAACTTTGAAACAGCACTGGAGTTAATCAACGAGCACGAGTTCGGCAACGGGACATCCATTTTCACGCGCGATGGCGACACGGCCCGGGACTTCGCACATCGCGTACAAGCGGGCATGGTTGGTATCAATGTCCCGATCCCTGTGCCGATGGCGTTTCACAGCTTTGGCGGGTGGAAGCGCTCTTTGTTTGGCGATCACTCGGTACACGGACCGGAGGGGGTGCGCTTCTACACGCGATTGAAAACAGTGACTTCGCGATGGCCCACAGGAATACGCAAGGGCGTTGATACCTCCATGCCAACTTTGGGCTAAATCGTCAACAAAAATCTCCCTCGTAATGACGTGGTTGGTACGAAAAAAAAGTGAGCCCCGGAGCGAGCCGATCTACTCCGGGGTTTTGCTGTTTTACGGGAATTTTGAGGGGTGTTTCAGGAAAAGTGCGGTGCAGCTGGTGGTTTTTTTGTGGTGAAGTTGTGGTGAAGTTGTGGTGAATTGCGTGGTAAACGTGGGCAACAGACGATCGTAAAACGCAGGCTGGAAAATAGGACAGTAAATCCGACTTTATTTTCGTGGGTGGCGCGAACGTCGGCCTCAGTGCTCGACTGATGCATCGGCCAGGGCGAGATGCTCGTCAAGAGCGGCGATTCCGCGGTCGATCTCTTCTTTGGTCACGATGAGGGGAGGCGCGATGATAAAGTGCGAGACCCATGCTTGAATCGTGACACCGTCAGCGAGTATCTTCGCCGCGATCTGATCCACCAGCAGAGATTTACCGGAGACCTTGTCGGTATACGTGTTGAATGGCTCTTTTGTCATGCGATTCTTGACGAGGTCGACTGCCCAGAAGAGACCTTTGCCGCGTACATCGCCGACACTGGGATGGCTGCTCTTGAGTTCGTTGAGCTTTTCACCGACATACGGCTCAAGTTCTTTCGCTCGCTCTACGAGTCCAAGACGCTGCAACTCGTGGATCGTTGCGACCGCCGGGGCGAGCGTCAGCGGGTGTGCTTCGTAGGTGTGGCCGTGGGCGAAGTAGTGATCCTGGAAGAACTCTGCGATCTTCTCGCTCGTTGCGCAGAGACCAAGCGGAACATAGGCCGAGGTGATTCCCTTCGCCGTGACTAGGATGTCCGGAACAACTCCCCAGTGGTTCATGGCAAACCACTCGCCGGTGCGTCCCCACCCCGTCATCACCTCGTCGGCGATGAGGAGGACGCCGTGTTCGTCGCATATACGACGAAGCTTGGGCATGTACTCTTCGGGAGGAACGATGACACCGTTCGTGCCGACGATAGGCTCGACCAGAACAGCGGCTACATCGGACTCATTGCGAATCATGTGCTCGATGTAATCCGCACAGGCGATACCACACCCCGGATAGGTATGCCGGATAGGGCACTTATAGCAGTGAACCTCCGGCGCGAAGAGGATGCCCGGCCCCTTGCCTCCTGGCTCCATGGCCCATCGGCGCGGATCTCCGGTTGCTGCGATGGAACCAGCGGTCGAACCATGGTAGGAGCGGTATCGCGCAATGATCTTTGTCTTTCCCGTATACATGCGCGCGATCTTGAAGGCGGCTTCGTTGGCTTCTGTGCCGGAGGTGGTGAAGAAGAACTTGTTCAGACCCTTCGGGAGAATCTCCGCCAGAAGCTGTGAGAGCTCAGCTCGCGCCGTCGTGGCATAGCCCGGCATGGCGTAGCTCAGCTCCTGCGCCTGCCGTGCGATGGCATCGATGACGGCCTGGTTTTTGTGTCCGAGGTTGGAGCACATGAGCTGCGACGAAAAGTCCAGATAGCGCTTGCCTGCGCCATCGATGATGTAGCAGCCCTCGGCGTCGACGATGTGCATCGGGTTCCAGTTCTTCTGGAAACGCCATGTGCCGTAGTTGTACTGCCGGGTCAGATCGACAACCTGCTGGCTGGTCAGGGTCTGCGGTTTGTTCGAGCTCTGTAGCTCGGCGGCGTCAGTGGGACTCATGATGGCCATCCTATTCGTTAAGGCTTGCTTCTGTCATGGGGGTAAGAGCTGGGGCGTTGGCCGCATATCTGAGCATGAGGAGATAGTAGCTGCTGGCCGCCACAAAAAATCCGACAAACCAAGCGTAGTCATACAGGAATCGCAAAGCTGGAACAGCAAGTCCGATCAGTGCGACAATCACTCCGCACACAAGCGACACAATTGCGCGGGGATTCACTCCGCGCGAATACTCGTATGGGCCTCCGCGGCGATAAAGAGAAACCGTGTCCAGCCGCGTTCCACGAATCAGAAAGTAGTCTGCAACCATGATGCCTGCAACCGGGCCCAGCAGTCCGGAGTAGCCGATGAGCCATCCGAAGATGTAGCTCCCGAAGGTGCTCATCAGCTTCCACGGCATCATCGCTAACCCTAACAAGCCGGTGATCATTCCTCCTGTGCGGAAGCTAATGAATTGTGGAGCCAGGTTCGCGAAGTCGTTCGAGGGTGAGACGACATTTGCTGCAATGTTTACGTTGAGCGTTGCGATGAGTAACGCGAAGAGCGCCAGCAACGCTGCGAACGGCTGATGAAACCGTCCCAGAAGAGTGATCGGCGACCAGATCGGCTCGCCAAAGATGGAGACTGATGCCGAGGTGCACGCGATGCCGATGAAGGAGTACAGCGTCATGGCCACAGGAAGACCGAACGCCTGTCCGACGATCTGCGAATCCTGTGACTTGGCATAACGCGTGAAGTCTGGGATGTTCAGCGAGAGCGTCGCCCAATAGCCGACCATCGCCGTTAGCGACGGAAAGAAGAAGCGGAGAAAACTGCCAGTCGAATGGAAACGGCTCGGCGCCGAAAGCATCGGACCGAAGCCACCCGCCTTGTGCAGCATCCAGAAGAGCAGGATGAACGACATAACGAGCATGAAGGGCGCCGAGAAACTTTGCAGGAACCGGATGGATTCGACTCCTCGCCACACAACAAACATGTTGAGCAGCCAGAACCCAAGAAAACTTGCCCAGAGGGTAAAAGGCGTGTGTGCCGTCGCAGGCCAAAGTACGGCAATCATCGCAGCAATCGCCTGCCCGCCGAGCCAGGATTGAATCCCAAACCATCCGCAGGCCACGAGGGCGCGCAGCATGGCGGGAAGATTGGCTCCGCGGGTGCCGAAGCTCGCGCGTACAAACACGGGGAAGGGAATACCATACTTCGCGCCAGCGTGCGCGTTCAGAAGCATTGGGATCAGCACGATCAAGTTTCCCAGGAGGATGGTGAGGATAGCCTGCTTCCAGTTCATGCCACCGGCGATCAGCGAAGAGGCAAGCATGTACGTCGTCACTTCCATCGACATGGAGAACCAGAGGGCGATGTAGTTGTAGGTTCCCCAGGTGCGGTGTGCGGCGGTGGTGGGAGCCAGGTCGTCGTTGTACAGACGTGGGTCGTGCTGCGCTGCAAGAGCCACTGCGGCCTGGTCGAGGACGCCTGAGGTGGTTGAGCTTACTGCCATGCTCCTCCCCGCGCCTCTCGCCGTAGATATTGGCCTCGCCCTATTGCGGCGACGTAGCGCCCTCCATCCACGACGAGTTCGCCACGCGAGTAGACCTGACGCGCATTGCCCTTCACCTGCCACCCTTCGAACAGTGAAAAATCACAGCGCATATTGTGCGTAGCAGCGGATATGAGGTGCTTGGCCTCAGGGTCCCAGAGCACGATGTCAGCATCAGAGCCTGGAGCAATCGTTCCTTTCTTCGGGTACATGCCGAAGATTCGCGCCGGCGCCGTGGAGGTGATTTCGACAAATCGCTGCAGCGTAATCTTTCCGGAGTTCACGCCGAAGTGGTAGAGGAGTTGCAATCGGTTCTCAACGCCGGGACCCCCGTTGGGGATTTTGGTGAAGTCGTCTTTACCTAACTGCTTTTGGTCGGCAAAGCAGAAGGGGCAGTGGTCTGTGGAAACCACTTGTAGATTGTCTGTAGCGAGTCCGTCCCAAAGCTTGGGCTGGTTCTTTTTCTCGCGCAACGGCGGAGTGAAGACATACTTTGCCTCCTCGAAGCTCTTGCCCGGCATTTGATCTTCGATGGAGAGCAGAAGGTATTGCGGACATGTTTCGGCGAATGCAGGAAGACCGCGATCACGCGCCTCGCGCACCTGGTTTAATGCATCTTCGCTCGATAGGTGGACGATATACACCGGAACGCCTGCCATTTCTGCGAGCGCAATGGAGCGATGTACGGCCTCCGCCTCGGCTCTTGTCGGTCGCGTCAGCGCGTGATGCACGGGAGCAGTCTTTCCTTCGGCAAGCGCTTGTTGGACGATCACGTCGATGGCGCTTCCGTTCTCAGCGTGCATGCAGACCAGCGCGCCGTTCTTCGCGGTCTGCCGGAGAGCCTTGAAGATTGTGGCGTCGTCCACCATCAAGACGTTCGGATACGCCATGAAAAGTTTGAAGCTGGCGACACCCTCTCTCACCATGTCGTCCATGTCGTGCAGGCCTTGCTTGCCGTTGTCGGATCCTAAATCCGTCACGATCATGTGCAGGCCATAGTCGACGCATGCCTTTCCTTCTGCCTTCGCCAGCCAGATGTCGAGCGCGTCACGCATGCGGGTTCCCTTTGCCTGAATGGCGAAGTCGACGATGGTAGTGGTGCCACCGATAGCCGCGGCTCGCGTGCCAGTGAGAAAGTCATCGGCAGACACGGTACCGCCGAATGGCATGTCCATGTGGGTGTGAGCATCGATACCGCCGGGCATCGCAAAGAGGCCAGTGGCATCCACAGCTCTGTGCCCCGTCGGATCGATGTGGGCGCGCACCTCTTTAATCGTGCTGCCTTCGATAAGCACGTCCGCCTTCTCCATGCGATCGGCGGTAACAACTGTGCCGCTTTGAATCAGAATCCCCATGCTTTGCTCCGGGTTGTTCGTCGCTAAAAGTTGCAATGGTATGGCTCGATCTCTGCTATTCACGAACGAGCGGGCGCATCAAGTATTCGTGCTCATCACTTGACGGGCTGCCGGCGAAACCAGACCCTTTGTTGTTCGCTCCTCCCAGCTTTCGGGTGGCAGGCCGTTGTCGACGCGCTCCATCGTGATGCAGTTTTCGACCGGACAGACGAGCGCGCAAAGATTGCAGCCGACACAGTGGTGTTCATCCACGCGAGGAATGCGCTCGAGTGGCGTCACTGCGTTGCTGTGACCGAGGGTGCCCGCGTCAAGTTTGGGAATCGGCGTGGTGGAGATGTGACGCGCCGTTTCGGCCTCAACCATCGCCGGTGTTCGTGTTGTGTCTGGCACGGCCGACTTGCGGTCGAGGTGAATGCACTGATGTGCGCCGTCCCAACAAGCGGTGTAGCAAAGCTGGCATCCGATACATAGGTCCGGGTGAATACGAGCTACAATCTTGTAGTTCAGATTCAGGTGCTTCCACTCGAGAACATTGGGGAGCGACAATCCGCGAAAGTCTTCGATCGTAGCGAATCCCTTCTCCGTCATCCACGCTAACAGGCCGTCCTGCATATCTTCGACGATGCGGTAGCCGTAGTGCATCGCGGCAGTGCACACCTGCACGGTTCCGCAGCCGAGGAGGATGAACTCGGCGGCATCGCGCCAGTTGCCGATCCCCCCAATGCCGGAGAGTGGCAACGCGCTCGCAGGATCGGACTGTACTTGCTGAACCATATTAAGCGCGATCGGCTTTACCGCGGGGCCGCAGTAACCTCCATGTGAGCTTTTGCCGTCGACGTTCGGATTGGGCTGGAGCGTTTCGAGATCGATGCCCGTAATTGAGTTGATCGTATTGATCGCGGAGAGCGCGTCGGCACCCCCGCGCTTGGCGGCTCGGGCAGGTATGCGGATGTCTGAGATGTTCGGCGTCAGTTTGACGATCACCGGCGTTCGCGCCTTCTCTTTCACCCAGGCTGTGATCTGCTCGCAGTACTCCGGGACCTGGCCGACGGCTGATCCCATGCCGCGCTCGCTCATGCCATGAGGACAACCGAAGTTGAGTTCAAGCCCGTCCGCCCCGGCGTCTTCCGCGCGCTGCACAATATCGTGCCACGTGTCTCGCTTGCTCTCGACCATCAGCGATGCGATGACGACGTGCTTCGGATACCGGCGCTTCACCTCGGCGATCTCCTGAAGATTGACCTCGATAGGGCGGTCGGAGATGAGCTCGATGTTGTTGAAACCCATCATGCGCCGCCCTTCCCAATCGATCGACGAGTATCGCGAACTGACATTCGTGATCGGCTCGCCAATCGTCTTCCAGACGGCGCCGCCCCATCCTGCATCGAATGCACGCATGACTTGTTCGCCGCAGTTTGTGGGCGGGGCAGACGCGAGCCAGAATGGATTGAGGCACTTGATGCCGCAGAATGTGCTCTCTAGCGTCGGCTTAGGCTTGGACATGCTGTTCCTCCAACCATGCAGCGATGCCGATGCCAGCCCGTTTGCCGTCCGCAACCGCGTCCACAACCTCGCGCCCGCCGTTGGTACAGTCTCCGCCAGCGAAGAACTTCGGGTTCGATGTCTGGCCTGTTGCGCGGTCGATGAGGATGCGGCCGCGTTCAAGCTGGACCTTCGCGCGTTCATTTCTATGTTCGGAGAGAAAAGCCGTATGCGTGGCCTGTCCAATTGACAGGACGACGAGATCAGTCGCCAACAAAAACTCCGAACCCTGTTGCGGGATAATCGAGCCATCCTCCGTCGACGCGAGCTTCGTGAGCTCGAGCCCTTCTACAGATCTGTCGCCTCGAATTTTCGTGGGTTGAACGTGCCAGAGGAACTTGACTCCCTCGTTTCTGGCGTGCTCATACTCGAATGAAAATGCGGACATTTGCTCCGGACCTCGTCGATACACGATATGGACCTCGGTGGCACCAAGCCGGACGGCCGCGATGGCCGCGTCGATGGCGGTGTTACCCGCCCCCACAACGACTACTCGCGCCGGCACCGTCGTCAATTCGCCGGACTTATAACCGGCGATGAGATCAAGTGCATTGGTTACGCTAGGAAGATCCTCTCCGGCAATGCCCAGCCGATGAATTCCGCCGAGGCCAATTCCGAGAAAGACAGCATCGTGCTCGCGCTCGAGCTCGGCGAGGCTGGCCGCGTCGATCGTAGTTCCAAAGTGAAAATCGACTCCCAACTGCGAAAGCAGTTCGATCTCGCGCAGGCTTTCGACGAGCGGAAGCTTGTATTCTGCGACGCCATACGTATTCAATCCTCCCGGTAGTGGACGCGCGTCATAGAGATTCGCGCGGATGCCGCGGCGGCGAAGTTCTGCGGCGCAGGCGAGCGAGGCCGGACCAGCGCCGATCAACGCAACAGAGAGTCCCGTCTCGACTCCCGGCTCAAACGGCAGCGGCGCTCCGCTTTCGTAGAATGAGTCCATCGCAAACCGCTGTAACCGCGCGATCTGAATCGGTTCTTTATTGTAGCGGTGCATGACGCAGGCCCCTTCACACAGCACCTCCACTGGGCATGCACGAGCGCAGCTAGCACCGAGGATATTTGCATCGAGGATCGTGCGTGCCGAACCGGAAAGATTACCGCTGGCAATCTTTTTGATGAAGCGCGGCACATCAATATGGGTAGGACAGGAAGAGGTGCAGGGGGCATCGAAGCAGAAGAGACATCGGTTTGCCTCCGGCATGGCTGCCTGCCTGTCGAGCGGGGGATGGAGATCGCCGAAACGTGCAGCCAACTCCGGCTGAAGGACGATCTGTTGATCGAAAGGCGCTCGTTCGCTCATTTGGAGTCGATGACCTCCGCGGACTCGAAGAGGCCGCATCGTTCGACGCTGGAGGTTCCATCGCCGAACGTCGTGACAAGAGTAGTCGGGCAGAACGAGCTGTCCAAAGCTGGAAGCCGTTGCATCATGGAAGACGACATGATCCTCCTCGCGGTGCCGCTCTATTTCAGGACTCAGGATGACTATTATGCACTATCAAGGCAAAACATACGCGCCGTAACAGGCCAAAACGGTTCAAACAACATCGGCTCAAGAGGGAGCGTACGGAACTGTCTCAGGCGATCCCTACACTTCTGAACACCCACCCTAGTCTTTGCCCTCTTGAGCTCTGAGCCAGCTCAAGGTCTTCCTGGCGAGTTGGTCAAAAGCCTGCACCGCTAGTCTCAGGTCTTCTATTCTCGTGTCTTCCTCCTTGTTGTGGCTAAGTCCGGCGAGGGATTGAGTAAACATCATCACCGTCGGGATTCCAGCGCGCGATACCTCAGCGGCGTCGTGCAGCGGCCCTGAGGGCAGCCTGTGCGAGACGCCTGCCGTCTCCCGAACTGCTTCGTCGCAGAGATCGATAAGTCGCGCATTGAATGGGATCGGCTCAATACTCCAGATCTTCGACCAGTCGACCGTACAACCTTCCTCCGCAGCAAAACGTTCGCTCGCAGTGCGGGCCTCTGCCAACATCGAGGCAAGAACTCCGGCGTCGAGGTCGCGCATGTCGAGCGTCGTTTCGCAGCGTCCGACCACGGCCGTCACAATGCCTGGAAAGGTCTTGACGCTGCCCATTGTCGCGACGGCGTCGGGATGTTTACGAGCGATCGAACGAATCTCGAGCGCAAGCTTCGCAGCGGCCGCCAATGCGTCCCGGCGGACCCCCATGGGCGTCGATCCAGAGTGTGCCTCCTGGCCATGAAAGGTGATTGCGTAGCGCTCGACGCCCTTGGTGCCAAGCACCACGCCCAGCGGAAGATGCATAGACTCGAGAACGGGCCCTTGCTCGATGTGAAGTTCCAGGTAGGCGGCTGCGCCAGTACGCTCCGCCGCTGCCTTACCAATCCCTTCGATCTCAATGTCACATTGTCGAAGTGCGGCTTCCAGATGAACTCCATCGCGGTCGATTCGATTGCGGTCGGCTTCGATGGTGTGCGTACCTGCGAATGCAGAGGAGCCGAAAAGGCTCCTACCGAAACGTGCTCCCTCTTCATCTGCCCAGTCCACGACACGAATGGTGAGGGGCGGACGGCCCTGGAAGTCCTCTGCGAAGCCGCGTAATATCTCAAAACCGGCGAGAACGCCGAGGCAGCCGTCTAACCAACCGCCGTTCGGCACGGAGTCAAGATGACTTCCAAGGATAAGCACACGATCTGAATCGCCTTGAAGGGTCGTCCAGGAGTTTCCAGCAGCATCATAATGATGCTCTAAGGGAAGTCCGGCCAGCTTGCCCTGAAACCACGCGCGAGCCTTCAGCCAAGTCGGACTCCAGGCAATGCGTTGGGCACCATGGTCGTCCGCGGTCAAGGCTCGGAGATCCTGAAGATCAGAGATAACCCTAAGTGAATCTACTGGCATGCATCTTCTCCCGAAGATGACAGACTACTCCTATTGACGGAGCAAACCGAGCTTGTATTTAATCACTCAGACTGTCTTTTGGGCGGGAACAACCACTATGAGCTGCGGCCATTCCCTTCTTTGTGTTGTGATGGAAACCTCTTTTATATTGTCCCTCAGCCAATGGGGGGAAGATATCCGGAAGATCCCAGAAGGAACACGCAACCGACAACGAAGCTATAGACTGCGGTCAGTCCGACGAAGACTCGCATAACCTTTGGATGTGGTGCGGCGCCACGAAACAAACCGCATGCGGAGGCGGTCATCAGCGTATTCATGATAAGTAGTCCGGCCAGGAACATCGCCATGCCTCCGATGCCCTTTGCTATGCCACCGAGATTTGCCGCGAGAAGGAAGAGCGCCAGTTGACTTGGTGTCTCTGCGCCAAACCCGTGGATAACACCAACACCAAACGCAATCGGGCCGGTGTAGTTGAGATCTTCGTCGGTGTTTGGAGAGAGTGCTGCGTAGACAGCTGCCGGCGAAAACCGACGACGCAGTCTTCGATATCCGCGGATGATCAGCGCGGCGCGTGATGGTGGGATAGCCTGCGGATTACCCCAGACGAGGCTACCCATGACGTAGATACCAAGAAGGATCAGGGTAAAACCCACCAGTCGTTCGGCCCACGAATCCAGACGATGAGGAAGTGATAATTGAAACAAAATGACCATGCATCCAAGCAGCGCAATCATGGTGGCGTGGCCCAGTGCGTACAGAAGCCCGAGACGCATTGCACTGGCAGGTTTCTGTTGAACGCTGGTGATGTCCGAGATTGCGGCGATGTGGTCGTAATCAAAGCCGTGCCGGAATCCAAGGACAGCGCAGGAGATCAGCGTTATTTCAAGAGGTGCAATCATAGGGCAGCTTCAACCTGAGTTTCACGTGAGCGTGCGAGTTGAGCATGCAGGAAGCCCAGAACCTCTTCCATTCCAAGTCCTGTCTTGGAGGAGACTTCAAAGACCTTCATGCCGGGACGAACGCTCTCTATATTACGTCTTGCGGCAACAAGGTCGAAGTCTGCCGCGTCAGCCAAATCCATTTTAGTGATAATCGCAACATCGGAACTGTTGAAGATGGTGGGATATTTCAATGGCTTGTCTTCGCCTTCTGTCGCAGAAAGCAGAACGAAGCGCAGCTCTTCCCCCAAATCATAGCTGGAGGGACAGACAAGGTTTCCCACATTTTCGATGAAGAGAAAATCGATCGCCTCAAGACGCCAGGACTCCAGCGCTGTCTCGACCATCTGGGCATCGAGATGGCAGATGGTTCCAGTTGTGATCTGTCTAACGTTAGGGGTTGCGCGTTGTAGGCGCGCCGCATCGTTCTCTGTAGCGAGATCGCCAACCAGCGCCGCTACGCGGTAGTCCCGTGCGAGCCTGCCAAGGAGCTTCTCAAGGAACGCCGTCTTGCCGGATCCGGGACTCGAAACCAGACCTACAACGCAGGTTCCGCTTCTTTGAAATCGTTCACGGAGGGCACGTGCGAGAAGGTCATTTTGCTTGAGTACCTTCGCTCTGACCTCGACTATTCGTGTGCTCATGCAGCAACCTCTAACGATGCCACTTCGATCTCACGACCCGACACGATCGTCTGCCCGGGGGTCTGACACACTGGACAACAAAGTTGATACATGGACGGCGGGGTTCGGCTTTTCTGACATGTGTCGCAATAGATGACCAGCGGAATCGTCTCGATCAGCAAGCGTGACCCCTGCAGCCGAGTCCCTTCACAAGCCAACTCGTAGGAGAAGAGAAGTGCGGCCTTATCGACGCCGGAAAAGGCTCCCAGCTTCAAGTGCACGGCCTCGACATCAAGGCCGCCGCGACTCTCCGACTCTTCGACGATCTGGTCGATCATGCTGATTGCAATCGAGAGCTCGTGCATGAGTTTCCTTTCGGCATTTGCCGATTTGCAATTCGCGCCGCGTTGCGCGACCGTTACATCGCCCTGATCTTCAGATATCTGCGCAGGTCGGGAGCGACGGCGACCGCTGCCGCAATTACAAGTAAACCAAGTGCACCGAGAATTATCTTTGATGTCATGACGTCACCTCTTCACTGTTTGTAACTGTATCGGTTTCCTATTTTTCGTAGCAAGCATGCGTTCGGCCAACTCTTCCACCATATTTGCCGCTTCCTCGACGGAGGCCTGCACCTTCGATGATAGACCCATACGTCCATCCAACTCGTCTCCGAAATCGTTCGGCTCGCAGCCAATGACGAGGACCTGGGCGGAGATCGCACCCATCGAAGCGGCTAGATTAAGCACGCGCACGGGATCCATGCCATGTGGATTGAATGCCATATCGGACGACACAGGATCTCCCAGGCTTGCGAGATTCGGCTCTACTACGAAGAGCGTGCCCGGGGCTTCGCCACGTGGCATTGCATCCACGATGATCACTGCGTCCCATGGCTCGAGCAGAGTATAAGCGAGATCGAAGCCGCGGATTCCGAAGTCTTTGACCCGGACGCTCTCCGATAGCTGCCGTCTGGTGAGCGAAAGGGCAACTTCCACGCCAAATGCATCGTCCCCAAGGAAGATGTTCCCCACACCCGCAACCAGGATCGTCGGGGTCATGCTGGCCCTCCGTCCAGGAAGGGCTCAACTTCTTCGGGAGAGAAGAAAAAGCGGTGGCCTGGCTGACGCATCATGCCGAACTCCCGGCCCGGGTCGTCGTCCAGCACCACCGCAAACTGGATTTGGTCCTCGAAGTCCTGCTCGATGGCTTCAATCACGGCAACCTTGCCGGTCAGAGCTATGTCCATGATGTCTGCTTTTTTCTGTGGCCATATACGGACGCGGTCCCCAACGCGAAGATCGACCCCGAAGACGCGCACACTCTCCGGCGTCATCTTCGTCTCCTCGAAAGGATTCCACTTGCCATTCATTGTGCGTCCTCTTGAATCTGACGCAGACTGCGGATGACGCCGTGCGCCTTCAGCATGGATTCCGCGGTGAGAGACTCTGTGCGTTCCAGGATTCTTCGTGCGCGCGGATCTCCGTTGCGCATCTCCTGCTTCTCCGCGTCCGTGAGAGTGAGCACACGCAGGGTGAGCATCTCGTCCATCTCCGTTCCATCGAAGAAGTCACCGGCGCTCTCGGGTGCAATCTTAGGATAGTCGTACAAAATGATAGGCGAACACAGCATCATGCTCCTGTCCGGCTCTTCGCCGGCAAGCACTGGGAACACTCCGATGTTGTGACAGGTAGCAGCGGATTCTCGATAAATTTCTGCAGGGTCAAGCAGTGAGACAAATTCTCCGCTATTGATGCCTAGCAGCAGATGAGCGGAGACGAAGGACCGTGGAAGCGCCTCGTCCCGTCTGGCTTCCTTACCGCTGAAGAGTTTGCTGGCGTTCTCCAATTCGAGGTGGAGTTTGCATGCCCCATCTTGAAGGATTTTGGCGTCAATCGTAAGTATTGCTTGCAGGCCAGGAGCCTCATCGCTGCTTCGGCGTTCTGGCAGGTCAGCTGCGTCCGTTAGCACGGTGAGCATAAGCGGAGAGCCGATGAGGTCGCTCAGTAGAAGGTTCTGATGCTCGGAGGTGCGTTCGACCGCCTCCTCCCATGCGAGGGATGGATCCGAAAGCTCATGCAGATCTTCCCACGAATTCCGCTGCTGTGGAACCAATTGAAGAAAGCTGATCTTCAGATCAAGGCTAGCGTTTGCCTCGGCCGTCACAAGACATTCTGCGACAAGGCGGAAAGGCTCCGGAGGGCACTGCGCCTCGGCATACGTCCGCGGATAGAGAGTTCCAAAGTTCCAGCGTTGACGATTCTTGATCGCAGTGGGCCGGTAGGGATATAAGATGTACCCCTCATACAAAATCGCGGCTGCGATTTTCTCAATGCCGTGGAAGTTCATACCTCGATCTCTTCCGCTTCCTCTGCCGCGAGAGCGCGTGAGATCGCTTGTTCCCACGTGGGAAGACCATGGCGCATTTTGTACAGATAGAGTTGTTCGAATGCCTCACGCTGCAGGCAGAGCCATGCGGTGCCGGGATAGTGCATGTCCATCATCCCTTTCCAAACTGAGACTGGCAGACGGAAGTTGGCTTCCCTATCCCATGGCACCTGGGCGACTTGAAGCGCGTCGTCAGCACTCTTGTAAAATACCGTGCCGCTGAACATCACACAAATCGGAATCTCTCCGGCGTCCAACGCGTGGAAGTACTTCGTCGCCGCTACATTGAAGTCAAAGGTACACGGAACTTCCAGATTGACGAGAAGGCTGTCAGTGAAGCCCGGGACAGCCACGCTGGTATTCATCCAGAGCAGCGGTCTCACTGTTCGGCTCCATCGCTCAGGTTCGCCGAAAAGGTCGAGCAGCTTTTCTTGTTCCTGTGGCAGGTAGCGCCTTTTCGCAGGCTCAATCTGAACCTGGCACCGCAATGTGAGGGTATGAATTGCCTCGGTGGCCGGTAGATTTGTAATGCGCAGCTTCAGTGCGATCAAGGGCGTTGCTGCATGCGCGACGGCCTCTGCACCTGCGATCTGGAAGTGTAGCTCAGGCATTTACGGTCTCTCTAAGATCCACGCTCCGAGTTTTCAAGTCACCGAAGAAGTGATGAATCTCTTTCCAAACTTCTGTTCCACCGGATAGCCCACGCCAGTGCATGCGGATCAATCCAACCAGGCGATAGCACTCATCGATAGGAACGATGTAATACTCCGCTGAGGTTCCAACGCGATTGACCAAAAAAGTCTCCACATCCGCTTCCATCTTCTGCAATGCTGGATGCTCTGCAGCGATCTCTGTCCAGGATTCGAGGCTTAGCAGAGATTCAATGGCGCCGGCCGGACTAGGGTACATTGCCATCACTCTGTCCGCAGCGCTGTCACGATAAAAGAACGCAAGATTGATGGGGATCATCAGCGATTCCCACTGCAAGTCAGCCATTTGAAAATCAGAGAGCGAACGAATACGCCGTGGAACGCGCAGGTAATGGGCGCCCTCCTGTCCGCAGAAGAGAACGGCGCAACCGTCGCACGAACACACGATCTGGCGGGTCTTTGGATCAAGCAGGTGCTGATGGAGTGGCGAAAGCTCCACACTACACAGCTCACAGCGTTCTGCCGTGGATGGTCTGCGCGCAAACTGCCTCAGGAAAGAAGGTGCTGCCTCGCGCTCCTCGTTTTTGTCTGGCTCTTCAGGCATTGCAATCCCCGGACGACATCGGCTTATGCAGGTGGCAAGCTAGGCATGCGTGCGTCGATTGGCTTGCGATCCGGAACATTGATTCCGGTAGCGTCATCGGCAAAGCGCTCGAATCTCTCCGGCGTCGATCGCGTGGCAAGAGTTTCATCTCTGGGTGTCCGTTGTGTTGGAGAAGGCTTGGCTGGTGTCGTGTCTTGAGGGGCCATCGTTTATCTCCTTCGAATGCCGATCTACTTGAGAACTACAAGGTTGGAAGTATTGGAATGCTCCGCCGAAGCATTCTCGGCAACGATTTCGAGGATGTCGGGAGCAGCTTCGTAGATCGCCTCTTCCACAGCGTTCTTCAGTGTCAGCGACGACGACGGACAACTACCACAGGTGCCGTGCAGCTTGAGTCGAACAATGCCATCACGCACGCTAACCAACTCGCAATCTCCGCCATGAGATTTGAGATATGGCCGCACACCCTCAAGACCGCGTAGAACCCTCGTCTCTATGTCGTCGGGGTGAAGCGAGTGTAGCAGGAACATGCTCGCGACGAGACCGTCCTGCAGGACCTCCTCCAGCAGGCGCTCACCGTTCGGTATCTCCAGACATTTGTCGATCAGTCGCTGCAATGCTGCGCCGTGTAGTTCGATGACGGACTGGACAAGCTCGAGAGCGGCGGCCCGAACCTCTGGGTCTCCGGCCCGATCAAGTTTGTCTGCCAGCTTTTCTACACGTTCGGTCTGGGCGCGAAACTCTCCACGCCTTGGTTCAGTTATCGGTTGCTCAGCGGCCGCCATCACTCATGCCCCGCTGCCCCGAACATGGGCGAATGTTTCACTTCGATTACCTTACCGTCACCGACATACATGTGGACGCCGCACGGCAAACACGGATCGAAACTGCGGACGGATCGCATGATGTCGATGCCTTTAAAATTTTCCGGACCGTTCTCTTCGAAGATCGGCGTATTCTGCACGGCGTCTTCATAGGGGCCGGGAGTGCCATAGATGTCCCGCGGATTTGCATTCCATGGCGTCGGTGGATAGGGATGGTAGTTAGCGATCTTGCCGTCGCGAATGACAACGTGGTGCGACAACACACCCCGCACTGCCTCGTGAAAGCCGCAGCCGATAGCTTCCTCTGGAACCTTGAAGTCAGACCAGGTGGAGGTACGACCTGCGTTCAGCTCCGCAAGAGCCTTCTCGACAAAGTGGAGCGCAGTCGCTGCCGCGTAAGCCTGAAAGTAAGTACGAGCACGATCCCGTTCGATGGTGTTGCTCCACTGCGGAATCTTCCACTCGAACTCTGCCTCGGGTAGCAGCGCCGTCTTTGGCAGATTGATTTGCACGCTGTGACCAGTGGCCTTCACGTAGCCGATGTCCACCAAGCCTGATAAAGCCGTCGACCATAGGCGCGCAATCGGTCCGCCTCCAGTATCGAGCGCAAGATAGTCACCGGTGCGTTGGTCATACCAGCGCGGAGACATCACCCATGTATAGTTTCCGGCAAAGTCACGCTTCTGAGGACGAGGGAGGGTCGTCTGGTTCCAGGGATGACGCTTGTCTACCGGATTACCGAGCGGGTCTCTCGCAACAAAGGTTTCAGCACCCTGCCAATCGTCGTAATAGGAACTGCCCAGCAGAATCCTTATGTTAAGATTGATGTCGACAAGGCTATTGGTGACGAGTTTTCCGTCAACCACTACGCCTGGAGTGACGAACATTTTGCGACCCCAGTCTGCCATATTCTTGTAGGTGTAATCACAATTATCCGGATCGTTATAAGAGCCCCAACAGCCCAGCAGAATGCGGCGTTGGCCTACTTTCTCGTAGCCTGGCAAAGCCTCATAGAAGAAGTCGAAGAGATCATCGTGCAGGGGTACCACCTTCTTCATGAACTCTACGTACTTCATGAGGCGTACCAGGTAGTCAGTAAAAAGCTGAATCGTGGCTACCGTTCCGACTCCACCTGGGTAAAGCGTCGATGGATGCACGTGGCGCCCTTCCATCAGACAGAACATCTCCCGCGTCATACGGCTCATAGCGAGCGTCTCGCGGTAGAAGCCGCCCGTAAAAGGATTGAGCGCGGTCATGATGTCGGCAATCGTGCGATACCCATGCTTGTCTGAATTGGGACACTTGGTGGATTGAGCCTTATCCCAGACCTTGGGATTGGTCTCTTTCACCATCTGCTCGCAAAAATCGACACCAACCAGATTGTCCTGAAAGATGTTGTGATCAAACATGTATTCGGCAGCTTCGCCAAGATTGATGATCCACTCGGCGAGAGCGGGCGGCTTTACGCCAAACGCCATATTCTGCGCGTACACGGCGCACGTAGCGTGATTATCGCCGCAGATACCGCAGATCCGGCTGGTGATGAAATGAGCGTCCCGCGGGTCTTTGCCCTTCATAAAAATGCTGTAGCCGCGAAAGATGGAGGACGTACTGTAACACTCGGCTACTTCTCTGTTCTCGAAGTCGATCTTGGTGAAGATGCCCAGGCTACCGACGATCCGCGTAATCGGATCCCAGTTCATCTCGATAAGATTGCGCTTCTTCTGTGGAACTTCGGGTAAGGTGTCCGGAAACGTTGCCATCGGCGTTGTCCTTTCGTTAGTAGGTCGTGGGGCGATAGCCAGTGGTAAGTTCCGGCCTGCTGTGCCGCCATCTCGGCTCTTTGTTCACCGTGGTATTGGTGAGACTGCGCATGGTTCGAATGAAACGGCCATAGGTTCCAATGACATTCGTTGAGAGCTTTGCTCCCGGCGGCTCGTCCATGAACGGCATGAACTTATCTGGAAATCCCGGCATGGTGCATCCGATGCAGATGCCGCCTACATTCGGGCAGCCACCAATGCCACGCATCCAGCCGCGCTTGGTGACATTGCAATCGACTACCGGTCCCCAGCATCCCAGCTTGACCAGGCACTTCGACGATCCATAGTGCGTCGCAAAATCGCCCTGCTCGTAGTACGAACCACGATCGCAACCCTCATGCACGGTCTTGCCGAAGAGCCAAGTCGGCCGCAACTGCTTATCCAGAGGAATCATCGGCGCGAGTCCGGCCACTTGATACAAAAGATAGAGGACGGTTTCCATAAAATTGTCGGGCTGCACGGGACAACCAGGAACGTTCACAATGGGCAGTCCGGCCTTCGAACGCCAGTCCCACCCAAGGTAATCGGCGAGGCCCATGCACCCCGTCGGATTGCCGGCCATGGCATGAATGCCGCCGTAAGTAGCGCACGTTCCCGCACCAATGATGGCCAGAGCCTTCGGGGCCAGACGATCAATCCACTCACACGTTGTAATCGGCTGGCCGGTGTCCGGGTTCGTACCCATCGCTGCCCAGTAGCCTTCTTTTTTGATCTTTTCGTTCGGGATCGATCCTTCTACGACCAGTACGAAGGGATCGAGCAGACCCTTTTCTGCCTCGTAAAAGAACTTCATGAACTCGTCGCCATTTTCGTAAGCGAGCACAGGGTTATGCAGATGAACCTTGGGCAGCCCCGGAATGGCGCCGAGCAGAACATCTTCGATGCTTGGCTGCTCCGCCGCAGTGACGGAGACGCTATCGCCATCGCAACTTAGACCGGCGGTGATCCAGAGAATATGCACGTCAGAGACAGCGGGAGCCTTGGTGATGCCACTTACCTTTTCTGCCATGGAATTCTCCTTGAGTCACAGAGCACAGAACTTGCACGGCGATCCGGCCCAGAAATCTGGCCAGACACGGTAATTCCACCCTTGGCTCTCGAAAGAGGGGAGGTCACAGAGCACACGAAAAGCCAAGATGGAATGGATGGAATTGATAGCGCGAGATGGGAGAGACAGAACAAGGCTGTCAACCTAGCAAAGCCTGGATCTGACTCCGGCTTTTAGTCCCAACTTTCAACGGCAAAAAATTACGCCTTCTCGACTAGGCTGTCAAACCCTCTTTTCCTCAATTCATCCGCTCAAGAAAAAGGTTGATGTAATGAATCCTGCTAAAGGAGAAAGGATTAACAAATGCGTGGCAATTGCTCACCAAACATTACGTCCAGCACCCTGGTTCCGCCGATCTCCGTCTTCATTAAGACCATGCCTGGGTGGTTACCAACTACCTCCCCGATGATCACGGCGTGCCGGCCAAGCTGATGCTGTTGCATCTTTTTCAGCACAGCTTCTGCCATCTCAGATGACACGATGGCGAGCAATTTACCCTCGTTCGCGACGTAGAGCGGATCAAGACCGAGCACTTCGCAGGCGCCCTTTACGGAGTCGCGCACCGGAATCAACTGTTCCCGCAAGGTCATTCCCACGCCAGCTCGCGTTGCTATTTCGTTTAGCGTGGTGGCAACACCGCCGCGTGTTGGATCGCGAAGGCAGTGGAGGAAGTCCATCTCAATTGCCGGCGACGTTGCCAGCATGTCTGCGACGAGACCATGTAACGAGGCGCAGTCGCTCTCAATAGCCCCTTCAAACTCAAGGTTCTCACGCTGCGACATGATCGCCATCCCATGGTCACCGACGTATCCGCTCAGGATGATCTGATCGCCAGGCCGGGCGCGATCAGCCGAAATATTTACGCCGCCATCGATGACACCGATGCCGGTCGTCGTGATAAATATCTGGTCTCCTTTGCCACGGTTTACAACCTTCGTGTCGCCGGTCACAAACTGCACTCCAGCCTCTTCCGCAGCGGCCCGCATCGACTCCACGACACGCCTCAGGTCATCGACTGCGAGACCCTCCTCGAGAATGAAGGCGGCAGACAAATACAGCGGGCGAGCGCCACTCATGGCGAGATCGTTCACGGTTCCATGTACTGCAAGGCGCCCAATATCGCCTCCAGGGAAAAAAATAGGCGAGACAACAAACGAGTCCGTCGTAAAAGCCAGGCGAGCGCCATTAATCGTAAGCACCGCTTGATCGTCGAGCTTGTCCAAAATTGGATTCTTAAACGCGGGAAGAAATACTTTGGCGATCAGGTCGGCAGTTAACTTTCCGCCGCTGCCGTGCCCCAGCACGATCTGCTTATGCTCGAAGATAGGTAACGGACACGATCCAAATGCGGGTGAGATCGCCGCCTCGTCGCCAACCTTTTCCTCGCCCTTAACATCTCCAGAGATTGCCATTGGCCTATGCTCTCTCGCCGTTTATAGAGATACCGTTGGCTGCAATATGCGCCGAAGCGCTTGGGACGATCTTATGAAGCCCCTCTGCCCCCGGTGGCGTCAGATGCCGCCCATACGCGTAGTACGCAGCGCACGCTCCCTCGGCCGAAACCATCGTCGCTCCCAGCGGATGCTGCGGCGAACAAAGCGTACCAAAGGCCGGGCAGTCGTGCGGCTTTTTGATGCCCCGCAGGATCTCTCCGCTAATGCATATCTCCGGTTCGAGCGTAGCAATCGCCGCAACATTGAACAGCTTCTCCGCATCGTGTCGTGCAAACTCGTCGCGCAGCCGATAACCGCTCATTGGAATGTTGCCGATGCCCCTCCACTTCCGATCGCTCACCTCGAAGACTTTATTGATCAGCGTCTGCGCCGGCAGATTACCGACACGATCCAGAACGCGCGAGTACTGATTCTCCACGGTCGAGCGTCCTTCTTCCAGTTGTTGGATAGTCATCAGCGTTCCGTGCAAGATATCAAGGGGCTCAAAACCCGTCACCACGATCGGCACATTGAAGCGCACGCTGATGGGGTCGTATTCGCTATACCCCATTACTGCGCATACGTGGCCAGGCCCCAGAAAGCCCTGCACGCGATTCTCGGGAGATTGCAGAATCGCCTCCAGTGCCGGTGGAACCAGTACATGCGACACCAGCAGCGAAAGATTAGTCACCTGTTCTTCGCGCGCTCGCCACGCCAGCATCGCATTGGCCGGAGCTGTCGTTTCAAATCCAATCGCAAAGAAAACAACATGTTTTGTCGGATTCGCCCGCGCAATCTTCAAGCAGTCCAGCGGCGAGTAGACGATGCGGACATCTCCGCCCTGCGACTTGATCGTGAACAGGTCGCCATCCGACCCAGGCACCCGCAGCATATCGCCAAAGGAGCAGAAGATAACATTCTGGCTTCGCGCAATGGCGTGCGCCTTATCGATCATCTCGAGCGGTGTCACGCAGACCGGGCAGCCTGGCCCATGCACCAACTCCACGTCTTCCGGCAGCAGATGATCGAGTCCGTTCTTGACAATCGAATGGGTCTGCCCTCCGCAAACCTCCATAATCACCCACGGCTTCGTCTGGATACGGCGGATCTCGTCCACGATCTTGCGCGCAACCTTTTCATCGCGATACTCATCGAGGTATTTCATCGTCGGTCGCCCCCAGGTTCCATCTCCTCCACCACTGGCGATTCCAGTTCGGTCAGCTGATCCAGATCCATCAGCGCCTGATAGGTACGCTCCGCCTCCGCCTCATCGATCCGACTGATCGCAAAGCCCACGTGGACCAAAACATACTCGCCGATCTGCGTCTCCGGCACATACTCCAGGCAGGCATCCCGCACAATGCCGCCGAACTGGACCTTCGCCATGCGCAAGCCGCGCTGTTCAAACGTGTCTACCACCTTGCCCGGTATTGCGAGACACATGTCAATCTCCTCGACGCATCATCTCATTCGCGATGACAGCTTGACCCAATGAAATCCCGCCATCATTCGCAGGCACTATAGCGTGAAAGAATACTCCAAAACCGCGACGCCGCAACTCTACCACCGTTCGATTCAGCAGGTACAGGTTTTGAAACGTCCCTCCGCTCAGGCACACCCGATCCAGAGCGTCGCTCCTCCAAATGCGGCAGCACATCTCTACAATCGCCGAGCTCAACGTATTGTGAAAGCAGGCAGATATCTCCCCGCGTGCCCGGCCTGCAACGATGTCCTTCACAACAGCTTCCATCATTGGCCTGAAATCAAGGATCATAGGCTCAACCTCCTCGATTTCGAAGGGATAGCGCGCATCGACTCCGGATACGGAAGCCATCTCCAGCCCAATCGCTGCTTGTCCTTCGAACGTCACCTCCGAAGCCAGCCCGACCAGGGCGGCAACTGCATCGAAGAGTCGTCCACTCGAAGATGTTTGCACCGTCTGGATCTGCCGCGAAATCATCGTGTCCACAAGCTCGAGCTGCTTCTCAGCAATTGCGCGAAAGCATCCCAGACCGCTTGGCATCTGCGATCCAAAAGTATCTCGCAGATAGCTCAATGCCATGCGCCACGGCTGTCGAACCGCTGCATCGCCTCCCGGAAGAAGAACGTAACGAAGATGTCCGCGCCGCGTAAATCCGGAAAAATCCGCAACCAGGAACTCCCCGCCCCAGATTCCGCCATCGGTACCAAAGCCTGTGCCGTCCCAAGCAACGCCGATGACGTTGCCGCGCAGATGGTTCTCGGCCATGCAACTCACAATATGTGCATGATGATGCTGCACTCCAATCTTGCGCTCGATTTCAGACGCGAGAGCCATTCGAGTGCTCATATAGCCAGGATGCAAATCATGCGCAGCTACCCTTGGATTAAACTTGAAGAGGTGCTCCATGTTGGCGAGGGTCTCCTCAAAAAAACGCATCGTCTCGTAGTTTTCAAGATCCCCAATATGCTGGCTCAGAATCGCATAACGACTTTTCGTCAGACAGAAGGCATTTTTGAGCTCGCTCCCAAAAGCGAGCACCGCTTCCATTTCAATGCCCAGGTCGATCGTCTGCGGTACAAACCCACGCGAGCGGCGCAGCACCTGTTCGCGTCCTTCGAAGGTGCGAACAACCGAATCGTCCACGCGCATGGCGATGTCGCGATTATGCAGCAGGAACCAATCCGCAATGCCATCGAGCTGCCTCATCGCCTCGACGTTCGAAACCACAATAGGCTCCTCGCTTAGATTGCCGCTGGTCATTACCAAAGCTTGAAACTCGGAGCCGCTCTCCGGCGAATCGCTGAATAAGAGATAGTGCAGCGGCGTATACGGCAGCATTACCCCCAAGGTCCTATTTCCCGGAGCGATTCCACACGCCAACTCCACCCCCTCAAGTTCAGGCAGAACAACAATTGGTCTCCGCAAATGTAGAAGAGCAGCTTCATCGTCCTCGGACACCGCACAGAATGTCCTAACCGACGCGACATCCCGCGACATCAAGGCAAACGGCTTGTCAGGACGCCGCTTGCGTCTTCGCAACTCTGTGACAGCAACATCGTCTCTCGCATTGCACGCGAGCAGAAAGCCCCCAAGCCCCTTCACCGCCAGGATCTTCCCATCGCGCAGCAGCATTCGCGCCTTACGAATCACAGGCAGCGAGTCTATATCTGCAAAGGAACAGCCCACCAACGACGAGCCGCGCGGAACTAACGCCAAAGACGGCCCGCAAACACCGCACGCATTCGGCTGAGCATGAAATCGGCGATCATCCGGATCTTCATATTCCGTTTTGCAGGCATCACACATCGTGAATGCCGCCATCGTCGTTGTTGTACGATCGTAGGGTACATCGCGGATGATGGTGTAGCGCGGCCCGCAGCGGGTACAGTTCGTAAACGGGTATCCGTAGCGACGGTTCATCGGGTCGCCAAAGTCGCTCCAGCAGGCGTCGCACGTGCCCGCATCGGGAGAGACCAATGCGAATGCGCCTGCTTCTTCCCGGCTATGAAGGATGGAAAAGCCAGTTCCGCCGCGAGCATCTATCCCCGACATGCTGATCTCAGTTATCTCTGCAAGCTGCGGAGGCTCTGCGCTCAACGTCCGGAGGAACTCGTCGATCGCACGCTCCTCGCCTTCAATCTCAATCGTCACGCCAGACGAGGAGTTGAAGACATATCCGGTCAGTTTGAGAGATTGAGCCAGCTTGTATACGAAGGGGCGAAACCCGACTCCCTGCACAACGCCCCTCACCTGAACGTGCTTGCGGATAGCCGACGCAGTATGAGGGGTTGCCATAGTAGGGGGCTAGGATACCGGAAATTTTCCCGCATGGTGGAATAGGTGTTTTTGCTGTGGTTTTTAGGGAAAACTGTGTTTTGTTGTGGTGCTTTTTGTGGACAAATTGTGGTGAAATGTGTGGCAAACGTGGACATTTGCCACGCACTTTTTGCGCGATGAAAAATAGGACACCAAGTTCACATTTATTTTTGTGATCCGGCCCACACAGTCTATCGACGTTCGATTTTCGCTTTCTATGGTGCAGTGACAATGTTGAGCTCGCCACCTTCGGGCTTCTCCGGCAACATGATTGTCAGGGAATGCGATGCTGCGTCGAGGCTAAATTTGCTAACCGGCTTGCCGTCGAAGAGGACACCCGCAGGTGTCGAGTTCCAATCGAAGATCGTCACTGCGATCTCTGTCCACCACGGCTGGAAGCGGCCCTCTCGCGCTCCGATATGAAGACGCAGACTCTTCGCCGTAGACTCGCAGTCGTACTTCACACGAAGGAAGTTGTTCTCCTTGTACGCAAAGCTGATTCCGTCGTCCTGATAGAGCGAGCCCACGCACTCCGCTCCTTGATTTTCCGGATAGACCTTGAGCTGCAGTGGACCATTCGGCTTTTCCTGCGTGCTCTGGACAAGCGGCGCGAACGGCAGGATGGATCCTCCCCGCACAAAGACTGGAAGCACGTTCAGCTCCGGCTTTATCTTGAATGACTGGAGAGTTCCGACGCCGATGGGCGCGCCCGTGCTGACCGAGACAGCCTTGAGGGACTCGGCTGCAACCTTCTTTCCACTCCAGAAGTCATACCAGCCGCCCGGCGGCAGCGTAACCGTGTAGACGTCCGGCTCGTCAGGATAGACCGCCGGCGCCACCAACAAACTCCGGCCCAGCATGAACTGGTTCGGTGCATCCAGGTCGATCGGGTGTCGATCGGCGGTTGCGTTCGGGAACTCAAGGAAGAGAGGCCTCATCATTGGAATGCCCGTCCGCGAGTTCTCTTCAGCCAGCGTGTAGAGATACGGCATGAGGCGATAGCGGTCTTCGATATACCTGCGTCGAACCGCCTCTACCTCCGGGCCGCCTACCCATGGCTCCTGATCGTCGGTGAATTTTTCGGTGTGGTCGCGATAGATGGGGTTGAATGACCCGACCTCCAGCCACTTCGTCAACATGTCGGAGGTTGCCGATCCGGCATAGCCTCCGATGTCATCGCCCGCCATGGAAAATCCGCTCAGCCCGAGGCTCAGCAGCATTGGAGTGCTCATGCGAAGGTGGTTCCAGGTGCTTGAGTTGTCTCCGGTCCACGTCGCCGCGTAGCGCTGGCCGCCGGCATAAGTTGCGCGAGTCAGCACAAAAGGCCGCTGTTGCGGTTTCAACTCAAGCAGACCGTCATAAGTAGCGCGCGAGTTCTCCATGCCATAGACGTTGTGAATCTCGGCATGAGTGGCCGTTCTCGCAGCGAAGCCAGGCTCGTCGATACGATGGACCACGTCCAGAGGCATGGTCTTCGAAGCGACCTCGAAGACCGAAGGCTCACTCATATCATTCCAGAAGCCGGCCGCTCCATCCTTGTAGAACTCCTTGTAGAGCCCTCCCCACCATCTTCGAGCTCCTTTTGTCGTGAAGTCCGGAAAGACGGAAGGCCCAGGCCACACCGTGCCAACGTACACCGAACCATCAGGATTTTTCACGAAGTGATCCCCAGCGATGCCGGTGTCATACGCCGCATACCCCTGGTGTGGCCGTTCCGCAATGTGAAGATCGGTAATCATCACCAGGCGAAGCTGCTTGTTCTCCAACTCTCGAACAAAATCGGCGAAGTTCGGAAATGCCTGCTGCTTCATTGTGAACGGAGCGTTGCCAACCTGGTAGTCGATATCCATGTACAGCGCGTCACAAGGAATTCGATCGGCGCGAAGACGGTCTGCTACCTCACGCAATCTCGCCTCTGTCTCGTACGAGTAGCGCGACTGCTGAAAGCCAAGGGACCACTCAGGTGGCAACGGAGTAAGTCCCGTTAGCCACGCATAGCTTTGCACCACCTGCTTCGGCTCAGGGCCATAGAGAAAGTAGTAGTCAATCGGTCCACCGTCGGCGCCAAAGGAATATGCGGTACTATCTTCTTTCCCGAAATCGAAGCTCGACCTCCAGGTGTTGTCGAGAAATAACCCATAGCTGGTTCCAGCGTTATCGGCCAGAAAAAATGGGATGGTTTTGTAGAGCGGGTCGCTGCTCTCTTGAAAGCGGTACTGGTCCGTGTTCCACATCTCGTATGCGCCGCCCCTACGATCAAGCGGACCCGTCTTGTCGCCAAGGCCGAAGTAATGCTCCTGTGCCGGCATCCGTTTGTAGATCCGAAAGCGATCTCCGTGAAACTCTATCGGGCCGGAGTCCTGTAGCAGAACATTTCCGTTCCGGTCGGCGACCGTCAGGCCTAACGTCGACCGATCGACTGAGAGCTGGAGCAGCCTGGTGTGAAAGCCCACCTTGCCTCCGGCCTCGTCGACGGTTACGGCTGCGGAGCTGGTACGTGCGCTCGCAAGTACAGCCCACGATGCATCCTCAGGGAGGGTCTGCGACCGTGAAACTCGAACGCGCAGGACATCATCGCGCAGAGCCGTAATTTGTACGCGAGCCTCTCCATCCCTGATCTCCAGGCCGTTCGGCAGAGCTTTGGAACTCGTCACTCGATCCAGCGAGGCATGACTCTTACTTTGTGGAGCCGCCTGTCCCAGCACAAGGGAGGGACTCTTGAAGAAACAGAACAAACATAGGGTCGTGGTCGCAAGCTTCCAGGAGCGAGATATCTTCATTTATCTTCCATTCGATTCGTCAGATTGGTCGTGGGCAATTTGGCAGGTGAACAACTCATTTGATGGTTTAGGTGACGATTCGCTCGGGAAGATTAGCCATCAAACCCGTTTGAACCACAAATCTGAAAGGGCAACGCTATCCCAAATCACATCATACGGATAGCCTTGCTTCCTTAGAAGGAGAATCTCTCCGACAACTCGGCCAGTTGTCCCACCTTCAAAAGTCGCCGAACCAAATCTGGCGATCCCTTCTATCGGCGAATAACTATAGCGGGCCTCGTCGGTGAGCATTCGGAGAGTCCCGCACGCAGAGGTGGTCTGGATGCCGAAGTGGGAGCGGGTTACATGTAATGTACTTAGAGCGGCAACGTGACGCTCGGGTTATCGCCGCTGAGCACGAACATTGCTGCACTCTGGTTGAGCAACATTATCCCGTCGCGCCAGCAACAATCCTTGCACCTGGTACGCGCCGAAGAGTTACCAGAGGGGCTTTGATGCGGCGAGGCCTTCAAAAACCGGGTGAGGGGTACAAGAGGGGTGTGAGGAAAAGCACCGGAGCCATGTATCTGATTGAAAATTATGGTAGGCACGAGGAGACTCGAACTCCTGACCTCTACCGTGTCAAGGTAGCGCTCTAACCAACTGAGCTACGCGCCTGGATGCGTTGTATCAGTCTAAATGGAAGTGGGTCTCAGGGCAACCGGCGGCTGAACTTGAGATACGATTGATTGATTCCCACTGTGCCCTTTCTCAATCAATTTCGCGCCGCACCCAACCTGCTCACGCTGATGCGGCTCTTTATCATCCCTTTTCTAGTAATCGAGATTCTGGATGGACACTACGGCATTGTCTTCGCACTGTTTATGCTCGCGGGAATCAGCGACGCGCTGGATGGCCTGCTGGCGCGGTGGTTGAGCCAGAAGACTACGCTAGGGCTCTATCTCGACCCGATCGCGGACAAACTGCTTCTGAGCACGTTGTTTGTGGTGCTTACCCATGTGGGATTGATGCCGCGATACGTGACCGTGTTGGTTTTCAGTCGGGATCTGGGGATTTTGCTGATTGCGACGCTGCTGTTTGCGACAGGAACTTTGCGGGATTTTCGCCCTAGTTTGTTTGGAAAACTAAATACCTTGGTCCAGATAATTGCTTTGATTGCAGTACTTTGCCAGAAGATCTTTGTTTCTTCGCATTTGGAGACGCTGCGAGACGTCCTGGTGCGCACGATTGCTGTGCTGGCACCTTTATCGGCGGCGCAATATGCGTGGATTGTGTTTCAGCGAATGAATGCAGCGCCGGAACGCACGATCGTTTAGTCCTCGGGGAGGTGGTCGGCGAGCGCGTCTTCCTCTTCGATGGCGATGTCGACATACTCTGCGGAATCAAAGACTTCTCCGCATTGCTGGCACTCAACGAATTCGATATCGTCCTCGCGGGCGACGACTTTGACGATGGGGTGTTTGCAGATGGCAGTCATTGGCGGGGAGTCTGAATGGTATGGATTTTGCCCGTCCACGCGATACTTGTCAACACCGTTCTCTGTCGTGTTTTTGTGGTGTGGAATGGTGGTACAGATGTGGTGGAATGGTGGTGGTCTAAGGTGGTTGCGTCGACGTCATTCTGGACGTACACTATCTAGGACTGTTCTTGTCGGCATTTGACGGCATTTTCGGGGAGCAGGGGCATAAACTGACATGTTGCGTCTGACCAAAAAAGCGGATTACGGTCTGATGGCTCTGAAGTACCTGGCAGAGCAGACGGGCGGCAGTGCCCACAGCGCCAAGGATATTGCCGAGGCTTACCATATTCCTCCGCAACTGCTGGCCAAGATCCTGCAGACGCTGGCCAAGGCCGGTCTTCTGGTTTCGCATGCGGGGACCAACGGCGGATATGCTCTTTCGCGGGCGTCGACCGAGATTACGGCCTTTGAGGTGATTCGGGCGATCGACGGGCCGCTCTTTATTACAAGTTGTATTACGATCCACGGATCGTGCGACCTGGTGGGGACTTGCACCATCAAAGAACCGTTGCGCAAGGTGAACGACAGCATCAAGGATCTGCTGAATGGCATTTGCATCTCCGACCTGGTTGAGGCGGCAGATGCGGAGCATGTTGGGACGGGCGCCCCGGTGGGTGGCGGTCTGGTAAGCATCGCAATCTAGCGATGAGCTGAGGCAGGACAGGTTTGAATTTCTTCAGGAGTTGGCGATGAGCAACGAAGTGAGCAATAACGGCGCACAAAACGACATGAGCGACAACGGGATGATTATCAGCGAGAGCAAGACGCCGCTTCCGGCTGGGGTGACGCTGCCGATTTACATGGACAACCATGCAACGACGCAGATAGACCCCCGCGTTCTGGACACGATGCTGCCGTACTTCGGTAAGGTCTTCGGTAACGCAGCCAGCCGCAACCATGCGTTCGGCTGGGAGGCCGAGAAAGCGGTCGAAAAGGCGCGCGAGCAGATTGCGAAGCTGATTGGCGCGACCGCGAAGGAGATCATCTTCACCAGCGGCGCGACCGAGTCGAATAACCTCGCGCTCAAGGGTATCGCCGAGATGTATCGCGAACGCGGCAACCACATCATCACGCAGGTCACCGAGCACAAGGCAGTCCTTGATACCTGCAAGAAGCTTGAAAAGCAGGGCTTCCGTGTTACGTACCTGCCTGTGCAGGCGGATGGCCTGATCGACATCGAAGACCTGAAGCGCGCGATGGATGACAAGACGATCCTGGTTTCGATCATGTATGCCAACAATGAGATTGGTGTGATCCAGCCTATCGCCGAGATCGGCAAACTTTGCCATGAGAAGGGCGTGCTCTTCCACACCGACGCGGTTCAGGCGGTGGGCAAGATTCCGGTCGACGTTCAGAAGGACAACATCGACGTGCTCTCGCTTTCGGGGCACAAGATCTACGGGCCGAAGGGTGTGGGCGCGCTGTACGTTCGCCGCCGCAACCCGCGCGTGCAGATCTCCGAGCAGATCAACGGCGGCGGACATGAACGCGGCATGCGTTCAGGCACGCTGAATGTCCCCGGCATTGTTGGCCTGGGCAAGGCTTGCGAGATTGCGGGCGAGGAGATGGAGGCCGAAGGCAAGCGCGAGAAGGAGCTGCGCGATTACCTGAGGAACAAGTTCGAGAAGGCTTTAGACTACGTGCATGTGAACGGCAATATGGAGCATCATCTTCCGGGCAATCTTAATATGAGCTTCGTGTATGTCGAGGGCGAGAGCCTGCTGATGGGTATCAATGACATTGCAGTTTCTTCGGGTTCGGCCTGCACCTCGGCGACGCTTGAGCCATCTTATGTATTGAAGGCTTTGGGCCTGGGCGACGATGTGGCGCACAGCTCAATCCGGTTCGGACTTGGCCGCTTCAACACCAAGGCCGAGGTAGACTATGTTTCGGACAAATTGATCGATGTGGTTTCAAAGCTGCGCGAACTTTCGCCGCTGTATGAGATGGTGAAAGAAGGAATCGATCTCACAAAGATTGAGTGGGCAGCGCACTAATCGTCGCAGCAGACATTGAGATTAGGTTTAGTACAAAGTTCAAGTAGCAAGGAGAAATGACATGGCATACAGCGATAAGGTAATTGATCACTACAACAATCCGCGGAACGTTGGACAGATGGACAAGAGTTCGGATGCAGTTGGCACCGGGCTTGTTGGCGCGCCGGAGTGCGGCGACGTGATGCGTCTGCAGATTCGCGTGAATCCTGAGACGAACGTGATCGAAGATGCCAAGTTCAAGACCTTCGGTTGCGGTTCGGCGATTGCTTCCTCTTCGCTCGCCACCGAGTGGGTGAAGGGCAAGACGATCGATGAGGCTCTTGCGATCACCAACACGGACATCGTCAAGGAGCTTGCGCTTCCTCCCGTGAAGATTCACTGCTCGGTCCTCGCAGAGGATGCGATCCGCGCAGCAATCGGCGACTGGAAGAAGAAGAACAGCGTTGCCGAGACGGCAGCGGTTACGGCTGCTCACTAAGGAACTGGCAAGGGAAGAACAACGGTAGCGGTGCGTCTTTTCGGTCGCGTTGCTACCGTGTTGTATTAGCAGCAAGGATTGAACTATGGCAATGGTAACGTTACAAACCGCGGCGGAGATGGAGGCAGCTCATAATGCGGCTGCGTCCGGTCAGGCGAAGAACCCACTGGCGGGGATGAATGTGCTCACAGCAGAAGGGCAAGAGCCTGGGCAGAAGGGCATTCAGATTACCGAGAAAGCTCTGAAGCGGATTCGCGTTGCGATGGCGAAGGAGAATGTCTCGCCAGAGCAGGGCGGGCTGCGGGTTGGGATTCAGGGCGGCGGTTGCTCCGGGTTGAGCTACAACATCCGCTTCGATACCCAGCCTCGCGAGCGCGACCGGGTCTATTCCTTCGGGGCGGGGCTTGCGACGGCTGGTGATCCAACGAATGGCGCGCCAATCCGCATCTTTGTCGATCCGAAGAGCTTCATCTACCTGCACGGCATGGTGCTTGATTTTGAAGAGACGCTGATGCGGCAGGGATTCAACTTCATCAATCCGAACTCGACCAAGAGCTGCGGGTGTGGGTCGAGCTTTACGGCCTGACGTTACTTTGAGGTCTTCGGAGTTGCGGGAACTGCAGGGGTCGCACTGACGATGGCGTTGGTTGCCTTCAGGTGATACATCCGTTCGAGGACTTCTTTGTAATCTTTCATGGGCGGTAGCAGGGCCTTTGCGCGGCGCTGATCCAGCTGGTCGGGATCTTCCACACCGAACATGGCCATTCCACCGTTGACCGCTTTGAACTGCGAACCATAGCGTTGCAGCTTCCCTTCAGACACCAACTCTTTATCGACGACTAGCGCAAGGGCGGATGGATCGATCTTGCCGGCGTCCGCCAACTGTTCGAGCGTAGGGAGAAGGTGCAACTGCCAGGCGTGATCTGCGCTGTGCGTCAGCACGGTCATTGCAGCGTTCGAAGCCTCGATCCCGACAAGCGCGATAGTCGGCCATCCCTTCTGGTCCACAATCTGCTTCAGCTCCACGGTCAGCTCTGCGTCGGTGGCAGAGAGTTCCTTCATCGAGGCAGCCGGGGTGCCAGACAAGCCACGCGCGGTTTGATCGGTGCTGTACATCTTCAATAGCTCCTCGCGAAGAGGAGCGTCCGTGCCGGGACCGTTCTGCTCAATGAGTTGTTTGCGACGCGCTTCAAGCGTTGTCTCCCAAGCAGGCAGCGACGCTGGCGCGGCCTGGGCAGGTGTCGCTGCGCCTGCGGATGGGACAGCATCGCTTTGCACCCCTTCGGAGTTGGCCAGCATGACGGCGAGGAGGAGAGTGAGGAGCGCAGCGAAAGGAGAGGGCATCTTGCCGTATTCTAATTGTGTCGTCCCCTGCGCGTATGGCGCTTCAGAAAGCGGGCCGGCGCGAGAGCGGTCACGGAGAGCCAGCCGCATTGCATAGCGGCGGTCGGAGAGAGATTCTTTGTCCAAGTCTAACTACTTTGTATTTTTCGATCTGCTTCCCAAGCTGCAGATTGATGCCGTATCGCTGGAGCAGCGCTTTTACGCTCTTTCTCGTCGCTTGCATCCGGACCGGTTTGCTTCAAAGCCCCCCGCGGAGCAGGAGGCCGCGCTGGCCGAGAGTTCGCTGCTGAATGACGCCTATCGCACACTGAAAGACCCTATTTCGCGGACACAATACCTGCTTGCGCTTGAGGGGATCGAGTTGGAGGAGCAGTCGAAGGCGGCCACCGATGCGGCGCGGGCAACTGGCGAACAGAAGAAACAGATCGTTCCGCCGGAGCTGCTGGAAGAAGTCTTCGAACTGAATATGCAGCTTGCGGAGATGCGCGCCGCTAAGGAGATGGGCGAAGATGAGCCGGAGTTGCGGCGTGATCTGCTGACCGCAAAAGACGCCTTCGACACGAAGATGGTAGAGACGCAGGCGGAGTTGGAAGAGCTTTGGGCCATCTGGGACGCTGGCGTGGATGCCGGTGACGAAGCGGCGAAGACCAGCGCCAAGGACGCGATGGTGGCGCTGCTGAATAAGCGGAGCTATCTACGAAACCTGGTACGGGATGTGAATGTGGCGCTGGGGTTGTAGTCGCGAATCAGGCGGCTAGCGTTGCGGCAATCCGCTCTACCTGCTGAATGTGGTTAATATCGTGACCGGCCATGGTCTCGACGATGGTCCAGAAGGTCATGGTGCCGCGCTCGGGGTGAGTGGTGATTCGGTCGCGGTCGGCTTCGGTGACGGTGGTGAGGAAGCGGAGATTCCATTCGCGGGCAGACTGGAAGAGATCGAGCGCCGCAACCAGATTGTAAGCGGCGTAACGCTGTGCCCAGACGCCCTGATCAAAGGGCTGGATGATCGCGTGGGGCTCATCTGGCGCGGGGGCGAGCGTCTGGCGGAGACGAAAGGCAAAGACGAGTTCACAATCGGCGAGGTGCGCGACGATCTCGCGGATGCTCCATTTGTCCCGAGCCGGCCGCTGGTCGACCTGCTCGGCAGAGAAGGAAGCGATGACGCGGCGAAGGTGTAGCGCGGTGGCGAAGAGAACTGGAACCGGGTCCCGTCCGTCGAGGTATTTGGCGTAGGGATTGAGCTCCATTCGGAGAAAGTAACACGGAAGGTGGGGGGCGAGTCCAGCAGCGCGCGCCAGAAAGACGGAACGAGGGACAGGCGCTCGATGCCCCTGTCGCTCAATCCTCGATGCGACGCCGAGAGAGCTCGGGGCCCTTGAGCAACCAGGCCTCCTGCTGGCGATAGACGGGGGTGGAGAGCACCATGCTGGTCGTCGGCATACCGTAGGGGAGCAGGCGTTCGATCAGCGGCTCCAACTGGTCGATGGAGGACAGAGTGACCTTGATGAGGAAGGCCTCGCCGCCGGTGATGTGATGACACTCCTGCACGGCTTCGAGGGTAGGGAGAAACTTGAGGAAGGGCCGGTAGTGCTGGTTGTCGCAGGTCAAACGGATGTAGGCGATGACAGAGTAGCCGAACGCTTTTTCGTCAAGGATGGCACGATAGCCCAGGATGATTCCCTCGTTCTCCAATTGGCGCACGCGCTCGGCCACGGCAGACGGCGACAGACCTACGCGACGGCCTAGTTCCGCGAACGAAAGCCTGGCATCCGAGGCAAGCTCCCGCACGATGTTGTAGTCGATGGAATCAAGATCATAGGGCATAGGCTTCCTGAGGGACTTCTCTGACTTGATGTTTTCTGATTCAGGCGAATAACAGCGCCTTAGCCAATGGTTCAATCGTCGTAGACAATTGTATCCGTTGGACCAACGGAAATTTTGGTATTTTGGAGTGAATGCTTGTGGCCATTTGGTGGGCCGACGCATTAAGATTTGCCAACACACTATGGTCGAACTTTACGGAAACAAACTCACCATCGAAGAGGTCGTCCGGGTAGCACGGGACGGCGAGACAGTCACTCTCTCAGAGTCGTCACTGGCGCAGATGACGGCGTCGCGAAGCAAGGTAGAGCAGGCTCTGCGCGGCCAAGGCGCTGTCTATGCTCTGAACACGGGCGTGGGGCTGCTGGCCAACGTGCGGCTGGAAGAGGAAAGCATCGAACAGATGCAGCTGAACCTGGTGCGATCGCATTGCTGCGGCGTGGGCGATCCACTGCCCGCCGATGTGGTGCGGGCGATGATGTTGATCCGCGCGAATGTGCTGGCGAAAGGGCTTTCAGGGATACGCCCTATCGTGGCGCAACGGCTGTGCGATCTGTTGAACCACAGCATCACCCCGATTGTGCCGATGCGGGGAAGCGTTGGGGCCAGCGGAGATTTGGCGCCGTTGGCTCATATGGCAGTCGTGCTGATTGGCGAAGGCGAAGCGATCTATCGCGGCGAACGTCTGCCGGCGCGCGATTGCCTGGGGCGCGCGGGTCTGGAGCCGTTGATCCTACAGGCCAAGGAAGGCATCTCGCTGCTGAATGGAACGCAGGCGATGCTCGCCATCGGCTGTCTGCTGCTCACCGATCTTAACTCGCAGTTCGAAGCCGCTCAGACGGCCGCGGCGCTGACCTTGCAGGCGTTGCGTGGAACATCGGCCGCCTATGACGAACGTCTGCACGCCGCGCGGCCTCATCCGGGGCAGGTGGAGAGTGCTGCCTCGCTGCGCAGGATGCTTGAGGGAGCGAAGCCTCCCGCAGAGAACACCAGGGTGCAGGATGCATACTGTCTTCGCTGTGTTCCGCAGGTGCATGGCGCTGTGTGGGACTGCCTTCGTCAGGCGGAACGGGTGTTTGCCATTGAACTGAACAGCGCAACGGACAATCCGCTGGTCTTCGGCGACGACTTTATCTCGGGAGGCAACTTTCACGGCGCGCCCCTGGCGTTGGCGCTCGACCAGCTTGCGATTGCGCTCTGTCAGCTTGCTGGCATCTCGGAGCGCCGGACGGAACGGATGATGAACCCAAGCCTCAACGAGGGTCTGCCTGCGTTTCTGGCTGCGCAGCCGGGGATCGAGTCCGGCCTGATGATGGCTCAGGTGACCGCTGCGGCACTGGTAGCGGAGATGCGCGTGCTCGCAACACCGGCATCGGCTTGCTCGATTCCGACCAGCGGAAATCAGGAAGACTTTGTGAGCATGGGAATGACCGCGGCGCTGAAGCTGATGCAGTCTGCGGGACACTGCCGCATGGTGCTTGCTATCGAATGGATGACTGCGACGCGAGCACTGGACATCCATGGAGATCATTTTGTTTCGCCCGCGCTCGATGCGGCCCGGGCGGCGTTCCGCATTCAATGCCCGGCGTGGGAGCAGGATCGTATTCTGTCGACCGTCATGAATGCAGCAGACAGGTTTCTGGCCACAGCCAACTGGAAAGACGTTCTAACACCGCAGGAGGCGTTGCAGGTATGAGCAGCTACACGCCGATCAGGGCACCGCGCGGCAATGTGCGCACCGCGCCCGGCTGGATCCAGGAAGCAGCGAAACGGATGCTGATGAACAACCTGGACCCCGAGGTTGCAGAGAAGCCTGAGGAGTTGATTGTCTATGGGGGTCGCGGGAAGGCAGCGCGCAACTGGGAGTGCTACCACACGCTGATCGCGACACTGGAGAGGCTGAAGAACCACGAGACACTGCTGGTGCAGTCAGGCAAGGCGGTTGCCGTACTGGAGACACAGCCGCTCGCGCCTAGAGTGCTCATCGCGAACTCCAATCTTGTACCGCACTGGGCAACATGGGACGAGTTCGACCGCCTGGATCGCGCTGGCCTGATGATGTACGGCCAGATGACCGCAGGCTCGTGGATCTACATCGGCACGCAGGGCATTCTGCAAGGAACCTATGAGACATTTCTCGGTGCGGCCCAGAAGCACTTTGGCGGATCACTGAAAGGAACCGTCACCGTGACGGCTGGGCTGGGTGGAATGGGCGGCGCGCAGCCGTTGGCTGTAAAGCTGGCAGGTGGGGTTTGTATTTGCATTGAGGTGGACGAGAATCGAATTCAACGGCGCATCGCGACCCGTTATCTCGACGAAGCGGCGACGTCGCTGCAACAGGCAATGCAACTCGCCGAGGCTGCTCGTAAAGAGGGCCGTGCGCTCTCTATTGGATTGCTTGGAAATGTAGCAACGATTCTTCCGCAGATCGTTCGCAGTGGGTTTGTGCCCGATATCGTTACAGATCAAACGAGCGCGCATGATCCACTCTACGGCTATTGGCCGATAGCAGAAGAAGATGAAGACCTGTCGGCGCAGCGCAGCAAAGACCCAGAACGCTACCTGGAACGCGTGCGAGCGGACATGGGCACGCATGTGCAGGCGATTTTGGAGTTGCAGCGCCGCGGTTCGATTGCGTTCGACTACGGCAACAACCTGCGCGCGCAGGCGAAGATCGCCGGTGTGGCCAATGCGTTCGACTATCCCGGCTTTGTTCCTGCGTTTATTCGTGACTCCTTCTGCGAGGGACGAGGGCCGTTTCGTTGGGTGGCACTATCAGGCGATCCGGCCGATATCGCCGCGACCGACAGAGCATTGCTCGATCTGTTTCCCGAGGACGCGCGGTTGACGAAGTGGCTCAACTGGGCCGGCGACAATATTGCATTTCAAGGGTTACCGGCGCGAATCTGCTGGCTCGGTTATCGCGAGCGCGACCGTGCAGGGCTGCTCTTCAACCAGATGGTGCGCGACGGACGGTTGAAGGCGCCGATTGTGATTGGCCGCGACCACCTTGATGCAGGATCGGTGGCGAGTCCGTATCGCGAAACCGAGGGAATGCTCGATGGCTCGGATGCAGTCTCAGACTGGGCCCTGTTGAACTTTGCCACAGGCATAGCGAGTGGCGCCGCGTGGATGAGCTTTCATCATGGTGGGGGCGTAGGTATGGGCTATAGCCAGCACGCAGGACTGGTGGCCGTCGCCGACGGCAGCGAAGAGGCTGATCAGCGCCTGCGCCTTTGTCTGACGAACGACCCGGCGATGGGTGTGGTCCGCCATGCGGATGCAGGATACGAGAAGGCACGCGAGGTGGCGGCAACCCGCGGTGTAGACATGCCCAGCGAGCAACGGAACAGGCCGCGATGACCGAACTGCTGCTGACGGGGATCTCGCAGTTGGTGACCGCGCCCGGTCCAGGCCCTAGACGCGGTTTAGCCATGGGAACGGTGAGCACCCTGCGAGACGCGGCCGTCGGTATTGATGCTGGAAGAATCGCGTGGCTCGGCCCGCGAACGGAATGGAGCGGACAGGCGAAGGAAACTATCGATCTGGGTGGATGCGCTGTGGTGCCTGGGCTGGTCGATCCGCATACCCACGCAGTCTGGGCCGGAGATCGGCTGGCGGACTTTGAAGCACGGAGCTCTGGTGCTGCCTACGAAGAGATCCTCGCTGCAGGCGGCGGCATCTGGCATACCATCCGCCAGACCGCTGATAAGACGTGCGAAGAGATGGCGGCGCTGGCGCTGCCGCGCATCGTGGCGCTAGTGCAGTCCGGTGCCACGACGATCGAAGTAAAGTCGGGCTATGGATACAGCCCCGAAGCAGAGCTGCGCATGCTGGAGGCAATCAGTCTACTGGCAAGGCGGACGCAGGCCAGGCTGGTACCGACGCTCCTGATTCACATCTGCCCTGGGGAACAAAGCGAGCGTGAAGAGTATCGCGACGACATCTGCCGCGAACTGATCCCCGAAACAGCGCGGCGTGGGCTGGCTGTGGCTGTGGACATCTTTGTGGAGCATCATGCGTGGAGCGCGGAGGACGCAGCCATTATTCTTGCGTGCGCTCGTTCGCACGGTCTCAACATGAAATTGCACACCGAACAGTTTCAACGTGTGGGCGGTCTGGAGCTTGGCCTCAAGTTGGGCGCGTTGAGCATCGATCACCTCGAGGTTTGTTCGCCTGAGCAGTGCCGCGAGGTCGCCGCATCGTCTACCGTCGCGGTCATTCTTCCAGGGGTCAGCCTGCATCTGGGTCTTCCTGCCGCGCCCGGACGCGCATTGATCGATGCTGGGGCTGCTGTCGCTGTCGGCACCGATCTGAACCCCGGTTCGAGTCCGGTCTTTTCCACGGCGCTTGCGATGGCGCTCGCGGTACGACTGAACGGATTGACCCCGCAAGAGGCACTGACGGCTGCTACCGTCAATGCAGCCGCAGCGCTGGGTCGTCCGGAGGCCGGTCGCCTGGAAGTTGGATTGCCTGCCGATCTGCTTGTGCTTGAAAGTTCGGATTGGCGAGATCTTCTTTATGCGCTCGGAAAAAATATGGTGAAAGAAGTGTGGATCTCAGGCCGAAGGCAGAACGTATGAGTATCTTTTATCAGCCCGATTTGATGCTGGTCGATGGCAGCTTCCACCACGACCGCTTCCTCGAAGTAGGAGATGACGGAAAAATTATCTCTTTGGGAAATGCTTCGGAGATAGGCCCTGAAGCTTTCATCTGTCGACTGTCTGGATGTGCCTTGCTCCCTGGCATGATTGACGTTCACTCCCACTCTTTTCAACGTGCCTTGCGCGGCAAGGCGGAGTCTCGACGCAGAAGTGGCCCTGACTTCTGGTCGTGGCGCAACAGCATGTACCGCTGCGCCCTCGCGTTGACTCCGGAGGAGATCTACGACGTGGCGCGCATGGCCTTTCTGGAGATGATGCTCGCCGGCATCACCGCAGTGGGCGAGTTTCATTACCTGCATCGCACCCCCGATGGAGCAGTCTACGATGATCCGAATCTGCTCGCGAAGCAGGTCATTCGTGCCGCCGAGAGTGTAGGGATTCGCATCGTGTTACTGCGATGCGCCTATGTCCGCGCAGGCTTCGGCCTGCCCCCAGATCCCGGGCAGGTCCGCTTTCTCGAACCAGAGGCAGACACCTTCGTACAGCATGCAGACGATCTGCGGAACGAAATTGAACGCATGTCTTCGAGCGTCAGCTTCGGCCTCGCACCGCATAGCATTCGCGCCGTGCCTCGTCCTTATCTGCAGACCATTGCAGGATGGGCCCACACACATGGCACGCCTCTGCATATGCACGTCGCAGAGCAGCCGGCCGAAATTGAAGCTTCCATCGCTGAGTACGGTGTTACACCGTTCCAAATGCTTGACGAACTTGGCTTGTTGACACAGGACTTTACCGCGATCCACGCCATCCACTTAGGACCGGGAGATATCGAACGAATGGCCCGCGGCAAGATCACTGTTGGCGCGTGTCCCACGACTGAGCGCAACCTCGGCGACGGAATCCTTTGCGCCGACCAGCTCATCGATGCAGGTGTTTCCATCGCGTTGGGCACAGACAGCCACACCCAAACCGACGCACTCGAGAACGCCAGAGAGCTGGAATCCAATCTTCGCTTGCTTCATCTGCAAAGGGCCGTGCTCGATGGCAGACAAGGCCGCCCGCTCGCTTCTCTGTTGTTCGACTCCGCCACGGATGCAGGCGCTCGCTCGCTGCATCTTGAGACTGGCACATTACGACCAGGCACACCGGCTGATTTCTTCACGGTGGATCTGGCCGATGCCTCCATCGCCGGGAGCATGCCCGAGGAGTTGCTGACCAACATCGTCTTCAGCATGTCGCGAAGCGCAATCCGGCATGTTGCCGTGGATGGAAGGATGAGGATCGACCAAAGCCAGCATGCGCTCCAGGCTGAGATCGTCGAGGCCTTTGCTCGCGTGCAACGCCGGCTGGGACCCGAGCTTTGATTACGCCCCAAACAGTATTGCAGGAATTGGTCGCGATTCCAACGGTCTCCAGCCAGAGCAATCGTGCGCTGGTGGATTGGCTACAACGATTCTTCGAGCCACTTAGGTGGCACGAGCGCGTCTTCTCTTACACAGACGCTGATGGCAATGAGAAGCTGAATCTCATTGTTTCGCCGGAGCCTCTGGAAGAAGGCGCAGTTCAGGCAGAGCTTGCCATCGTCTGCCATACCGATACGGTCCCCTATGCGGCCACTTGGCAGAATGCGACGAAGCTACACGAAGATAACGGCATGCTGCACGGCTGTGGGGCCTGCGATGTAAAAGGTTTCCTCGCCTGCATGCTGGTCGCGGCGTCCGAGATGGATCGCACACTATTGACGAAACGGCTGTGTCTGGTCTTTACCTCAGACGAAGAGATCGGATGCCGCGGTGCGCGCTTTCTTCTCGAGCAGAAAGCAGTCAGGGCAAGATACGCCATCGTCGGCGAACCTACTTCGCTTATCCCAGCGCGCGCCGGCAAAGGGTATTGTCTTGCAAAAATCGAGGTCTTCGGCAAGGCGGCACACAGCGCCTTCCCTGAGGCGGGCAGCTCGGCCATCTTCGCTGCCGCAAGGCTGTTGCAAAGATTGCAAGCTCTCGCGCAGGAGTTGACCGGACACCCAAATGAAGCGTTTTCTCCGCCATGCACGACGTTGAATGTTGGAGAGATCCATGGTGGAACAGCGAAAAACATTGTGCCTTCGCAATGTTCGATGCTGCTCGAATGGCGGCCAGTTCCGGGTCAGCAACCATCGTTCGTCCTCGATAGCGTGCGCAATATCATCGCGGATCTCGCGGCGGAAGATAATCGGTTTGCCGCCAGTATTGAGGTCCTGAGAATAGAAGAGGGCTTCGAAAGCAGCGCCGACAGCCCCGTGGTACAAGCAGTCCTTCGGCGATCCGACGCTGAGGTTCGGAACATCTCGTTTGGGACGGAAGCTCCGTGGCTGGCGAAGATGGGTGCGGAGGTCGTGGTGATCGGCCCGGGATCGATGCTCACCGCACACAGTCCGCGGGAGTGCGTCCCGATGATTGAGCTGAACGAATGCGTGGACATGCTGCTCGCGGCCATCACGCGGCTGTGCGGCTGATTTGCAAAAGGCCGCAGTGTTACGCCTGGCGATTACCAGACTCCGTTCAGCAGTCGCGCATGGTCTTGCAAATGGCCCAAACATTTGAAGATAAGACAGCGAGAGATCGTCAAAGCATCCTAGGCCGACGTGCAATCCTGCTACTTTTTCCGCCATTCTTCTAAATCAACTTGCGTATATTGCAAAATGTGATATGATTATCGCGATTTGTGATATGAAACTGAGCGACAAAATTCGCTATCTGCGTGAGGTCGAGGGCAGCCTTCGCGGCCTGGACCGCGCTATGACGCAGCAGGAGCTAGTCCGAGCCATTCAGGAGTCAAACAAGGTGAGCCCTGGCAGCCGGAAGGCTGGGGCTACGATCAGCCAGTCGTACCTCTCTCAGATTGAGAGCGGAGCGCGGCCGCACCTCACCAACACGACGCGGTTGCTTCTGGCAAAGTTCTTTCAAGTGCATCCAGGCTATCTGGTCGATGACCCCGAGGGCTACAACGCCCAGCTTTTGTCGGACATCCACACCCTGGAGGACAAGCTTGACCTGTGGCTGATCGGCGGTGCGGAGAGATTTCGCCGCGACCCCGACCTGTGCCAGGCACTGCTCAGTCTCGCCC
>Ga0209624_10000242_pt1 | contig 48889 bp, 38 predicted proteins | sample JacPinW_OM2H0_O1_FD_188565 | JGI IMG/M metagenome (GOLD analysis project Ga0209624, IMG submission 188565) | Forest soil microbial communities from Algoma, Ontario, Canada - Jack Pine, Ontario site 1_JW_OM2H0_O1 (SPAdes) (version 2) | ecosystem: Environmental > Terrestrial > Soil > Boreal...
AGCAGCGCCGAGTGCGCGCCTTGCGTCTGCTCGGTGAGGGTTTTGCACCGGTCGAGGTGCATTTTAGAGAAGTCCCGAATCGGCGAGTCAGGTGCTCGCCGAGAAGGTATCGCAGCTTGCGATCGAGCCGCTCTTAAGTCCGCGCTTGAACCACCCCACGCGCTCGGCAGCGGTGCCGTGCGTGAAGGATTCGGGAACGACGTACCCTTGCGCGCGCTTCTGCAGGGTGTCATCGCCCACCGCCGCGGCCGCCCGCAGCGCCGATTCGACGTCGCCTTGTTCGAGGATGTGCTTACTCTCGTCGGCGTTCTTCGCCCACACCCCGGCGTAGCAGTCGGCCTGCAGTTCCAGCTTCACCGACAGCCGGTTGGCCTGCGCCGGCGAGGCGTGCTCCTCGGCGGCGCGCACTTTGTCGGAAATGCCGAGCAGGTTCTGCACGTGATGACCCACTTCGTGGGCAAGCACGTAGGCCTGGGCAAACTGTCCGGGCGCCTGGAACTCATCCGACAGCTGCTGGAAGAATCCAAGATCCAGATACACCTTGCGGTCGGCGGGGCAGTAGAAGGGGCCGACCGCGGAGTTCGCCGAACCGCACGCGGACGGCATCTGATCGCGATACAGCACCAGCTTCGGCGGCAGGTAGGTCATGCCCTGCGCCTGGAAGATGGCGCCCCAGGCGTCCTCGGTCTCGCCCAGCACCGCGGCGATGAAGCGGCCCTGCTCATCCTGCGGCGTGCCGTACTGAGCGGCCGGGGCCGACTGCTGGTTCGGCACCGCGCTCATCACGCCCATGATCAGGCGCGGGTCGATGCCGAAGAAGTAGGAGGCGGCCAGTGCCAGCAGCGTGCCGCCGACGCCGAGCTTCAGGCCCGGGCCGCCGCCGCCGGTGCTGCCGCGAACGTCCTCAACGTTGGTGCTTTCGCGAAGATCGTCCCAGCGCACGGCTCTCTCCTTGGCGGTACGCTATACCGCAGCCTTGCGCGAAGGCAAGTCGCTCACTTGGCGCTCGGCTGCTCCCAGTGCGGGCGCGCGCCGTGGCGCGCCGTGTGCCAGTTCAGCGAGTTGTACAAGGTCTCGGTGAAGGCGTCGGTGTCGACGAAGGCCTTGGGCGGGGCATAGCGCTCGCTCCAGTCCCCGAGGATGCGCTCCTTCTTCATCTGTTCGAGGCTCTTGCCGGCCTTGAGCGCACTGACCACGCGCGCGCTGGTCTGCCGAAGCATCGCAAGGTAGCTGCGAAGGTCATCGATGCTGGCAGGCTCGCCGTGCCCGGGGACGATCCTGGCGTCGGCGGGCAGCCCCTTGAGCACATCTTCGCAGGCGGCGATCATTCCCTGAATCGTCCCGCCACCCTTGATGTCGATGAACGGGAAGCCGTACCGCACGTAAATGTCGCCCATGGCGACGACCCCCGCCTTGGGAAAAAAGACGATCGAGTCGCCGTCGGTGTGAGCGTTCGGATAGTGCTCAACGCGTATGTCCTCACCGTTCAGGTGCACGCTGAGCTCGTGATCGAAGGTGACCTGCGGCAGCGCGCCCGCTTCGGCCGGCTTCATCTCACGAGAGATCGAGCCGCCGTTGCCGATCGTGCCGCCGGTCAGCAGCCGTGCGCGCAGCTTGTCCTGCGCGATCAAGACCGCACCGCCTTGCGCGAAGGGCAGGTTGCCGCCGGTATGATCGAAGTGATAGTGGGTGTTGATGACAAAACGAACCGGCTGCTCCGTGCCGCCCAGCCCCTTGAGCGCTGCACGGATCTTATCCGCAAGGGGTGCGAACTCATCATCCACCAGCAGCACGCCATCCGCACCGAGCGAGACGGTCACGTTTCCGCCGGCACCCTGCAGCAGGTACACATCCCCAGAAAGGCGGGTGGCCTTGATCTCAACCTTGCTGAAATCCTGATCCTGCGCCGACAGCGGCGCGCACAGGCTGCAGCCGAGTAAGATAGCCAGGCACAACAAACGCTGACGCATGATTGACGAATCTCCCGCGGCGTGGCGCTGCGGATGCTAGCACAGCCACGCGCAGCGTCCATGCGACAGGAGCAAGCACATGGCGCAGCATCCGTTCGCCGTCCAGGGCATCGACCACATCGTGCTGCGCGTGCGAGATCTGGCGCGCTCATTGCAGTTCTATTGCGAGGTACTGGGATGCCCGCTGGAGCGGCAGCAGCCGCAGCTGGGTCTCACGCAGCTGCGCGCCGGCCGCAGCCTCATCGACCTCGTCAGCCTCGATGGGCCGCTCGGGGCGGGGGAGCCGCCCGGGCCGGGACGCAACCTCGAGCATTTCTGCCTTACCCTGGCACCCTTTGATGAGCCCAAGCTCATCGCCTGGCTCACTTCCCGTGCGGTCGCGGTCAACGCGCCGGCGGAGCGCTACGGCGCGCAGGGCGAGGGGCGCTCCTTCTTCGTCGAGGACCCGGACGGCAACCACATCGAGCTGAAAGGGGCGCGGCCTTAAGACTCAGGGACGGCGCGGCGCGGCGCTCGGGTACACTCTGACAAACTGGCGAGGGCAGGATGGCGCAGTGAGCCTGGCGGGCAAGACACTCTTCATCACCGGGGCAAGCCGCGGGATCGGGCTTGCGATTGCGCTGCGCGCGGCGCGCGACGGGGCCAATATCGCCGTAGCAGCCAAGACCACCGAGCCGCACCCCAAGCTCCCCGGCACCATCTACTCGGCCGCGCAGCAGATCGAGCAGGCGGGTGGGCGGGCGCTGCCGCTGGTGGTGGATGTGCGCGATGAGGCGAGCGTCATCGCGGCGGTGGCGCAATGCGCGCAAACCTTCGGTGGCATCGACATCTGCGTCAATAACGCCTCGGCCATCAATCTTGCGCCTACCGCACAGATCGACATGCGCCGCTACGATCTCATCCAGCAGATCAACACCCGCGGCACCTTCGTCACCTCGCGCGCCTGCCTGCCGTATCTGAAGAAGGCGGCCAATCCGCACATCCTGAGTCTTGCGCCACCGCTTGACCTTAAGGCTAAGTGGTTTGCCGGCCATCTGGCCTATTCGCTGTCCAAGTACGGCATGTCGCTGTGCATGCTCGGCATGGCGCAGGAATACCGTGCGGATGGGATCGCCTGCAATGCGCTGTGGCCGCGCACTACCATTGCGACCGCCGCCGTGGAGTTTGCGCTCGGTGGGCCGCAAATGATGCAGCGCTCGCGCAGGCCTGAAATCGTGGCTGATGCGGCGCACGTCATCTTCGAGCGCTCCTCGCGCGAGTGCACCGGACAGTTCTTCATCGATGACCGCGTGCTGTATGAATCCGGCGTGCGCGATTTCGCGCCCTACAGCGCACAGCCCGGTGCCGCGCTGCTCGGGGACCTGTTCATCGATGCGAGCGCAGCGGCGACGCCCGGTGTCGAAGTCGAGTTCCTGGAGTGAGGTGAGCACGTCATGAGCATTGCCGCGACCGTCAACCGTCGAATCGTGCTCGCGCGCCGCCCGCAGGGCACACCGGTCGATGCGGACTTTCGGCTCGAGACTGAGCCGGTGCCGGAGCCCTCCCCTGGGCAGGTGCTGCTGCGCACCTGCCTTTTGTCGCTGGACCCTTACATGCGCGGGCGCATGAACGCGGGGCCCTCCTACGCACCCCCCGTCGCGATCGATGCCGTCATGACGGGTCAGACGGTGAGCGTGGTGGAGGCCTCCAAAAACGCAGCGTTCAGGGTGGGTGATCGGGTGCTGGCCAACGTCGGCTGGCAGGACTATGGCCTCTCGGACGGGCGTGACCTTGCGAAGATCGACCGCGCGATCCCCGAGCTTTCCTACGCCTTAGGCGTGCTCGGCATGCCCGGCTTGACCGCCTACGTCGGACTGCTCGACATCGGCCAGGCGCAGGCCGGCGAGACCGTGGTCGTGGCGGCCGCCACCGGAGCGGTCGGCTCGCTGGTTGGCCAGATCGCCCGCATCAAGGGCTGTCGGGTGGTGGGCGTGGCCGGCGGGCGCGACAAGTGCGAGTTTGCGCGCGCCGAGTTCGGCTTCGATGCCTGTCTGGATCACCGCGAGCCGGATCTGCCGCAGCGTCTGGCGGCCGCCTGCCCGAAGGGGATCGATGTCTATTTCGAGAGCGTGGGAGGGGCCGTGCTCGAGGCCGTCGTGCCGCTGCTCAATGTCCGCGCGCGCATTGCGCTGTGCGGTCTCATCGCCTGGTACAACCTCGAGAAGCTGCCGGCCGGCCCCGACCGCACGCCGCTGCTGCTGTTCGCCGTTCTGCGCCAGCGCCTTAAGATTCAGGGCTTCATCATTTTCGATCACTACGATCGCATGCCGGCCTTGCAGCGCGACATGAGCGGCTGGCTGCGCGAGGGACGCGTGAAGGTTCGCGAGCAAGTCATCGAGGGGCTCGAGAATGCACCGCGCGGCCTCATGGGGCTGCTGCGCGGGGAGAACTTCGGCAAGCTCATCGTGCGCGTGGCACAGGCCTAAAGCGTGCAACAAGCCGTCAAGGTCTCGTTCGTATTCGACGTCATCTCACCCTTCGCGTACCTCGCCTTCGCACGCCTGGGCGAGCTGCCGGCGAACGTGCAGCTGGAACTGGTCCCGGTGTTGTTTGCCGGTCTGCTGCAGCATTTCGGGCAACTCGGGCCGGCGGAGATCGCGTCCAAGCGTCGCTTCACCTACCGCTTCGCGTTGTGGCGCGCGAGGAGGCTTGGCCTGCCCATGCGCATGCCGCCCTCGCATCCCTTCAACCCGCTCGCAGCACTGCGGCTGATCATCGCGGCCGGCAGCGATCGGCGTGCGGTGGGCACGCTGCTCGATGCCGTATTCCGTGACGGGCGTGATGTCAGCGATCCGGCCGTCATCGCCGATCTTGCCGGCACGCTCGGACTCGCCGATCCGCAAGCGGCGCTGGCCGATCCGGCCGTCAAGCAGCGCCTGCGCGAGAACACCGACTGGGCGGGCGCGCGGGGGATATTCGGAGTGCCGACGCTGCTCATCGGCGAGGAGATCTTCTGGGGGCACGATGCCTTCGACATGGCGCTCGATTACCTTGAGCGGCCGCAGGCGTTTCAGGACGCGGCGATGCAGGCCATAGAGGCGCTGCCGATCGGCACGGCGCGCAAAGGACGTTGAACATGCGATGGATCCTGACCGGGTTGCTATGGGCGGCAGCGGGCGTGCTGCCCGCTGAGCTCGCGGCGGCCACGCCGCCGGTGCGCGCCATCACCGCCTTCGTCGAGCTCGATGCGGCGCGCTATCCGCAGCAGCTCGCACAGACCGCGGCCGGCCTGCACCGCGCGCAGGCGCTATTCGAGCGGGCCGGCTTCACCGTGCAGACGGTGCGCATCACCACGCAGCCCTTCATGCAGTACCTGGGCGGCATGGATCGCTCGCACGCGCTGGCGTTGCTGGATCACCTGGAAGAGCTCGGCCGGCAGAACAAGGTGCTCATCAACATCGGCCCGGCCGTCTTGGATGACCGGCCCGACCCTGAGGCGCTGGCCATCCTCGCTGACGTGCATGGCCGCGGCAAGCAGCTGGATGCGAGCATGATCATTGCCGCAGAGGACGGGATTCACTGGAACACGGTGCGGGCCGCGGCACATCACGTGTGGCAGGTCGCCGCGGTGAGCCCGCGCAGCCAGGGTACTTTCAGCTTCGCGGCCACCGCCATGCTGAGCCAGGGCTCACCGTTCTTCCCCGGCTCGTGGCATCAGGGCAGGGGCGGGTATTTTTCGGTCGGCCTGCAGTCTGCGAGCGTGGTGGCCGAGGTGTTCTCGAGGGTACACGGGGATGCTCCGCGGGCCATCGGCGAGCTGGCGCGGGCGCTGAGCGATTACGCACAGCGCATCGAGAAGCTGGCCCCCGAGATCGAGGCCACCACGGGCTGGAAGTACTGGGGGTTCGACCCGACGCCGGCTCCACTGAAGGACGATTCGATCGGCGCGGCACTTGAGATGTTTGAGCCGGCCACGGTCGGCTCGCCCGGCACGCTGACCGCGGCCTACGTCATCACGGAAGCCCAGAAGCAGGTCCCCGGCAAGCGGGTCGGATACGCCGGGCTCATGATCCCGGTGATGGAGGATGCACGGCTCGCGCAGCGCTGGAGCGAGGGCGCGCTCAGCCTCGATTCGCTCTTGTCCTATTCATCCGTGTGCGGCACCGGCCTCGACACGGTGCCGCTGCCCGGAGAGGTGACCGAGCAGCAGCTCGCACGCATCATCGGCGATGTGGCGGTGCTGGCCTACAAATGGAAGAAGCCGCTGACGGCGCGCCTGCAGCCGGTGCACGGACGCCGGGCGGGGCAGATGAGCGAGTTCGATGACCCCTTCATCGTCAACGCCCGGCTGCAGCCCCTGAGATAGCCGGCCGATCGCTCGCCTAGCAGGCGCAGGTGCTGCCCGGCAGGGCTAAAAGTATTGCGGCCGGCGGGGCGTCTATATATTATCGAGCCCATAATACTAACCTGGCAGGGGTGTCCGACGCGTGGTCTCAAGCCGCGACACGAACCTGAGGCGCCTGCGACATTCGTGGCTGCCCGTCCTGCTCCTGCTGTGCGCGCACGGCGCGCCCGCCGCGCCGACCCCGGCAAAAATCGATCTCGACGCCTTCGACGCTCTGAAGAAGAGCGTCGAGCTGAGTAATGGCGAGACGCTGGCGTATGTCTCCCTGGGCGATGCGGCCGGGCCGCCGGTGGTCCTCATCCATGGTTACACCGACAGCGCGCGCGACTGGGTGCCGCTCATCCCGTACCTCTCGCCGCGCTTTCACCTGATCCTGGTCGATATCCGCGGCCACGGCCGCTCGAGCAAGCCCGAGTGCTGCTACACGCGGCTGGATTTCGCTTACGACATCAAGCTGCTGCTGGATGCCGTGCACGTCACGCGCGCCGACCTCGTCGGCCATTCGCTCGGCAGCATCATCGCGCAGACCTTCGCCGAATACTGGCCGGGGCGCACCGGCCGCGTGGTCCTCATCTCCTCGACCGGGGGTCCGTGGCCGGAGGCTTCGCCGCCGGCCTACGAAACCGCGATCCGTAACCTCAAGGAACCCATCGACCCGGATTCCCCGTTCATGATCGAGTGGTGGTCCTCGCCCACCCCGGTGGACCCGGATTTCATCCGGCGTGAGCGGCGTGACGCGGCGGCGATCCCCTTAAGGGTGTGGCTGGCGGTGCTCGACCAGGGCCGCGCCAGCGGCAACCTGCAGCAGACGCTGCCCAAGCTCACCGCCCCGACGCTGCTCATCTGGGGCGACAAGGATCCCATCATGAAGGAAGAGATGCGCCAGAGCCTGCGCCAGGCGCTGCCCGCCGCCCAGGTGAAGATCTTCCCGGGCCTCGGGCACAACCCCTTGTGGGAGGATCCGCGCGCGTGCGCGACGGTGATCAACGCTTTCCTGACGGCGGCGCCGAAAGGGGCCACCCGATCGCAAGAACTCACTGCCCGATGACCGAAGAACTATCGAGGGAGGCCTGAAGCCATGAAGACCATCATTTTCTCGACCGGCCTGCGCTACGCAGCGCTGCTGCTGCTGGTGACGGACTTAAGCGGGGGTTCACCCGCCTTCGCACAGCAGGACGCGGAGGCGGCCAGCACCAGCAGCACCGAGCCGGAAACCATCATCGTCTCGGCGCGCAAACGCGACGAGTCGATCGCGGAAGTGCCCACCAGCATCACCGCATTCACGGCCGCAACGCTCAAGGACTACAACGTCCAGAGCTTCGCCGACTACGCCACCAAGACCCCGGATATGTCCTTCAGCTACGGCGGCGGTCCCACTGGCATCGCCGATGCACGCACGGTGGCGATCCGCGGCATCACCGGGCAGAACCTGTTCGGCACGGCCGGCGCCACCGGCTTCTACATCGACGATACGCCGGTACCCGGCTCGCTCGATCCGCGCGTCGTCGACCTGGCCAGCATCGAAGTTCTCAAAGGCCCGCAGGGCACGCTGTACGGGGAGAGTTCCCTCGGCGGCAACGTGAAACTGGTGACCAAGCAGCCCGACGTGAACAACTCCGGCTACGGTTACATGGCCGATGCCGGCATCACCTCCGGCGGCGGCAGTGCGGACGGTGGCGGCAACTTCATCGGCAACATGGTGCTGGTGCCCGGAACCGCCGCAGTGCGCATGGTGCTGTTCATCAACCACGACGCCGGATACCTCACCCGCACCTATCCCACCCAGCCGAACGGGCCGGGCGCCAGCGACCCGTTCGCGACGGTGCCACGCACTAGCTCCGGCGATCAGGGCGCGATGTCCTCCGGCGGCGGCTCGCTGGCGATGCTGGTCAAGGCGACCGACAACTTCGATATCAAGCTGCGGGTACTGTTCCAGGATTCGAAGGATCACGGTTTTCCGGCCACCTTTGCGCCGCTACCCAATTTCACACCCGAATACACCCTGAACCGCGCCTTCGACGTGCAGCCGTATGCGACCGACAGCTGGACCATGCCGTCGCTTGATCTTAAGTACTCCGGCAGCGGCTATACGTTCACCTGGGCGAACAGCTACTTCTACCGCCATACGCAGGATGTGGAAGACTCCAGCTACGGCACGCAGCAGATCCTCACCAATAGCCCGTGCCCGCCGAACTTCTACTGCGTGCAGGGACTGCCCGCGCAGCCCTACCTGTGGGATGGACAGCATTACCACGACCAGTACTCGAGTGAGGCGCGCCTTTCCTTCGACCCGATCCACAACGTCAGCGGAACGATCGGCCTTTACTACGCCAACACCCACTCGCGCTTCACGATTCCGCCCACCTACGCGCAAGGGCTGACCTCCGCCACGGCGCAGGGTTTCCCGGCGGAGAGCTTTTGCGCGCCGGCCGCCTGTCCGCCGGATGAGATCTGGACGCAGACCAATCCGGGCACCCAGGAGGACAAGTCCATCTTCGGCGAGGTGTATTACAAGTTTCTGCAGAACTGGACCCTCACCCTCGGCGGCCGCGAGTACTGGTTGAACCAGACGGCCGATTACACCGCCGACGGCTTTCTTAACTTTGGTCAGACCCCAAGCGCGCCTGTGTCCAACAGCCAGTCGGGCTTCAACCCGAAGGCTGCGCTGTCGCTGCAGGCGAGCGACTCGACCATGGTGTATGCCTCGGCCTCGAAGGGTTTCCGCGCCGGTGGGGCGCAGTTTAATTTCCCCGGTTGTTCTTCGCAGATCCCCGTTGATGACATCACTCATGTCCGTTCGGACACGCTGTGGACCTACGAGGCCGGCGCCAAGGTGCAGCTGCCGAATCTGTTGATTTCCGCGGCCGCCTATAACATCGAGTGGAGCAACCTGCAGCAGCAGATCGCGCTGGCGTGCGGGTTCTATCTGCAGATCAACGGCAACAAGGCGCGGGTGAATGGCGGGGAGATCGAGGCCAGCGGACACATCGTGCCGGGACTGCAGTTCCGCCTGGGACTCGGCTATGAGGATACCGACATCACCGATCCGGGTGCGCTCGCCTTTGCCGGCGTGAAGGCCGGCACCCGTATCAGCGGCGTACCCGCCTTCACCGCCTCGGTCGGCAGCGTCTACACCCATCCACTAAGCGCCGATACGGACGGCTTCGTGTCCGCTGACTACAGCTACCAGGGCAACAGCATCTCGCTGCTGGTGGGCGGCGACGGACAGGAGGCCCAGCGTCCGGGGTTCGGCCTGGTCAACCTGCGCTTTGGCATCGACCACGGACAGTCCGAGCTCTCGCTCAACCTCCACAACCTCTTCAATGCCAAGCCAAACCTCGGTGACATCGGCTACGTCGGCTATGCGCAGCTCAACGCCGCCGCGGCGGTGATCCCGCAGGCGGCGACCCTGCAGCCGCTCACCGCGACGCTGCAGTACACCAAGTCCTTCTGAGTGAAAGGCTGCGGGCGCTTTAGGCGCCCGCAGCCGCCTGCGTGCCGTTGGCGGCCATCGCCCAGGCGTGCAGCAGTTGCAGCTGCAGGCGCAGCTGCGCGATCTGCTTTTCCGCCGGCCAGTCCTGCGGGTTCGCCACCGCGCTGGCGGTGAGACCATTGATGAAGGTGACCAGCGAGCGCAGCGCGACCTCGCGGGTCGGGGGCGTCCACTGCGCCCACTCGCTCCACGACTGCTCGAGGCAACGCTCGAACAGGCGCATGTATTCGCGATGCACCCAGGCATTGATGCGCTTCATCTTTTTGTCGACGGTCACCTGGCCCCAGAACGTGGTCCAGAACGCGCACTCGGTATGACGGTGCTCGTCCACCGGCAGCGCCTCGAGCAGAAGATCGAGCAGCCCCGCACCCGCATCGGCCTTGGCCGGACGGCTCAGCCGCTCATCGATGCGTCGCAGGATCAGGCGCAGGGCGGCGATGATGATGTCCTGCTTGCTCTCGAAGTAGTGCGCCAGCATGCCGGTGGTGTAGCCCGCCTCGCGCGCGATGCGCACCATGCTCGCCTGGTCGAAACCGTGTTCGGCCACCACGCGGCAGGCGACCAGTGCGATCTCATCCCGGCGCTGCGCGTGATCGACGATCTTGGGCATGGTGTCATGTTACCGGATCGTCGGGGTCGAGACCCAAGTCCGCCGCCGCGGCGCGCCCGCGCTCCTCCTCCAGGTCCATGGAGCGGCAGGCGATAAGGTAAACGCCTGCCGACACCGGCAATCCCACCAGCATGGCGATGTCGGCGCCCCCCAGTGCGCGCGCGATGGGCCCGGTGTACATGCCGGAGCTGAAGAAGGGGATCATCACCACGAAGCCGATCAGGTAGGCGCTTAAGCCGCGCCAGTTCCAGCGCCCGTACATGCCGTGCGGGTTGAAGATCTCGCGGATCGAGTAGTGGCCCTTGCGCACCACGTAGAAGTCGATCAGGTTAATCGCGGTCCAGGGCGTGAACAGGTACAAGAGCAGGGAGAGCAGATCGTTGAAGCGGTTGGCGAAGTTGCTGGAGGAACTGAGCGCAATGGCGCAGCTCGCCAGGAACACCAGCAGCAGGCTTGCCAGGCGCTTGGCCACCGTGCACACCAGTGGCTTCACCGTGTCCGCCACGCTCAGCAGCGTGAGCGAGCCGCCATAGAAGTTGAGCGCGGATATGGTGATCAGGCCGAGCAGCGAGCTGAACAGCAGTACTCTTCCGAGGCCGGGGAACACGGCGTCGGCCGCGCTTTCCATCGCCGCGGCGACATCGAGCCCGGGCGCCGCGGCCGCGGCGACCGAGCCGACCAGCATCATCCAGCTGCCGCCGATGAAGGCGCCAAGATAGGTCCACCAGAACGAGGCACGCACGCCCACGTCCCGCGGCAGGTAGCGCGAGTAGTCGGACACGTAGATCGACCAGCTCAGCTGGTAGGAGGCGGCGGCGAATAACTGAGCGAGGAAGGGCACCGGGCGAAAGGCATGCACCTCCCATGGCTGCCCCGGCAGCTTCAGAAACAGCAGCGCGCCGACGGAAAACACCGACAGGATTGCGATCATGAGGTAGGCGCAGCCGCGCTGCGCCAGGTGAATCTTGTCGTAACCGACCACGGCCAGCGCCAGGGCCAGCAGCGCGAACACTACCATCGCGGTGGCGGAGGTCGGGGCGATCGGCGAGGCGAGCTGATGCAGTGCCTGGGCGGCCAGCACCTGATTGAAGGCGTTGAAGCCGACATAGGCGACCATGGCCACCAGCCACACCAGCAGCGCTCCCGCATAGCCGAACTGTGGCCGCGACTGGATCATCTGCGGCAGGCCGAGCTGCGGTCCCTGGGTCGAATGGAAGGCCATGAAGAAGGTGCCGAGCACGCACCCCAGGATCACCGCGAGCGCCGTCCACAACAGGTTGCCCCCGAGCGTGATACCGAGCACGCCGACCGCGAGGGTGGCCAGGTGCGCATCGCCCGAGAACCAGACCGGCCACAGGTGCCAGACCTTGCCGTGCCGCTCGGCGAGGGGCACATAGTCGATCGAGCGCGTTTCGATGAGCGTGCTGCTGGCCATGGGCTTCCGCGGGCGCCGTCGCGCAATTATTCTGTTATGAACCGCTCATTATGGGCGGGGTGGGCCTCGGGGCACTACCTCGTAGCCGGCCGCCTTGGGCTCATCGTCCACCATCTGGGCCGGAAAGCCCTCGCCCAGTACCCGCACGCCGCAGGCGTCCTCGAGTCGCCGGATGATGTTTGGCGAGAACTCGCGCGCTCCGTAGCGGCGCTCACCGTCACGGAATATGCCGAGCACCAGCGGCGAGAGTTCCAGCGGCACCTTGTGCTGCCTGGCGAGTGAATCGAAGAGTCCCACGTCCTTGATCACCAGATCCATCGTGAAGTTGATGTCGCGGCTGCCATTCAGGATGACCTGCGATTCGGTCTCGTGCACGAAGGAGTTGCCCGAGGAGATGCGGATGCCCTCGTAGGCGGTGTTCAGATCGAGGCCGGCGACCTTGGCGACGGTCAGCGCCTCGGCGAGCGCAACCAGATGCACCGTGCACAGATAGTTGGTGAGGACTTTCAGCTTGGAGGCCGAGCCGAGCTCCCCGGTGTGCAGGATGCGCTGGCCGAGTATCGAGAGGATCGGCAGCACGCGCTCGAAGGTCGCGCGGCTACCGCCGGCGAAGATCGAGATGTTACCCGTCGCGGCGCGGTGACAGCCGCCCGATACCGGACACTCGAGCGCATGGGCGCCGCGCGCATGAACGGCCGCCGCCAGGCGCTGCACCTCCGCGGGGTCGGTGGTGCTCATCTCGAGCCAGATGCTGCCGGGAGCAAGCCCGCCGAGCACCCCGTCCGCACCCTCCATGACCTCGGCACAGACGCTGGGTGAGGGCAGGCAGGTGATCACCACATCGACCGCCTCGGCGAGTGAGCGCGCGGAGCGGGCCGCCTTGGCCCCGCGCGCGGTGAGTGCTGCGACCCGCTCAGGCTCGACATCGCGCACCGTCAGGTCGAGGCCGTGACTGAGCAGGTTGCCGGCCAGCTGACTGCCGACATTGCCGAGGCCGATGAATCCGATGCGCAGGTCCGTCATTGGCAACTCCGCTGAGCGGGTGGGCGAGCCGAACGGTGTGGGGCGGCGCAAGCTCGTCAGACAAGGCACCACCGCTGCCGCTCGAGTATGCCTGCGGCGCTGCGCCTGCGACATCGCGCGCCTGCCTGGGCTAGTGCGGCGCCGTCGTGGTCGGTGAGCTCGTCGCGCTGGCAGGAGTCGGCGTGGCTGCGGCCGCGGCAGGGGCCGGCTGAGCGGCGCTCGCGGGCGCCTTCATGTCCTTCGAATGCGGATCGCAGCCGAGATCAAAATCGCGGCTGGCCGCGAGCGCACCGGTCTCCAGGTGCTCGCAGGAGGCCACCCGCTTGGGTTGCTGCGTGAGTTCCTTGCTGGTGAGAACCCAGCGGCTGCTCACCCATAGCTGCCCGGTGCCGCGCCCGCACGCCGCATCGTTGGCAAACTGCACCAGACTGTCGCGGAAGCAGCCGACGATCGTCAGGGGCTGGCCTTTCGGGCTCAGGGTGCTCCAGGCAACCGTGCAGGCCGGATGAAAGCCGCGCGCCGGGTCACCCGAGAGAAGGGGCAGCGGCCGATCGCGCGTGCGTGGCCCGAGAATGAGATTGTCGGCCGCCGCGCACGCGGTCTCGGTCGGCGGCGCCGGCGGCTCATCGGCGCGCACGCCGGGGGCGCTCACGACACAAAGGAGCGCACTCAACAGGGCGGGTTTCATGGGGCGCCTCCTTTGGCGCAGCGCTCGATGTACAGCTGATCCACCTTGCGGCCGAAGTCCACGATGGCCGCATGTGCAAGGAAGTAGCCGAACGCGGAGAAGGAGAGGTAGCCGAGCCAGTCGCCCGGGGGCAGGCGCAGCCAGCGATAGCCCACCCAGATGGCGAGCGCGATGACCGCCAGCGACAGGCCCATCGCTCTGAGATACAGCGTGAGAGCCTGCGCGCGCACATGGATCTCGGTCTTGGGGGCAACGCGAAGTTCGATCGCCACCAGGGCGATGACGGTCAGGACCACGGCGATCAGCTGCAGCGACTTGAAGGTCGCGAGCAACAGCAGCACCACGCTCACGACGAGCACCCACACCGGCGTCGGCCAGCGCGCGAGCACCGGGGCGATCCAGGCGCGCGCCTCGGCCGAGATCGCAAACGCCCCCCGATCCGTTGCGTGCAGCGCCTGCAGCCGACTCTGTCGCCACTGGAAGATCACGGCGAGTACCCACAGCACCAGCAGGTCGTAGCCGTAAAACGCCAGTCTCGGACTGCGGTAATCCTTGCGCACCTTGGGTTGGCCGTGGAATGCCAGGAGGTTCTCGAGTGCAACCGCGTGATAGTAGACCCCGGGGAGCAGGGTGTGCATCGGGGTCGTGACCAGATCTCCGGTACCGCGGAAGTTGCCCCCCACCAGCAGGAAAGCCCCGTCGGCCACGCGAAACAGCGCATCGTTGTCCACCCCCAAGGAGGGGTCCTCCGCGGGGCTCAGCAGGGCGCCCGCGAACAGGGTGGGCACGGGCGGGCAGGCGGACTCGCGTGGCAGTGCGGGCTGATTGAGAATGGCCCGGAACGGGGAGGTGCGCTCCAGGCAGGCGGCCTGTGACCAGCGCTGGTTGAACGGATCCCCGTTCGGTGACCACGCCAGGTCATAGCCCGAATCGAAGCTCTGCCCGCCGTCGAGTCGCTTCAGGCACGCCGCCGGCGAGCGCTCGGTGTCGCAATACATCCGAACCGCGGCACTGGGGATGCCGGAGCCGGGAGCCGCGTTGGCGTCGGCGCGCTGCTCGAACGGGTAGCGACGGCTGACGAAGTCCGAGCCGTCGACCTGACGCACGACCGAAACCGGCGTGAAGACGTCCGCGGTGCGGATCAGGGCGCCCTGCGGGTCGCGGCAGCCCACGGTGTCCATCGGTTTGAGGTCATCGGGGGCCGCGATGGCGAGGTAGAGCGGAATGTGGTCCCGGCGCAGCTGCGCGGCGACGCCGAGCAGGTCGCAGGTGTCCTGGTGCGAGGCCGGGTCGATCAGCAGAAAGTCGAGCAGGATGGCGCGCGGCCGCAGCACTTCGAGCTCGGCGAGGAACTGCGCGTGAAACTCCACCGGTACGGGCCAGCGGGCGCCGCGCAGCGCCAGTGCGTGCTCATCGATGATGACGACGACCGCGCGCGGCGGCGCATCCGGTGAGCGGGCGCTGCGGCCCGTCGGGCGCGGATACAGCCACGCCTCATCGCCGAACCAGGCATACACCAGGTCCTGCGAGAAGCGCCGGCTGGCTGAGGCGGTTCCATACAGATTCAGATTAAGGAAAAACAGCGCCACCGCCGCCAGCAGCAGGCTGTGCAACGCGGCCTGCAGCAGCGGCGAGCGCGCGGCGGGGGGGGTTGCGGCGCTCGTTGCAGGGTCGCTGCTCACGGCGCCTCCGTCTGGGCCAAAAGAAAATGGCCCGGCAAATCCCCGCCCGCACCGGCCGCCGCCGTCGCCTCACCCCTCGGCGCCGGGCGGGCGGAACATCCCATTGACATGACTTGATGCTGTCGTATGCTGGAGTCTGAAATCAAGTGCATCCGACGCAGCCGGGTGCCACGGGCGGTACCCTAACGACAATTTCCGCACCGGGGGAAGCAGCGGTAAAAAAGCGAGACAGCGGGCTGGGGCCGACACGCCGCGGCCGAAACTCGTGGAGTGTGCGCCATGACGGAGATTAGACGCGTTTGCCGCCAAGCCGGTGCGGCCGGGCAACTCATGCTCCTTGTGGGGTTTGCCGCTTTGGGCTCGAGCGGCGCACTGGCTGATGCGCCGGCCGTCCTCGACAGCCAGAGCATCGTGCGAAGTCTCACCCCATCCTCCTCGCCCTCCGCCGGTATGACCCGCGGCTTTACGGTGGCCGCGCGTCCGGCAGCCGGCGGGGCGGAGCACAAGGTCGACCTCGACATCCGCTTCGCCAACAACAGCACACAGTTGAGCGAGTCGGCGCACTCGCAGCTGGCCGAGCTCGGCGCGGCCTTGAACTCCCCGCAGCTCGCCCACACCCGCTTTCTGATCGCGGGACATACCAGCGCCACCGGAGCGGCGGAGTACAACCGCAAGCTGTCCGAGTCGCGGGCGCAGGCGGTGCGTGCCTATCTGCTGCAGCAGTTCAAGATCCCGGCGGATCGCATCGAGGCCACCGGCTATGGCGCGTCGCGCCCCTTGCCGCAGTTCCCGCCCGAGTCGATTCAGCAGCGTCGGGTTGAGATCACCCCTTTGCCTCAGCCTTAAATTCAGGACGGCGTGATGAAGACACTCAAGGGGATCGCACCGCTCGGTGTGCTCATGTGCGCGGCGCTTCTCTTCGCAGCTCCGCTTAAGGCCGCTCCGCGGGCACTCCTGATCGGTGTGGGCAATATCCCGGGCCACGAGCTGCCGGCCATCGATCTGGACATCGACAACATGAAGAAGGTCGCCGCGGTGCTGGGCTTCGCGCCGGATGACATCAAGGTGCTGTTCGGTGCGCAGGCGACCTACGCCAACGTCAAGGGGGCGCTATCGAGCTGGGTGCGCGATGGAGTTGGCCCCAACGACCGGGTGCTCATCTACTTCAGCGGTCACGGTACGCGGCTGCCGGATCTGAAGCCCGGCAGCGACTCCAAGGAAGATGACGCGATGGTGCTGTATGACGTGCAGCCCGGCAACGTGCAGGGCCATGCGACGCTCAAGAACGTCCTGATGGGACGCGAACTCGGCGAGGCGATCGCTGCGATCCCGAGCCAGGACGTGCTGGTGATGGTGGACGCCTGTCACAGTGGCGCGGCCACCCGCGACATCTCGCTCGGCAACATGCGGCTGGGCGTGGGCTCCGGAGTGAGGAAATTCTTCTCCTACCCGGGCATGCCGAACCAGAATTCCACGCGCGCGCTGAAAGTACCGCTGTCGGACAACTATGCCTCGCTCTCGGCGGCGAAGGACGATGAGTCGGCGATCGGGACCGAGCAGGGCGGCCTGTTCACGCTCGCCGTGTCCGGGGCGATCATTGACGCCTCGCGCAACGGCCAGCATCCCTCCATCGAGGATCTGCGCAGCGTGGCCACCACCTTCATCGCCGGACGCACCGACAAGGATTCGGTGTTCCATCCGGTGGCGGATGGCAACCAGCAGCTGATCAAGGGCGCCATCGACGTGGTTCCGCTTCGCAACGGTCACGGGCCCACCTGGCAGGCGCTGGTGGCGGATGCGGGCAAGGGCGAGCCGATGAAACTCTCCGGCGGCTCGCCGAACATGAAGGTCGGCCAGCAGATCGTTCTCGATGTGACGCTGCCGCGGGACGGCTACCTCAACGTCGTGGCGGTCGACAGCCAGGACCGTGCGACGGTGCTCTATCCGAACCAGTACAACCCGAAGAACGACGTCAAGGCGGGGCGCTTCGTGTTTCCGAGCGCCGATATGAAGTTCGTGCTGCGCGCCTCTGAGCCTTTGGGGCCCTCCCTGATCGTGGCTTTCTTAAGCGACAAGCCGGTCAATCTGCTCGAGTCGGGGATCGAGGGCCGCAACGCCGCCGGCAAGATGGAGTCGATGTTCACCGAAGTCTCGGCGAAGGGCACCCGCGCCATCACCGTCGAGGCGCGCGAGAGCAAGGTGGCGGCGGGGCAGCTGCTGGTCAACGTGGGCGCGGCACACTAAGGAGCACCGCATGTCATCATGGTTTCGTCTGCCGGCGCTGGGCGCCGGGATTTTGGTGGTCACGATCACAAGTGCCGCAGTGGGCTCCGGATTCGAGCTGCTGTCCAAGCGCGAATACCAGTCGGAGCTGGACAAGCGCGCAGCGGCCCCCCAGGCCCCGCTGGTCCTCAAGGGTGCTGATTTCAACGCGCCCGTCATCACGGTGGTCAGCCCCGATCGCAGCGGGCCGATCAAGCCGCCGGTCGATATCGATCTGGAGTTCAAGCCGGCGCAGGGCGCCAACGTCGACGTCGGCACGCTGAAGATTTTCTACGGCTTCCTGCACCTCGACATCACTCAGCGCATCCTGCAGGCCCCCGGCGTGCAGGTTTCAGCGGCCGGCCTTAAGGCGAGCGGTGCGCGGCTGCCGAGCGGCAGCCACAAGCTGCTCATCCAGGTCGCAGACAATCTTGGCCGCACGGCGCGGCAGCCCCTGGAATTCGTCGTCCAGTAGGCACGCTCGGATGAGCAGGGTAGGACGATGGGCGTCGAGGGCACGGACGCTGACGTGGCTGTGCGTGGTGCTGGCGGTGCCATTGTCCGCCGCCGCGGCGGACTCGCCCGAACGGGCCCCGCTGGCGTTTTCGCCGACCCGCGCCGTGCTGGTGCTGATGACCGGTTCGCAGGCCTCGCAGGCACTCTCCGAGCATCGGCCGCCGAAGGTTGATGCGGGCAGCGCGCAGGAGGGGGAGCTGCTCAAAGAATGCGCTAACGGTGAAGCGCAGCGCTCGCAGTCCTCGCGCTTTTTTCTGCTCGCCATGGCCGGGCAGGCGTGGCACATCCTGTTTCACCCGCTGGCGGTCAGCGTTCACGATGAGCTGTTGAAGTATTCGCGCGTTTCCGGGGCCACCGCCAGCGGTGATTACTACCGGGCCGCCGACTCCGCGGGCACCGCCGCCCCGCTCAACAATCGCATCAGCTGCGTACGATTTACGCGCTATGCCGGCGATTCGGGCGAGGAGGTCGCGCTGGATTTTGTCGCGAGCGTGCGGCTCGACCCGGAGCATGATGCCATTCGCCTTCGTCCGCTGCGGCTGTTCATCGGCCAGGCGGATGCCAAGAGCGCGACCGGACGTTACGCGGTCGCCGTTTCGGTGCGGGCCGAGGCGGTATGGCGCGACGAATATGCCGGACATCAGGGCACGATCTTTGAGCAGACCGTCGCCACTGAAGCGGTCGATTTGAAACCTGGCGCGTTCCTTAAGTACTACCCGACCGACGCGGCCAGCGGCACGCGGGTTCCCATCGTTCCCATCTCATTCGGAACGGATCGCAGTCAGGACTTCGGCCCGGCGCAGTTTGGGGTCAACGTGGCGGAGCTCGGAACGCCGCCCGCAACACTTGAACTGCTGTCCGAAATGCTGCCCGATCCGAATGAGAAACTCAGCCAGCTGGTGATCGCCGCCGCGCTGGCCGGCGCGGGGGTGCATTGATGAGGCCGCTGGCTGTGGGCATCGCCTCGCCCATGCAGTGCTCTTTGCTGCGGCGTTGTCTGGTTATGCTGCTGCTGCTGGGCGGCACGCAGGCGGCCGAGGCGGCCCACCGCCTGGCGCTGGTCATCGGCAACGATTCCTATCAGCACGCCGAGGTGCTGCGCAACGCCCGGGCGGATGCCAGGGCGGTCGCCGCATCGCTGCAAAGCCTGGGATTCACGGTCACCCTGAAGCAGGATCTCACGCTTCAGCAGATGAAAGTCGCGCTGCGCGCCTTCAAGGCATCGGTCGCCGGTGGCGATGAGGTGGTGTTCTACTTCTCGGGCCACGGGGTGCAGTTCGGCGGAACGAACCACCTGATCCCGGTGGATCTGGTGCCGGAGAACGAGGAACAGGTGGCCGACGATGCCATCGGCCTGCAGCGCGTGCTCGATGACCTGAGCGAGCAGAAGGCGCGCTTCTCACTCGCCATCATCGATGCCTGCCGCGACAACCCCTTCAAGGGCTCCGGCCGCGCCATCGGCAAGCGCGGTCTTGCGCCGGTGCAGGCGGCCACCGGTCAGATGGTGCTGTATTCCGCTGGTGCCGGTCAGGAAGCGCTCGATCGCCTGGGTGGCAGCGACAGCGATCCGAATGGGTTGTTCACGCGCATCCTCATCAAGGAGATCAAGAAGCCGGGCGTGCCGGCCAATCAGCTGCTCAAGAACGTTTCATATCAGGTGGTGCAACTCGCCAAGGGCGTCAACCACGACCAGGTGCCGGCGCTCTATGACCAGACCATCGGCGACTATTACTTCGTGCCGAAGGGCCAGGTCGCCGCCCCGCTGCAGCCGGCCGCAGCCTCCGCCGACACCATTCACGTGGAGAGCGCAGGCGAGCTCGAGCAGGAATTCTGGAACCGCATCAAGGACAGCACCGACCCGGCGGATTTCTCCGATTACACCAAGCAGTACCCGCAGGGCGCTCATGCGGCCGAGGCGGCGCTGACAATGCGCCGGCTCAAGCGCGCTGCCCAGCAAAAAACCAGTGCGCCAGCGCTCGCCGATGCGGCCGCGCAGCCGGTGACGCGGACCAAGTCGCTGCCGGTTTCAGAGAGCTCGGCCGCCCCCGTTACTGCGCCGGCGCCCGCGAGCCCACCCCCGGCGCAGGCCTCGGGCAGCGCCGTTACGCCGGGATCCTACGGCGGATACACGACCGACTACAGCATTCCCGGCGCCAGGGTTCTCGGCCGGCTCATGCTCGGCGACAACGGACAGTTCGTGTATCGGACCGATACAGGGGCCACCGTTCGCGGAACGTTCGATCTGTCAAATACCGATAACGTCACGGGCAGGGCGGTTGTCACGTTGGGCAACGGCAATTCCGCGCGCATGCTCATCCAGGGACGGATCGCGGGGGGGAAGCTGCTCGCCCAGTACAAGGATGAGTGGGGCTACAGCGGCGACATCGTGTTGGATCTCAGCAATCCACACTAGGCCCCGGCAGGATTGCCGCCCGGCAGCTGCAACTAAGGGCAACGGCCGTTATGGTCGATACTTCCCCACAGCTGCCCCCTAGCCACGCCGGAAGAGGAATCTGTGCCGATGCTCGAACCCCATGTACCCGAGGAAGCCATCCACTCCTGGAAGGGCTTCCTGGTTCACATTGCCGCGATCGTCATAGGGCTCCTGATTGCGGTCGCCCTGGAACAGAGCGTCGAGTTTTTCCACCACCGGCACCAGAGGCTGCAGCTGGAAGAGCAGATGCACGAGGTGCTCGAGGACAACACGCAAACCATCGCGGTTGACACCAAGCAGCTGACTGCCTTGCGCGCCTATCTGGTCGAGCTGCAGACCGCCGTGGCCGCACGTCGTCACGGGCAATCGCTCCCCGCGGCACCGACCGGCAATAATCCAGGCGTGTTGATACGGTTGCCAAGTCTGGCACCCTACGAGGCTGCAAAGGAGAATGGCACTGTTGCCTTACTGAGCAGTCAGCGAATCCGACTCTACAATCGCCTCGCCTTGCAGCGCGACTTGTTGAGGGGTGTCTACGATCACTGGTTTGAGGATCTTGCCGCCATGGATGCTTTCGTAAAGCGCTTCGACTATTCAGCCGGCAGCACCCTGCGCGGTAACTTCGACCTGGCCGCGCTCTCGCCGGCGGAGCTGACCGAATACCAGGCACTCATCGCTACCACCCGCAGCCGGGTGGAATGGATGATCAGGCGGATGCATCTGATGGCCGTGGAAGGTCGAGCAATTCTCGACGGTGCTCGCGATGAGAGTGACTTGGCGAAGGCCGTCTTTGCCTCACCGGAGGCGGACTCCGGCGCTAGCAGTGCCGGGCCGCCCGTATCCTCAGCGCCGAAGTAGCCGCAGTTAGCGCCCGTCTTGAGGCGCAAGCGGCGACATCGTGCTGGATCTTAGCAAGCCGCTGTAGGGTCGACGGATTTCACGCCAGCTGAGGGCGCCGTACTGCGCGGTCATCGACGCATGCGATCCAGCCGGCAAAGGCCTCGACAAACGTATCTCAAGGGTTGGCCGATCCCGGTTCCAGCGGAAAATCGCCGTAAGTCGTCCCGCCTCACAGCTCCACGCGCTCGCTTTGTTCCTGCTTCGCTCGTTCGAGCGCAGCGTTGATCTCAGCACCCAGGATGACGAACAGACTCAGCAGATAGAACCACATGAGCATGACTACCACGCCGCCGAATGCTCCATAGGTTTTGTCGTAGAACGCGAAGGTGCGCACGTAGAGTGTGAGCAGCCCACTCACGGCCAGCCAGAAAGTGGCTGCGACGCCGGAGCCCCAAGTGATCCATTGCCAGCGCGCGCGTTCGCGCGCCGGCGCAAAGTGGTACACGACATTGAGTCCCGCTACGGCGAAAACCCACAGTAACAGCCAGCGCAGCACCGTCACCGTCACCTGCACCCAGGCGCTCCCGCCCAGCACCTCAAGCGCCAGTGGCACGACCAGGCCGAGCAGCAGCATGACGATGAAGCCGATGATCACGCCGGCGGTCAGCAACAGAGACATCAGCATCTGCACGAAGAAGCCACGTTGCGCAGGGGTTTCATAGGCAATGCTCGTGACGGTCATCAGCGCGCTCATCGTGAGGCGCGCGCTCCACAGCGCGATGAGCAGTCCAGCCACTGCCGCGACGGTCAAAGTACCGTGATCGTGGGCGACGACATTTTGCAGCTGAGTCTTGAATATGCCCCAGACACCGGGTGGCAGAATGCCGGCGAACACCTTTATGTGCTGGATGGCCTGGTCGGGGGTGGCAAACAGTCCGTAAATCGACACTGCCGCCGCCAGACCCGGGAAGATCGAAAGCAGGCCGTACATCGCAATTCCGCCCGCGAGCAGCGCAGCGTTATGGCTACTTAGTCTGTGCGCCACCCCCACGCTCACCTGCCACCACCGCGGGCCATGGATATACGGCTGAATGGCGCTGCGGCCGCCGGTTGTGAAAAGGACGCTCACGTCGGCTCCGACAGTATCCCCATTTGACAGTCTGCGCTGCTTGCCTGCCCGCCGCTGTCGGCACGAGGCTGATTCAGAGACGCGTTTGTCCTACTGCCCCTACGCAGGGGCCGGGACTACAGCGCCAGCTGGACGGTCCGGAGCGCGCCTGGGGCGAGTCCGGCGGCAGCTCTCGCCTAGAGGTCGAAGGCGTGCCAGATGCGCAGCACGGCTCTTTGGGAAATGCCGAGTTCTGTCGCGAGACGCCGACTGCTCCAGCGTTCGCCGTGCGGCGGATGCTCATGAAGGGTCTTGGCGAGCACCGCTTCGACCAGCTCATCGCTGATCGAGCGCGGCGCGCCCGAGCGTGGCCGATCGAGCAGGCCATGCACTCTGCGCATTGCGAAGCGGCGTCGCCATTTGCCGACTGTCTGCGTTGTTACGTTGAGCAGCTGCGCGACCTCGCAATTGGTACGGCTGCCGCGGCAGTGGAGTACGATGCGCGCGCGCAAGGCCAATGAGCGCGCGCTACGGTGTTTGCGCGCCCAACTCTCGAGCTGGCTTTGCTCCTGCTCGCTCAGCACTATCGGCTGCAACCGCGAGCGAGATTGCATATTGCGCTTCCGTTGGTGCGATGGTTTGTGCATGCCTGATCAACACGCTGCCATCCAACTGCGCAAACCGCAACTGCTTCAATGAATTTGTGACTCAGCCATCGCGCGCGCTGGCGCGTGAATCCACAGTTTTTGCCGTATCGCGCGCGAGTTACGCGCAATCGGACGCGCGTCTTTAAGGCGCGACACATCGACATGAGCGCGCGGCAAGCGTAAACAACAGCGCGGCTGAGCGAAAACCAGCTGAGGGAAAATCAGGATTCGCAATCTGCAGGAGGGGGGAGATATGTATATTCGCCAGATGGGTGCCGCGCGCACCCACATCGCAGTGCTCTTGTGCGCAAGCCTGCTCGCCTCCGCAGCGGCCTTCGCGCAGGCCAGGGACCCGGGAGTTCGCCAGGCGCCCACCGACGGCGGTCCGCCGGTGCCGCTGGCGGGCACCAGCTCTAACGAGATGGGCTATTTTCTAGACGGCGCGAGCCGTTTCGAAACGGTCGAAGTGGTGTCCGGCGCCGTACAGAACGGTACGCTCAACCAGGGCAACGGACTGGGACCGCGGTTCAATTCCAACCAATGCTCGGGCTGTCACGCTCAGCCGTACGTGGGCGGATCCAGTCCCGCCGCCAACACGCTGTTCAGCGTTGTAAACGCCGAGGGCGCAACGAACCAGATGCCGTGGTTCGAGGCGCAGAATGGCCCGGTACGTGAAGCCCGCTTCGTTCAATCCAACGGCGTCGCCGACGGCGGAGTACACAACCTGTTCGTCGTCAGCGGACGAAGCGATGCGGGGACCTGCAGCATCACGCAGCCCTCCTTCACACCCGCAGGCAATCCGGTGACCGGCCAGGGCGGCAATCGGAATATCGTGTTCCGCATCCCGACGCCGGTTCTGGGCGGAGGTCTCATCGAGGCGATCCCCGACTCGGCTATTCTCGCCAACCAGGCGGCCAACACCGCGGCCAAACAGCGGATCGGCGTGCGCGGTCACCCCAATGCCATACAGGGCGGCACCACCAACATGAGCGCGAACGATGGCACGATCACGCGCTTCGGCTGGAAGGCGCAGAACAAGTCCCTGCTGATGTTCGCCGGCGAGGCCTACAACGTCGAGATGGGCATCTCCAACCAGCTCTTTCCACAGGAGCGCGATGAGACACCCAACTGCCAGGGCGGTCAGGCAAGCCCCAACGACACCGACAATTTCCCGCAGCCCGGCACGCCGGTACTGACCACCGCGGTGCTGTCGGACATCGAGGCATTCGCAGACTTCATGCGCCTGCTCGCCCCCCCGACACCGGCGGCGGCGACTGCATCGACGACACACGGCAGCGCGCTGTTCGCAAGCGTCGGCTGCTCCTTGTGCCACACCCCGACGCTGATGACCGGCAAGGCAATCGCCAGTGGCTCCTACCAGGTGCCAAGCATGGCGCTGTCGAACCAGCCGGCGAACCTGTTCTCGGATCTGCTCGTGCACCACATGGGCATGGGACTGGCCGATGGGATTAGCCAGGGCCAGGCCGGTCCGGACGAGTTTCGCACGGCTCCGCTCTGGGGCTTGGGCGAGCGCGTGTACTTTCTGCATGACGGCCGCACCAGCAATCTGATTCAGGCGATTCAGGACCACGCCAGCCCCGGCAGCGAGGCGAATCAGGTGGTGCAGAACTATCAGTCGCTGAGTGCCTCAGATCAGCAGGACCTGATCAACTTCCTGCGCTCTTTGTAGCACTGTCCCAGTACTGTTCCATCTTGCGGCGCATTGCCGCATCGGGGAGCCGGCCACGGCCGGCTCCCTGGTTGTCCTCCAGATGGATGAGTTTGGTCGAGCCCGGAATCGCACAGGTCACCGCCGGGTGCGAGATGACGTATTTCAGGAAATACTGCCCCCAGCTGTTCACGTCGATCTGCGGCGCCCAGTCCGGCAGCTTCCGATCGGCGGCCTGCTCGAACAGCGAAGAACGTCCGAACGGCAGATTCACCAGCACGGCAAGCTTGCGCTCCAGCGCCAGCGGGAGGACCGCCTCGGCCGCCTCGCGGTTGGCGAGCGAGTAGTCCACCTGGATGAAATCCAGGGGATAGCTGCGCATCACGCTCAGAAGCTCGGCGTGTTGACTGCCGCGCGAGGTCGTTACGCCGATGTAGCGGATCTTGCCGGATTTCTTCCACGCCTGCAGGGTCGGAATCAGCTCCGCCACGCCATCGAGGTTGTGAACCTGCAGCAGATCGAGTCGCGCGGTCTTCAGCCGCTGCAGCGAGCGCGCAAAACTGTCCGCGCCGCCACTGCCCACGAGCTTCGTCGCGATGAACATCTTGTCACGCGTACCGAGGCTCTCGAGCGCCGCGCCGATCAGGGCCTCGGCATCGCCGTAGGCGGCGGCGGTATCGATCACCGAGCCACCGAGCTCGACCATGCGCTTGAGTTCCGCGCGGATATCGTCGCTTACGGCGGCGCGGAAGGAATCCGTGCCGATGCCAATGGCGGGAAGCTTTTCCCCGCTCGCGGGGATAGCCTTTCTGATCAGCGCTAGCGAGGAGGCCGGTGCGGCCGGCGTGGCCCGGGCCAGCAGCGCGGCAACGCCTGCCGCCACGCCGCCTTCGATGAGTTCACGTCGTGAAAACACTGGACGGCCATGGCTGGACATGCGCACCCCTTGGCCGAGGTTAGCTCTGGTTCAGGCTCGACACGATTGCGTACTTGCTGGTCGAAGAGGACCCGGCGACGGCGATGGTCAACTGCGCGGGCGAAAGATTCGTGTTGAGGTAGGCCAGCCCGGTGAACTGCACGCCATTCAGCACGGCATAGGTGCCGGTGCAATCCTCGTAAGTGTAAGAGACCTCGTAGATGTCGTGGCTGGTGTCGCTGGTGGAGATCGAGCCGTTCAGAACGCAGCTGTTGGTCGGATTCTGGCTGCTCATCGCGCCATTACTGTTGATGGCGAGCACGGTGCCGCTGGTCGGATCAGTGAAATTGGCATTGACCGAACCGAGCGAGGAGCCGTTGTTGGACTGCGCCTCGAAGGTCAGTGACCAGCTGCCACTGATAGCCGTGTTGTCGTTGGTGGTGAAGCTGAGTGTAGCGGTCAGGGTACTGCCAGTCGTGACGCTGCCGTTCAGCGTGCCGATGCCGTAAGTCGAGCCGTCGCTGAATGCGTTGGGAAAGTCGCTGTAGCCGTCCACGGTGACCGCCAGTGTATTGCCCGACACCTGCGCCGCGCCGGTGAACAGCACTCCGTCGCTGCGAATGAAGGCGGCCTGACCGGCGGAGTTGATCAGCGCGGTTATGCCGAGCCCGCTGACCGAGTCGCTGCCACTCCACACGCCGGTCGCCGAGGCGGTGGTGGTGTCGTTGTCGGAGCCGCTATCGGTGGTCGAGTTGCAGCTGGCAAGTGCGCTCAGCGCCGCAGTGACCGTGAGGATGCTGATGAGCCAGGAATTGCGCATTACAGGTTGGCCTCCCGCCATGACAGGACTCGCAACAGCGGATTAGAGCACCTCTGACTGCACTGCGTTGTGATCTCAAGTAAGCGACTCTTAAGCAATGAGCTGCATCGGCCCGATTCGGTCGCGCTGCGCTGAAATGGCCTGCTCGCGTTGGTGGCTACCAGCGCAGCTACAGGCATCGTTGCCGCGGCCGCCGCTCGCGTCCGGACGCAGTGGAGGCCAGGCGTTACCCCCTGCAGGCGCGAGCACCGGGATGATCTCTCGCCAGGACCGCCGCAGCGCCACCGCCCGCGGCGGGTGGGGCGAGGGGCCTGCCGGCGCAGCGCGGTGGCGCGGGCGGGGGCCGCACCACACACGGCACGCAAATTCGTGCCCTGTCAAATGTGTGAATGGCCGCTTAGTTCCGTACTGAGCCCGAGAACTGCGTCACGCCCGGACAGATTTTTCTGGCTGGCGTCGCCATTTGGCCCCAGATTGACGGGTGCGGCTGCCGCCGGCAGCGCTGCACCCATCCGATGTGGATACACAACTAGAACCTGCACAATCGATTCGGCTGGCGGCGACTCCTCGCTGGGTTGATCGGCTCTTTCTCGGGCTGGTGATTTATGTCGCCACCTGTGCGGCGTGGATGCTGACCGGTTTCGGTGGGCCCGGGATCACGCACTATGTCGGCCTGCTGTCGGATGCGCCCGCAGAACTTGCCGGCATTCTGATCATCGCCGCCACGGCGCGCCATACGGCGCGCGGCCCGCTGCAAACCGCATGGATTGCGATGGCGACCGCGCTCGCTTTGTATCTGGTCGGCGTCGTCATCGGCGTCAGCTCCTGGCTGTGGGATAAGGATCCGTTTCCAGGCCCGGCCGACATCTTCTATTGCGCGTTTTATCCGATCCTGGCCGTGTCCATACTGTCTATGATCCGGGCCACGGCGGTCAGGGTCTTGTGGCTGCAGCTGTCGCTGGATGCGACGATCTTCGTCGTCGGCTTCGGCGCGTTCTTCTGGTTTCTTGTACTGCGCCCGGTGACTGCACACACCGAACTCGACTTCCTCAAGCAAGCCCTGAGCGTGGCCTACCTCGGGCTCGATTGCGTGATGCTGCTGATCCTCGGCGTGCTTCTGCTGACGGGTGTCGGGACGGGTGGCGGCCGGCGCGTTCCGCTGCTGCTGCTCGGCGGTTTCGCCAGCATGTTTCTCGGCGACATCCTCTGGTCGCTCGCCAAGGTACGCGGCTACTACCTGCCGGGTCAGTTGCAGGACGTGATGTACCTGTGCTGCTACGTGCCTCTGGCTGCCGCCGGACGCGAACAGATGCGCACGATCGCTTTGCCCGCGCGCGCGACCTCTGCTACCTCGGACGCGCTCGCCCGCTCGCTGCCCTATGCGGCCATGCTGGCCGCGTTTCTGGTGCTGGCGTATTTCAGTCGCGGCGACATAGGCGGACCGGCGGTCGTCATGACCATGATCGTGTTCTCGCTCACGCTGCTTTTGATGGTGCGTCAATCGGTGGGTCTGCGCGAGGACGCCCTGATACGCGAGCGGCGGGCCGCCCGCATGGTCGAGGAGCGTTACGCCTCGCTCATCGCCAATGCCTCCGACGTCATCATGATTGTCGCCCCGGACGGTATCGTACGTTTCGCATCCCCAGCCTCCGAACGCACCCTCGGGCTGCCACCCGAGCAGATTACCGGCAGGAGGCTTGCGGATCTGTGGGCGGGTGAGGACGCGGAAAAGCTGCGCATGTTCCTGACCGAGCTCGCCGCGACGTCCTCCGGAACCGTGGGTCCGGTCGAGTTTCGGATCGATCGGGGCAGCAAGAGGTGCGTATTCGAGAGCGTGGGAAGCAATTTGACCGAGGATCCGGCGGTACGCGGGCTCGCCCTCAACTTTCGCGATATCAGCGAAAGGAAGGCGCTCGAGGAACAGTTGCGGCAGATGGCCTTCCATGACCCGCTGACGCTGCTCGCAAATCGCAATCTGTTCCGGGATCGGGTCCAGCACGCGCTCACCCTGGTGCAGCGCGGACAGTGCTCGGTCGCGGTCATGTTTCTCGACCTCGACAACTTCAAGAACATCAACGATTCGCTGGGTCATGACGCGGGCGACCGCCTGCTGCAGGCCGTGGCGCAGCGTATCGTCAAGACCACCCGCTCCTCGGACACCGTGGCGCGTCTGGGCGGCGATGAATTCGCGGTGCTGGCGGAGGGAATCGACACGGTCGCGGAAATCGAGCGCCTGGCGGATGCACTCATCGAGGCTCTGGATCTGCCCTTCAAACTCGATGGCATGGAGGTGCGCGTTGGTGCGAGTATCGGTGTCGCCCTCTCCAGCGCGCAAGCGGGCGCCGAGACGCTGCTGAGCAACGCCGACATTGCGATGTACCACGCCAAGGCGGCCGGCAAGAACCGCCACGTCACTTTCCAGTCGCAGATGCAGGACAAGCTGCACGAGCGGCTGCGTCTGGAGGCGGACATCGGACGGGCGCTTGCCCAGGGGGAATTCTTCCTGGAATACCAGCCGATCGTCGACCTCGGCACCCGAAGCCTGCTCGGCGTCGAAGCTCTGGTGCGCTGGAGGCACCCGGAGGCCGGCGTGCTGTTGCCCGGAAGATTCATCCAGGTGGTGGAGGAATGCGGACAGATCGTCAAGCTCGGCCGCTGGGTCCTCAAGCAGGCCTGCCGTGATTTCGGCCAGTGGCGCACGGCGGTCGCCGGTGGTGCGGGGCTGCGCCTCGCGGTGAATATCTCCGGCCGCCACCTGCAGCACGGCGAGCTGGTTCACGACGTCGCCCAGGCGCTGCGCGAAGCCGGACTCGAGGCGCGCAACCTTGTGATCGAGCTGACCGAAAGCACGACCATGTACAACACCGATGCCAACCTCGAGCGGTTCCATCGTCTGAAGGCACTCGGCGTGCGACTCGCGATCGATGACTTCGGTACCGGCTACTCCTCGTTGTCCTACCTGCACCGCTTCCCGATCGATATTCTCAAGATCGATCGCTCGTTCGTCAGCCGCCTGACTAATTCGGACAATGGTCCGGAGCTTGCGCGCGCGGTCATCACGCTCGGGGAGACGCTCGGACTTGAGACGGTCGCAGAGGGCATCGAGCTTGAGCCTCAGGTGGCGGCGCTTCTGGCGTTGGGCTGTGTGGCGGGGCAGGGGTTTCTGTTTGCCGCGGCCGGCTCCCTCGAGGAACTCAGCAAGAGCTCCTTCGTCGCGGTGCGCAATGCCTTGTGGACGACGCAGTCCGCGCGCGAAGAGCTTTCCGCGACCGGACGCTACCGCGCACTGCGGGCGTTGGCACGGCGCACCGCCGGCGCCGTATAGAGCTCAGCGCAAGCTTGGTCCGGGTCGCGGCCGGTGCCCGCGGCTGATTCCATCCCGGGTCGCATTGCGGCGCCACGCAGGAGCGCCTTGTGGGGGGCTGCCGACAAGCTGTCGGGGCATCGGTGGGGTTTTGATCGGCGCGTGAGCGAGTAGACTTTCAGTCCGTGAAGGGACATCACATGAATCCTACCGCCAAAGCAGCACTACTCTTCGGGCTCTGCCTCAGCAGTATCGCCGGCGCGCAGGCCGGCGCGCCGGGCGCGGCATCACCGGGAGCGAGCCCTCCGGCCGCGGTGCCCGCACCTCCGCCGGCGGCCCCGCCGGGAGCGACCCCGCCGGGGACGATGCCCGGCAGTCCGCAGAATCCGACTCAGCCGAATGTACCGCCGGGTGCGGTCGTGCCGCCCGGAGCCACTCCGCCGCCCGCACCGGTGCCGCCGGGAACCGTGCCAGCGCCGCCGTCCGTGCCACCTCCGCCGCCGGCACCGCCGCCCGGATAATGAGCGGCGTGACCCCTGGCGGATGATGCTTAACGGCAGGCGGGCGAGTCAGATGAGCTGCAGGTCGCGTGGCGCGACCTGCGGGAAGATCTGCGCACACTGATCGGGTGTGAGCGCCCACAGCGAGCAGAACAGCCCGCCGAGGACGGCCCGGTAGTCGTTGAGAACCGGATAATCGCGGTCCTGGAACAGGTCGGCGCGCTCGAGGCGCTGCTGTTCGCCGGCGATCCTGCCGCCCTTGACCGATCCTCCCAGCACCCAGTAAACAGAGCCATGGCCGTGATCGGTACCGCGATTGCCGTTCTCGCGGAAGGTGCGTCCGAACTCCGACAACACGACCACGACGGTGTTGTTCCACTCGGGCCCGAGTGATTGGGCAAATGCCGTGAGGCCGCGCGCGAGACCGGTGAGATTGCTCGCCAGCGCACCCTGCGCGGCGCCCTCGTTGACGTGTGTGTCCCACCCGCCGATGTCGACGAAACCGATGCGGTAGGTGTCGCGCATCAGCCGCGCCATGCGCTCGGCCTCAAGCTCGAAGCCCTTGATGCTGAGCGCGTCGCGGCTCGAGGTGCGCATTTCGTCCGCCAGCTCCTGCATCGCCTGTGCTACCTGCCGGCGCAGTTCCAGGCCGCTCGCCACGGCGGGCTCGAGCGGGTGACCGGCGTACATGTCGGTGAGGATGCGCACCTGCCGGTCATCGAACGGGGGCTTGCCGACGCTTTTCATCGAGATATTGGCGACGCGCCCCGGCCCCTGAAAGCTCAGTGGCAGCGCGTCGGTGAAGGCGATGGCGGGAAGCTCCGCTTTGCCTGACGACAAGGTGCTGTGCAGTCGTGCGAGAAAGCCCGAGCCATAGTCGCGCGCGCCTCCGGTGGGCTGGCCGAGCTCGATGCTGTCCTGGGTCTCGAAGTGACTGCGCGACAGATCCTGCGTCCCGGCGAACGGCACGAAGGCAACCTGACGTTGCTGATAGAGGGCGCCGATCGAATCGCGCAAGGCCGGTGCGAGCGCCCAGTTCTGATCAAGCGCCAGCGCGCCCTCGTTGAGGGCCGGGTCGGGGCGCGCAATCGCGAGAGTGGGCCGTGCCTCGTAGTAGAAGCCGCTCGAGTAGGGAATCAGCATGTTGGTCGCGTCATAGCCGCCGCGCAGGAAGACCAGCAGGAAGCGCGGGCCGTTGGCGGGGGCGGCATACAGCCGCCCGCCGAGCGTCAGCGTTGCCAGCGCTCCGCTGGCAAGCTGCAGGCAGCGGCGACGGCTCGCAAGCCTACTCATAGTTCATATCCGGCGAGGCCAAGAGGAAGGTATTCCACTCCTGCGGCGAACCGGCCTGATCGAGCGCCGTGCGGGTGTTGGCCGCCAGGAAAGGTTCGATGGCCTCGTAGTACAGTCGGTTCGACAGTTGCGGAAAACCCGTGGCGGGGCCCGCACCCCCATCTTCCAGATCGAACAGGTGGACGTTGCCGTTGCCGATCGCCCGGGCGATCTCGAAGCGGCGACTCATCTGTCCGGGACTCACCCAGTTAGCCGCCGTGAGCGGGTAACCGTCGGGTGTCTGGCGGCCAAACGGGGCTTCACCGAGTGCGTTCAGCCAGTCGTAGAGCGGACGGGTGTTGGTGATGGTGCGCCCGTCGTACGCCAGGCGCACCGCCGAGAGCACGTAACGCATCGGATCCTTGAACTTGCCGTTGCGCGGCGCGCCGAACTCATTCGACAGAAACAAGGTACGCACCGTCGCGGCAATGTCGCCGTCGCTCTTCTGGAAGGTCTGGGCCATCCTCTCGAGCAGCTGCGGCGAGGGCGCATCACCGACAAAGTACGTGGCGAGCTGGCGCGAGATGAAGCGTGCACAGGCCTTGTCACGCACGATCAGCGTCACGGCGTACTCGACCTCGCCGAAGCCCTTGCCTTCGACGCGGTGGCCGAGCAGCACCTTGGGCGCGAAGTCATGTCGCGCCGGATTGAATTCGAACGCTCCCCGGTGCAGGTACAGCTGCTGCAGTTCCGGTTTCAGGTGCGGCGCGGCGCCCGGATTGATTCCGACGCCGGTGAGCACGCGGGCGAGCTGCTGTACGTCGGCCTGGGTGTAGCCGCCGCTGACGCCAAGGGTGTGCAGCTCCATCAGCTCGCGCGCGTAGTTCTCGTTCACATGGCCGGCCGCATTCTGCGCGTTATCGAGGTACTGCAGCATCGCCGGGTGTTCGAGCGTGGCGAGCACCAACTCCCGGAAATTGCCTAGCGCATGCGGGCGGATGGCCTGCTCCTCGTAGTCGGCGATCAACCAGCGCAAATCGCCCTTGTACTGGTAGACGCTGAAATGGTTGAGCCAGAACCAGACCAGCTGCTCGCGCAGCTGATCGGGCGAATACACCGCGCGCAGCAGCTGCAAGCGGATGGCCTGATAGGCGAGCCGGTTGCCCTCATCGTTGAGGGTCTTGCGCGCCTGCTCCTTGTCTGCACCGTCCGCCATGGCGTCGATGCCCTTGCGCCGATCACGCAGCGCCTGCAACGTCGTGGCAGGATCGGGCTGCGAGACCTCGAGCGTGTGGATCTGCGCGGCGATCGGTGCCGGCACTTTCTCCCCCGGTCCCTGCAGCTGTTCTTCGAGGTATCGCTCTTGACCGAGACCGTGGTAGTCAGCGACCACCTCGCTGTCGAGCCCGAAGGTTGCGCGCTCGAGCCACACCGCATCCTCGCGGCGCAGCGCGGTCAGTGGCTGGCCATGAGCATGAGAGGCGTTGCGGGAGGCCGGAGCTGCGCAGGCGGCAAGCCCGAGCGCCGCGACCAAGAGCGCGGCGCCCAGCCTCAACGCGGCGGCTCCAGGTGAGCGCGTTGCCAAGCGGTCGGTCCCCCATGAGGTGGTAGGCATCTTAACGGGGCGACGGCTGGCGCGTTGACCGCCGGCCGTGGCGCAGGCTCGCTAGATATTGCAGGAGACTGTCAGTGTAAGCCAATGAAAAAATTATATAAATGGTGGGATGAAAAGGCCGCGATGGCGCGAGGACTGTCTCGCTCGCCTGAAGTTTCCACCCGTCCCGGTTCGCCTGAGCGCGCGGCGGGATTTTCGGCTCAGCCGGTCAAGCGCAGGTGCATTGCATTCCACCGTGCAGCAGCGAGCCGTGCATTGAGGAGCCGCGTACCGCATCCGAGAGTGCGTTCTCGATCAACATGTGCCTAAGCACAGCGGGTCTGTGCCGCTCGTTGGTGAGGCCGCGAAAGTTGTCCATGTGAAGTTCGACCACGGCCACGGTCGCAATGTAGTGCATCCGCAAGGCGCCTATCGGCCGGAGGCCTTCTACAGCATCACCGGCTTCAGCCTGTACATGTCGCGCAAGTTCTAAAGTAGACTGCCCCCGGCCACACTTTCGGCCATGACGGGCTCCTGTTGCGGAGTCTTCTGAAGGGTACCTGTGACGCCAACTCTCTCGGCCCCGATCGCCTCCGCCCAGCAGTCCCCTCCCATCTCACCCGAGAACGCCGCGAGCCTGCGACTGTTCGTCTTCGCGCTGTTCTTTTTCTTCGGCGGGATCACCAGTCTCAACGATGTGATCATCCCGAAGCTCAAGGCGCTGTTCACCCTGAACTACTTCGAGGCGATGCTGGTCCAGTCGGCCTTCTTCATGGCGTATTTCGTGATCTCGTTGCCCGCCGCTGCGATCGTGCGGCGCCTGGGCTACATGAGAACAGCCGTGATCGGGCTGCTCACCATGACCACCGGGTGCCTGTTGTTCATTCCCGCGTCCGGGTCCGGTCTGTTCGGCACTTTTCTTGCGGCGCTGTTCGTGCTGGCCATCGGGATCACGGTCGTGCAGGTCGTTTCAAATCCCCTGATCTCGCTGCTCGGACCGCCGGCCACCTCCAGCAGCCGCCTGACTTTTGCGCAGGCCTTCAATTCCCTGGGCACGACCGTGTTTCCCTACGTGGGATCGAAGGTGATCCTCGGCGCCGTCGCCAACGTGCAGCCGGCCCAGTTGTCGGCGACCCAGCTCACCGCCTTCCGCGCGCAGGAAACGCACATCATCGAACTCACCTACATCGGCCTGGCCACCGCGCTTTGCGTGCTGGCCGCACTGGTGTGGCGGCGTCGCAGACTACTGCCGGGCCGCATCGTCGATGACGCCACCGGTCATCGCGCGCGCGATCTGCTGCGCCTGCCGCGTTTCAGCTACGGCGTGGTGTGCATTTTTCTCTACGTGGGCGCGGAGGTTGCGATCGGCTCGCTGTTGGTCAATTACCTCATGCAGTCGAGCGTGTTCGGCGTTTCTCCGGAAGAGGCGGGCAAGCATCTACCCTACTACTGGGGCGGAGCGATGGTCGGACGCTTCATCGGCTCCTATGTGCTGCGCATTTTCTCACCGGGCAAGGTACTGGCCAGCGTGGCGAGCTGCGTGATTATCCTCCTTTGCATTTCGGCCAACACCGCCGGCGAGGTCTCCGGCTGGTCGCTGCTGGCCGTCGGACTTTTCAATTCCATCATGTTTCCGACCATCTTCACGCTGGCCTGCGACGGCCTGGGTCCCCGGGCGGCGCAGGCCTCGGGGATCATCTGCATGGCGATCGTAGGTGGCGCGGTGGTGCCCTTGATCACCGGCCACACGGCCGACTGGCTCAACAGTTTGAAGCTCGCGCTGGCCATCCCGGCGGTGTGTTATGCCGGCATCGTGGGCTTCGGTATTTTCGCCCGGAAACCTGCGCGCGTAACCTTCGGCACTTGAACTTTGGTGTTGAGGATTAGTCAGCCCCGCAACGCGCTTCAGTCATCCAGGCTGGCACTCGGCCTCCTCGCGCTGCTGCTGCCGCTCGGCGCGGCGCAGCCACGCACCGCGCCCACGGCGCCTTATCCGGATCCTCCGCAGGTTCTGTTCAAGGAGCTGTTTGTCGCAGTGCAGAGCCAGAGCCTCTATCCGGACGGCAAGACCTTCGTGGATGCGGTGCCGAAACTCGCACCCGAGCAGATCCTGGCTCGCTATCAGGCCGCTCGTCCGGATTCGCTCGAGGCCCTGCGCCACTTCGTCGATGAAAATTTCTCACTGCCCGCTCTGGCCGTCTCCGTCCCCTCGGTCCCCGAGCACAAGTCCGTCACGGCGCACATCGATGGACTGTGGGGCCAGCTGACCCGCACCACCAGCAGCGCGGCGCCTTTCGCCTCTCTGCTGCCGCTGCCGAAACCGTACGTCGTCCCGGGCGGGCGCTTTCGCGAGATCTACTACTGGGATTCGTACTTCACGATGCTCGGGCTGATCGAGAGCGGGCGGCACGAGCTGGTGCAGGACATGGTCGATGATTTCGCCCACCTGATCGATGCCTACGGACACGTACCGAACGGCACCCGGACCTATTACCTCAGCCGATCGCAACCGCCGTTCTTCTTCGAAATGGTCGGCCTTTTGGGGCGCGAGGGCAGTGGCGAGGCCTTCGGTCGCTATCTGCCGCAGCTCAGGAGCGAATACGCATTCTGGATGGAGGGCGCCGAGCAGCTGCAGGCCGGCAGCGCTCACCGGCGCGTGGTCGCCATGCCCGATGGCGCGATCCTCAATCGCTACTGGGACGATCGGGATACCCCGCGCGATGAGTCCTGGCGCGAGGACACCGAACTGGCGCGCTCGAGTGGACGGCCGGTGGCGCAGGTGTTCCGCGACATTCGGGCTGCGGCGGAAAGCGGCTGGGACTTCAGCTCCCGCTGGTTTGCCGACCCCAGGGTGCGCGCCAGCATCGATACCACTCAGATCGTGCCGATCGATCTGAACAGCCTGCTGTTCGGACTTGAGAACGCGATTGAGGCCGGCTGCCAGGCGCGCGGCGATCGCGGCTGCGCCGACGAGTTCGCGCGCCGCGCGCGGGCACGACGCGCAGCCGTCGACCGCTACCTGTGGGATGCCGCGGCGGGCTCGTATCGGGATTATCAGTGGACGCAGCGCGCCAGGATCGCGCGGCTCTCGGCCGCGACGCTCTACCCGCTGTTCGTCGGGCTGGCCTCGCCGGCACAGGCGGCGGCGGTTGCCGCGAGCGCGCGCAAGCAACTGCTCGATCCGGGCGGCATCGTCACGACCCCGCTCGTCACCGGGCAGCAGTGGGACGCCCCCAACGGCTGGGCGCCGCTGCAGTGGATCGCGATCGCAGGATTCACCCGCTCGGATCACAAGCCGCTCGCGGCAGCGATTGCCTGTCGCTGGATGGTCAACGTCGAGGAGGTCTATCAGCGCAGCGGCAAGCTGGTGGAGAAGTACGACGTGGTCAGTACGGGACGCGCGGGCGGCGGTGGTGAATACCCGCTCCAGGACGGCTTTGGCTGGACCAACGGGGTGCTGCGCAAGCTCCTGGTCCTGTATCCGGCCTTCGGCGCCGGCGCTCCCGCAGGCGGATGCCCCGGCGGCGCGGCGCACTAGCGGCGCCGGCCGCCCGGCTGCGGGCCGTCCGTGACGCTAATAGGCACCCGGTCTTGCGACAGGCCGGCGTCGGCCGGACAGGCGGCGAGCGCCGAAGGCGACCAGCTGCCACAGGGCGTGAAACAGCAGCCAGACTCCGAGCGCAAACAACAGCGCGAACAGCAGGCCCTCTCCTGAGAATGAAAAGGTCGGCACCCAGTCGGCGAGGGTTGCGCGCGCCAGCGCCGGATCGGCGTGCAGCGCCAGGTAGTGAAGCTGCTGGACGAGGCTGCCGTGCAGCGCGTCGGCTGCGGCATGTAGCTGCTGAACGCTCGTGACGAGGGCGCGGATGACCGCCCCTTCAGCGTGAAAGGTCGGGTCGGTGCTGCCGAGGTGGTACTGGATGAGCTTGTCGATGTCGCCGTGGTAGAACTGGTCGGCGATCTTTTGCCAGGGCTCAAGATCGAGACGTGCCTGATCCAGTCGACCGCCCAGGCGCTGGCGGTACTGCGAGATGAAACCGGGCACCAGGCCCCCGGCCACCACGGCACCGATCAGGAACAGCCGATCGAGCAAACCCCGCAGTAAGAACATCCCTGCCGCCAGCTTTAGTTCACGCCGCGCATCGGGCGATGGCCCGTAAGCTTGCACGTGCGGCCGCTCAAGGCCAAGTACCTATGCAGCGGAGGCACGGGCCGGGCCTTGAAGTGTTGACCAGGCGATGGGGGCGAGCTTCGGGATCATCCATACCCAGCCGGCGACGCCGAGGATACTGACCAGCGCGGACAGAACGAACGCCGCCTGGAAGTTGTGGGTCTGCTCGACGATGAGGCCCGTCAGCATGGGGGCGATGACGCCGGCAAGATTGCCGATGGCGTTCTGGATTCCTACCCAGCGGGCCGCGGCCGCAGGACCGGCCAGGATCTGCGACATGCCGAAGGCGCCCGGGGAGGAGATCCCGAGCAGGACCTGAAAGACGAAAATGCCCGCGAGCGCCCAGTGCAATGTTCCGAGCCCGATGCACAGCATGCAGGCGACCGAGCCCAGGTGGGCCACCACCATGATCGACTTGTAGGCAAGATCGGCGTGTCCGCGCCTGACCGCACGGTCGATCAGCACGCCGGCGAGCAGGGCGCTCAGCGCATTCAGGATGTAGGCGCTGCCGGTCAGGCTCGCCATCTCGGCGGTCGAGAAGCCGCGCTCGCGCACCAGATAGAAGGGCAACCAGGTCAACATGAAGTAAAAGGTGTAGTTGGTCGAGAACAGGCCGAGGCTGGTGCCCCACAGTGAGCGCTGCCGCAGCAAGGTGGCGAGCGCCGGATCATCGCCGGGCTGCGCATCGGGCGCCTGTCGCGGCACCCTGACCTGCGACCAGGGCAACAGCCACAGCAGCGAGACGGCGCCGAAGATCCAGAACGAGGCTCGCCAGCCGAACTGCAGCATGAGCAGTCCGCCGCAGTAGGCGCCGACCGCGGGCCCGAACAGGTAACCGAAGGCGACGATGCCGTTCGCCGTGCCGAGGCTCCTGACCGGTACCACCAGCGCCAGTATTTTCGATATGCAGGGGAAGCCTGCGCTCTCACCGATGCCGAGCAGCAGACGCAGCGCGAGCAGCGCTGCGAAGGAGTGCGCGAGCCCCACCCCCATGGTGGCGCACGCCCATATGGTGAGTCCCACGGCGAGTACCCGCGGCGCGCCGAAACGATCGGCTACCCAGCCGAGCGGAACCTGCAGCAGGGCGTACGACCAGAAGAACGCGGAGAACAGATAGCCGAGCTGCCTCGGCGAAAATCCGAGCTCGTCCTGGATCAGGTGAGCGGCGGTCGGCAGCGCGCCGCGATCGACGTAATTGATGAACAGGGCCGCGGCCAGCAGACCCACCAGCATCCAGCGAGTGAACGGGGTCAGCTCAGCGGCTGCACGCGGCGCGGTCAACTCGCATAGTCCGCATCATTGCGATCCAGCAGGCGTTTCAGGGCCCGGAAGTGCAGCTCGCAGCGCTCTTCGCCGCCGACCCTGTCGCCCGCCTTGAACTGTGCGGCGGTCGCCGCGACCACTTCATCCGGCAGCACGTGCAGTCTGCCGCCGGTCGACAGTGCCATGACCTGCGTCTGGCAGGCGCGCTCGAGAAAGTACAATCGTTCGAAGGCCTGCGCCACCGAGCGCCCCGTGACCAGCACGCCGTGATTGCGCATCATGAGCACCGACTTGGCACCGAGCGCGCCCGCCAGACGCTCGCCCTCGCCGTAGTCGAAGGCGAAGCCGCGGTAATCGACGTACGCGATGTCCTCGTGAAAGCCGAGTGCGTTCTGGGTTGCCATGAGCAGGCGCGGATCCTCCAGGGCGCACAGCGCGGTCGCGTGCGGCATGTGCGTGTGCAGCACGCAGCGCGCAGCAGGCAGCGCGCGGTGCACCGACAGGTGGATATAAAGCGCCGTGTCCTCGATCAGCCCGCGGCCGGCCACGAGCTTGCCGCCGAAATCCACTTCCATCAGATCGCTGGCTTTCACCTCCGACCACAGCAGCCCGAACGGCGCCAGATAGAAGCGCTCCGCATGGCCCGGCACCAGCAGCGTCAGGTGATTGTCGATGCCCTCGTTGAAGCCAAAGCGGGCGGCCAGGCGGTGGCAGGCCGCCAGATCAATCCGCGCGGCGCGCTCGGCCTCGCCATGCGCCCATACCGGTTCCCGTGACGCGTTCATATGAGGGCCCTGCGCATCTTGATGCGACAAGTCTAGCAGTTCACGCAGAGGTGCTGCGCGTCGCAGCCGGCAAATGGGGGTCTGGTAAGCTTCAGCCGCAATGCAAGCCAACGACCTGGAAGCTCTGCTGCGCTCGCGCATCCCGATTATCGTCGTTGACTCGCGCGATGAGGCGCAGGTACTCAAAGGGCTGATGCGGGCATGCGCGCCGATCAGCGCATCGCTGGCAGCAGCCCGCACAGCCGAGGCGGCCCCACCCCGCGCAGGGCTGCCGCTGTTCCGCTGGACGGTAACCGACGGCCTTAAGCGGCTTGATGTGGAGGTCGGCCCACCCCAGCGCACGGTCGCCGAGCCGCCGGACATCCTCAAACACATCCGCGCGACGACACTGGCCGGTGTCTACGCCCTGCTGGACTTTCACCCCTACCTGCACGATCCGACCATCGTGCGCTTACTGAAGGATATTGCCCAGGACTACGACCAGTGTGCGCGCACCGTGGTGCTCATCAGTTACGAGTGCGAGATTCCGCACGAACTGGAGCCGCTGACGGCAAGACTGGTGCTGCCACTGCCCGATCGCAACGAGCGACGGCAGCTGGTGGAGGCCGTGGCGCAGCAGTGGATGCGTGCCAATCCCCGTCAGCCGATCAAGGTGGATGCACACGCGCTCGAGCTGCTGGTCGAGAACATGAGTGGCCTGTCGGCGGTCGATACCCGGCGGCTGGCCCGCACCGCCATCTTCGATCACGGCGCGGTGCAGGCCTCGGATATTCCTGCCGTCATGCGCGCCAAGTACGAGTTGCTGAACCACGGCGGGGTGCTGCGCTACGAGCACGACACCGCGCGCATGGCGGATGTCGGGGGGCTTGCGAACTTCAAGGCCTGGCTGCAGAAGCGCTGTGCGGCCTTCGACGGCTCGGCTCCGGAGCTCGACCCGCCCAGGGGTGTGCTGCTGCTCGGCGTGCAGGGCTGCGGCAAGAGTCTCGCCGCGCGCGCCAGCGCCGGCATTTTCAATATTCCGTTGCTGCGCCTCGACTGTGGTGCGTTGTTCGACAAGTACATCGGGGAGTCGGAGCGCAACCTGCGCGAGTCGCTGGCCTCGGCCGAGGTGTTGGCGCCGTGCGTGCTGTGGATCGATGAGATCGAGAAGGGCTTTGCGGCCGGGGACACCGACGGCGGCGCCACTCATCGCGTGTTGGGGACGTTCCTGACCTGGCTGGCGGAGAAGCACAGCCGTGTGTTCGTGGTGGCCACGGCCAATGACATCACCGCACTGCCGCCTGAGCTCATTCGCAAGGGACGCTTCGATGAGATTTTCTTCGTCGACCTGCCCAGCCTCGAGACACGAATGGAGATCCTGCGCATCCACGCGGGCAAGCGCGGAATTGCGCTCGAGCCTGCCACGCTCAATGCGCTGGCGCGTAGCTGTGACGGATTTTCCGGGGCTGAGATCGAACAGGCGGTCGTCGCGGCGCTCTACAGTGCGCACGCCAAGCACCTGAGCGCCGATGCGCAGCTGCTGAGTGCGGAAATTGCCGCAACGCGGCCGCTTTCGGTGGTGATGTCAGAAAACGTGGATGCGCTGCGCGCCTGGGCCAAGGACCGTACGGTCCCGGCGGAGTAGGGTAGTTAGCCGGCGGGGCGGCTCGGCGCGAGCGCGAGGCGCGTGCGCACTTGCGCCGCCGACTGCACGGCAGCCCCCAGCGACTCAACGATCCTCACCGCGCGTTCGACCAGGCCGGCGTTGCTCGCGAGCAGGCCTTTTTCAAGGTACAGATTGTCCTCCAGACCCACACGCACGTTGCCGCCCAACAGCACCGCCTGCGCGACCATCGGCATCTGCATGCGTCCGACGCCGAAGGCCGACCAGTGCACCCCCGGCGGAAGGGCATCACGCATCGCCGTCATCGCCTCGGTGGTCGCAGGCGCACCATACTTGATGCCAAGGCACAGCTGGAACAGCGCCGGCTGATCGATGAGGCCTTCTGCCATCAGCTGCCGTGCAAGTTCGATGTGGCCGAGCTCAAACACCTCGAGCTCGGGGCGAACCTTAAGCCTGCGGTACTCTTGTGCCATCTCACGCAGATAGCGGGGCGTCGTGCCGTACAGGGTTTCATCGAAGTTCAGCGAGCCGCAATCGAGACTGCCGATCTCGGGGCTGAGCTGCGTGATGTGTGCCAGGCGCTCGCGCGGGCCGACGAAGTCCGTCCCGGCTGCGAATTTGAGTGGCGCATCGTCGGATCCGAGCAGGATGTCGCCGCCCATGCCGCCGGTCAGGTTGATGATGAGCTCGCTGCTCTTGGCCCGGATGCGCTCGAACACTTCCCGGAAAAGCGCCGGATCCCGGCTGGCAGCTCCGGTGGCCGGGTTGCGCACGTGCAGATGCACGATCGCGGCCCCGGCAGAATGTGCCTCCAGCGCGGACGCTGCGATCTGCTCGGGCGTGACCGGGACCTGGGGGTTTTTCTTGACCGAATCGCCCGAGCCGGTGACGGCGCAGGTGATGAAGACGGCGCTTGCGAACATGGCGGCCAATAGTGTCACAGGCCGGAGCCGCTGAGGAATGAGCGTCGGCGTATTGCTGGTGGTGCTGGTCGGTGCGCTGCTGCACGCGAGCTGGAACCTCATCGTCAAGGCCGGCCACGACACGCGCCTCACCACCGCGGGCATTTGCATCGCCGCGGGCCTCATCGCCGCGGTGGCGCTGCCGTTCTTCCCCATACCCGCGCCGGCGAGCTGGCCGTACCTGGCCGCCTCAAGCCTGACCGAGGTGCTGTACGGGGTGCTATTGGCCGCCGCCTACCGGGTCGGGGACTTAAGCCACGCCTATCCGGTGATGCGCGGCAGCGCCCCGCTGCTGGTCGCGATCGGCAGTGGCGCTCTGATCGGCGAGCAGCTGTCGGCACCGATGTGGATCGGCGTGGGGCTCATATCCGGTGGCGTCTTCTCGCTGGTGCTCGACGCGCGCTCCCAGGGTCACTCCGCCGTGGCGACGCGGCTGGCGCTGGTGAACGCGCTCGTGATCGCCGCCTACACGACCCTGGATGGCCTGGGGGTACGAGCCTCGGGGCACGCCTTCGCCTATACCCTGTGGCTTTCGCTGCTGGTGTCGATACCGTGGCTGATATGGGTCGTGGCGCGCCGGCGGCTGCATCGCCTGGTGCGCTGGCGGCCCCTGATCGGTTTGGCGGCGATCGGCGGGGCCTGCACGCTTGGCTCCTATTCCTTGGCACTTTGGGCGATGACGCGCGCCCCGGTCGCCGCGGTCGCCGCCGTTCGGGAAACCGCCATTGTCTTCGGTACGGTGCTCGGAGCGATCGTCCTGCACGAGCGGGTGACGCGGGTGCGCGCGCTCGCCGCCCTCGCCATTGCACTTGGGGTGTGGGCCATTCATGCTCGCTGAGAAAGGGCTCCCATGACTGCAAATCGCGCACCGGGCTGGGGTATGGATGCGCTGCCCCGCATCGTCAGAGGCGAGGGGAGCTACCTCTACGACGCCGACGGCCGTCGCTATCTTGACGGCTCCGGCGGTCCGGCCGCATTCAGCATCGGGCACGGCAACCGCGAGGTGAATGCCGCCATCAGTGCGCAGCTGGACAAGGTCGCGTGCGGTTACCGCTACCTTTTCACCAGCGAGCCACTCGAGGAGCTGACCCGCCTGCTGCTCAAATTGTGCGGGCCTGAATTCGCCTACATCGTGTATTGCCTGAGCGGCTCTGAGGCGGTCGAGTCGGCCATGAAGGTGGCGCTGCAATACTGGGACGCACGCGGCCTTGGCGCCAAGAAGCGCTTCATCGCCCGCGAGCGCTCCTACCATGGCAATACGCTGGGAGCACTGTCTGTGTCCGGGTTTCTCGAGCGGCGGCGACCCTTCGAGGGAAGCCTGCTGCCGGTCTCGTTCGTCTCTGCCGCGAGCAGTTACCGCCCGCTGGCAGGACTTGCCGGAGCACAACTCACGAAAGCACTGGCCGATGAGCTCGATGCGCGAATCAGAAGCATTGGCGCGGAGCAGGTCGCCGCATTCATTTTCGAACCGGTGGTCGGCGCTGCCGGCGGGGTGGTGCCTGCCCCGGAGGGCTATGCCAAGGCGGTACGCGCGGTGTGTGATCGCCACGGCGTTCTTTTGATCGCCGACGAGGTCATGAGCGGCGCGGGCCGGTGCGGAACCTGGCGCGCTCTGGAGCACGATGGAATCGTCCCCGACATCATGGCGGTGGGAAAGGGACTGGCCGCAGGTTACATCCCGCTCGCGGCAATCCTGCTACGGCAGCCACTCGCCGACACCATTCTGCGCGAACAGGGCGCCATCCTGACCGGCCACACCTATTCAGGGCACACCACCGCCTGTGCGGCGGCTCTTGCGGTGCAGCGCATCATCGAGCGCGAAGCACTGGTGGAGCGCGTGCGGGTTCGGGGTGAGGCACTGCGCAGCGAGCTTAGCGCGGCTCTTGGTCGTTTCGAGGAGGTCGGTGACGTGCGCGGCCGCGGCTACTTCATCGGAATCGAGTTCGTGCGCGATCGCGCCAGCCGCGAGCCGTTCGCGCCGGAGCGCGCCCTGAGTCACGCGATTGCCCGTCGCGCCTTTGCGGACGGACTGATCTGTTACCCCTGCAGCGGGCACGTGGCAGGCACGCGTGGCGACACGATCATCGTGGCCCCGCCCTACAACGCGCGCGACAGCGAGCTGGCGGAGCTCATCGAGCGACTTACGAAGGCGATCGGGCGCGCGCTCGCTGCGCAATGACGCCTGCGGCCGTACGCTGAGCGCGCCCGCGCTGCGCCCGGGAGCCCTGCCGGCCTGCCTCTCGCAAGAGGCTCCGTGTCAGAACCTCTGCCCGACCTTCAACCAGATCGTCCTCGGCTGCGTCGGAATGACGTACGGCTGCGGCCCGCAGGTCGTCGTTGCGCACTCAACATAGCGGGTCAGGTTGGCGCGCTTGTCGGCAACGTTGGTGAGCATGAGCTGCAGCGACAGACCGTTCTGCGTGGCACCGGTCGACAAGTCGAACAGCGCGTAGGCCGGCAGCTGCCCGAGTGCCAACTGATCGACCCGGCGTAACAACGGCTCGGTGCTCGTCTGGTACATACCGGAAGCTTGCCCGAATCCTTCCCACGTCCCCAACGGGAACGTATAGCGCGCCACGAGATTGATCTTAACCTTCGGGGCGACCGGGAGCTGGGAGCCGGACGGTGCTTCCGGTCCGGTGAGCGTAACGCCGTCCGCGTAGGTAATGACCTGATTCGGGCAATTGGTCGTCAGGGTCGTGGTGCCCGGAATGTAGTTGCTGCCCGAGTTGTTGGCTGGGCCGCAATAGTTGGACGTGGTGACCGCATGCAGGTAGGTGAACGCGCTGGAGAACAGCAGCTCGTGCACCGGCGCCCACTGCAGATCCGACTCGAAGCCCTTGATCTGCGCCGAGGCTGCGTTCTGCACGACCGTCACGCTATTGGGCCCGAGGAACAGGAACTGAAAGTTGTCCCAGTTCTCTAGGAATGCGGCCGCGTTCCAACGTAACGTTCGATCCAGCCACTCGGTCTTCCAGCCGATCTCCCAGTTCACCAGGGTATCGGTCTTGTACGGCGGGTAGACCGAATTGAGCGGTGGATCGAAGACGCGATTCACACCGCCCGGCCGGAAGCCAGTCGAATAGGTGAAGTACACCAGCTTGTCACGGTCGAATTTGTAGGTGAGATTGCCGCGATACGTTCGGCCGCTGTCGGAGACAGACTCGTTGAGGTCAGTGCAGGGCGCGCCGTGAAACGGCTGGTAAGTGGGGTCTCCGCGTACGCCGGAAGGTCCGCAGGCCCACTGCCCGGATGCCTCCGCGGTCTGCGGTGGCCCGGCGTCATACCCACCGAAGCCCGTAAAGGCCTGATAGTTCGCGGAGTAGCCGTAAAAACCCTGTATCGAATTGTCGAAGTGGTAAAAGCGAATGCCGCCGGTCACGGACCATTGGTTGGTGATGTCCCAGACGAGCTGACCGAATGCGGCCTTGTCGCGATCGACCCGTTCCTCATCGGTCAGCCAGATCGTGTTGCCATTGACGCCGGGGATGCTCAAGCTCTGTGCAAGGCCGCCCGGACTGTAGGCATCGGGCCCAGTCTCGTTGCCCGGTATCGTGTACTGCTCCCAGATCTCGTGCACCTGACGCTCGACGAACAGGCCGACGATTCCCTTGACCGGCAGGTTCTGCGGCGTGGAGAGCCGAAGCTCCTGGCTCCACTTCGTGTAGTGTCCGTTCGTGGTCACGAACTCCTGCGGATCCGAAACGAACGAGCCCGCGGGGAAACTGGACGGCGACACGCCGCCGCAGTAGGAGCCAATTCCGTGTGCCTTCGAGTAGTTGTAACCGGTCTGAGTCAGCCAGTTGCATCCTGACCCGAAGAACTTGTCATAGAAGTAGCTGTAGTCGCTGTAGTCGCTGACGGTGTGCTCGTTACGGTCGAACCAGCCCCCGGCATACACCAGGTCGAAGTCGCTGATCTTGCCTTCAACGGTGAGCGAGCTCTGTGTGAGGTTGTCATCCTCGCCTTCCGGGCCGTAGTGCACGACGTCGAGGTCGCCCACCCCGGGGTCGTAACCGAATACGCCGTTCGACCGCTGGTGCTGACCGATGAACTGCGGCGTTACGGTCCAGTTGTCGCCGAGTTTCACCAGCACCGATGCGCGGCCGCCCTCCGTAGTGACCGTGTTGTACTGATTGTCCACGAAGCCCGCATTGCTGATCGACGCCCCCGTGGTCGGAAACGTCCTGACACCATCGACGATGCCGGCAGTCAGATTGGTCCCGGCGACGTTGTGGATATAGCCCGCGTCGTGCTCATCCCAACCGACGAGGCGAACGGCCGCGATCGACGAGAGCGGGATGTTCACATAGCCTTCACCGATCCAGCCGAGCCCGCCGTGATCGACCGAATTGCCGGTCAGGTCGTAGCCGGCGGAGAACTTGGTCGGGTCGGGCTTGTTGGTGATGATGCGGATGGTGCCCGCCTCGGAGCTCGCGCCATAGAGCGTGCCCTGCGGCCCCTCGAGGACCTCGATGCGGGCGATGTCGTACACGTGAATATCGGGCGTGCCGTCGACGGTGGTGATGGGCAGCTCGTCGATGTAGGTGCCGACGCTCGGTTGTGATGCGGAGTGGTTGCCGTCCTGGCCGCTGACCACACCGCGCATGTAGACGTGCGTCGTGCCGATACCCGTGCCGCCCTGCCCGAGCCCCTTCACGGTCGTGACGCCCGACAGGTACTTCACGTAGTCGTCGATGTCCTGGATATTCAGCTGCTCCAGCTTCTCCGTGCTAAGAGTCTGGATGCTGACCGGAACGTCCTGCAGGTTCTCGGTGCGCTTCTGCGCGGTCACCACGACCTCCTGCAGTCCGCCGCTTGACTCGGCAGCCTGTTCGCCGGATTGCTGCGCATAGGCGGCCGGCAGTGACGCCAGCAGCCACGAGGCGACCGGGATACCTTTGCGGATGATCGCGCGGCTCTTGGCCGCCTGGCGCACGAGTTTTCTTCTGCGGCTACGCGTCATGGCTCAACCCCCTGATGTTCATCCGTGATGGTTGTGCAACAGGCAGGATCATTGCCTGATCATGTTTGATCCATTATTACAGGATTATTCGTCCCCCGGCACGTCCGGATAAGCGAGAAGCACCGGTCCGAGCGCGCTCTTGAGTGGTCCGAGCCACGGTTCGTAGTGGCGCCACTGCTCGAGCGACTCGCGGAAGATCGGTTGTCGGACCTGCTCGGAGCTGGCGGTACGTACCGCGCGCTCGTTCTCGTAGAACTTGAGGCAGCCCTCCTCGAATGGCAGGCCGCAATACGCCAGCAGCGAGCGCACCTGCGCCTCGGTGTCCTCGATCATGCTTTCGTAGTGCACGCGGTGCACGCGTCCGGGCAACACTGCATCAAAGTGGTGCATGAGACCGACGTAGTCGTGGTAGTACCGTCCCAGGTCCTCGAGCCCATAGGTGAAGTTCTGGCCGCGTGCGAAGTGCTGCTTGAAGCAGGAGAAGCCGCAGCCCAGGGGATGCCGGCGCGCATCGATGATTCTGGCTTTCGGGAGCATCAGTTGAATAAGGCCGACATACAGGCAGTTGTTCGGCATTTTGTCGATGAAGAATTGCGCCGTGGTCTTGCGCAGCAGGCGTGTTTCCGCAAGATAGCGCTCGCCCAGCTGCCGCGCCTGTGGCGCCGAGAGCGCCGCCACCGACTCGAAGTAGCCCTCCTCCTCATCCCCACGGTCGCCGCGTGCAAGCTCGCGCGCAATCTGCGGAATGTGCGGCAGCTCCATGGTGCCTTCGACGAGTGAGTGGCTGGCGAGAATCTGCTCGAGCAGCGTGGATCCGGAACGCGGCAGGCCGACAACGAAGATCGGCTCGGCCGATGCTGCACCGGCGCCGGCGCGTGCCGCGAAGAACTCCCGGGTGAACAGCGCCCGCGTGCGGCGCACGAAAGCGGTGTTCTCCTGTGCGCTGTAGGGGTGCAGGGTCCGCCGCAGGGCGTTGCCGGCCGCGTAATGTGCGAAGGACTCTTCGTACTGGTGCGCATCTTCCAGCGCCTTGCCCAGCGAGAATTCGAAGTGCAGGCGATCTTCATCGCTCAGCTGCGCGCCCGCGAGGGCCCCGCGCATGGCCTGCTCATCGGCCCCCGAGAAGCGGAAGGTTTTAAGGTTGGCCATGCTCCAGTACGCCTCGCCGAGTCCCGGCTGCAGGGCGATCGCGCGGCGGTAGGCGGCGATGGAATCGGTGAGGCGGCCGCTGGTCTTCAGCGAGTGGCCGTAGCTCATCCACACCTTCGGCTGCTGCGGAAACTCCTTCAGTACCCCCTCATAGAGGGCGGCGGATCCTGAGTAATCGCCGAGATTGGCCAGAACCGCGGCCTTGAGGTTGCGATAGCCGGGATTGCGCGGCTCTTTCGCCAGCACCTGCTCCACCTGCGGCAGCGCCTGCGCTGCCTTGCCCTGGCGATTGAGCACGGTGGCGTAGTTATGACGGGCCGCATCGAAGCTCGGCGCGAGCTCCAGACAGCGCTCGAGTAGCGCCTGCGCGTCGGGCAGGCGGCGCAGGCGGGCCGCCACCTCGGCCAGCATGCGCAGCGCCGCGACATCGGTGGGATGGCGCTTCAGGTGCTCGCGCAGCAGCGCTTCCGCCTGGGGAATCCGGTTCTCGACCAGGGCGGCGGCCGCGGCCAGCAGGCGCGGGTCGCGGGTCGCGGCTTTGATGTGGCGGGCATACGCCGCATCGGCCCCCGGCGCGTCGCCGATCGCGCCGAGGTGGTCGGCGAGGCGACGGATCCGGTCGACGCGCTCGCGCGGATCTCGGCGGCGAGCGTCGACGCGGTGCTGCTCGACATCTCGATGCCGGGCATGAACGGCGTAATCACCATTCAGAGGGCGCGGGCGTTGCGTCCCCGGCTGCCCTGCTTCCTGCTGACCGGGTATGTCGGCGAGCGTGCGGCGTTGTCTGAGGGGAACGCCTTTACCCTTGTGCGCAAGCCGGTCA
>Ga0209624_10000243_pt1 | contig 48876 bp, 39 predicted proteins | sample JacPinW_OM2H0_O1_FD_188565 | JGI IMG/M metagenome (GOLD analysis project Ga0209624, IMG submission 188565) | Forest soil microbial communities from Algoma, Ontario, Canada - Jack Pine, Ontario site 1_JW_OM2H0_O1 (SPAdes) (version 2) | ecosystem: Environmental > Terrestrial > Soil > Boreal...
CAGTACCAGGATTTCCTCGGTGCGCCAATTCCTCTCACCAACGGAAACGCCAGCATCGTGGTGCCATGGTTCTATGCGGGGTCCGAACTCATTTACGTCAATTATTCCGGCGACTCGAACTATACTGCGCTCAACAGCGCAGTCTTGGGTACTACCGTCGTGCAGCAGGGCAATCCATTCGTCGTTCTGACCGCTTCGCCGCCCGCATTCGAGTTTGTTCTGCTGGATGGCAAGCAGCAGCAGAAATCGACTGCCCAATCAGGGTCATCGGTTGGGAACATAACGGAAAATACAAACGTGGTCCTGACGGTATCCGTGCAAGTCCCGCCGAACGCAAATATCAGCAGTCCGGTCGCGGAGGGCGGACAGGTTGAGTTCTTCGATTCTGTCAACGGAGTTGCCGCTCAAATGTTGGGCTTCGGTCCTCGACCTCTAACGTTGGCTAACGGGGGCAACCAGGTCGCAACTCTGTCAGTGAAACTTCCGCCCGGGTTCAACCTTATCTCCGCTGTGTTCCTGGGGACGCCGGAGTGGGCTGCGACGGCATCGTTCGATCTGATTGGTTATAACGTGACCGCCCCACCTTCCCCTCAATCGCCCGTTGGATGGTCGTGGATGAGCGGCTCTAGCATCGTTGATCAGCCGGGGATCTATGGAACGCTAGGATCAGCTGCTCCAGGCAACACTCCGGGTGCGCGACAGCAGGCCGCTTCGTGGACTGATTCTTCCGGAGATTTCTGGCTTTTCGGTGGCTACGGCGCTGCCTCGAGCACAACTGTGCAGCAGGGAGACCTGAACGATTTGTGGAAGTATAGCGGCGGTGAATGGGTATGGATGGGAGGTTCTGACTCGACCGAACAACAGGGAAATTACGGGACTAAAGGCAGCGCCGCTGCGGACAATATTCCCGGAGCGCGATACCAAGCTGTTAGCTGGACCGATGCGGCTGGTAACTTCTGGCTTTTCGGTGGCCTTGGCCTCGATTCCACTGGTTCGCGTGGAAGACTCAACGACTTGTGGAAGTATAGCGGCGGCGAATGGACGTGGATAAGCGGATCGAAACTTGCCGACCAGAAAGGGAAGTATGGGACGCAGGGCACGGCTGCCCCCGCAAATGTTCCGGGAGGGCGAGTAGATGCTGCCTCCTGGACGGACTCTTCCGGAAATCTCTGGCTCTTCGGAGGAGCAGGCTGGGATTCGACCGGAACAATTGGAATCTTGAACGACTTATGGAAATACAGCGCTGGTAAATGGACCTGGATGAGCGGCTCGAACACTATCAGCCAAGTGGGAACGTATGGGACTAAGGGTACCGCTGCTCCGGGAAATGTCCCCGGGGCACGCGCCAATCCCTCTGCCTGGGTTGATGCGTCTGGAAATCTCTGGCTATTCGGCGGAGAAGGTTTGGACCTCAATGGAACACTATGCGAAGAAAGACCCAGCCCGTGTGATCTCAACGATCTCTGGAAATATAGCGCCGGCGAATGGACTTGGATGGGAGGCTCGGACGTGGTTCAGCGTCCGGGCGTGTACGGAACCCAAGGCGTAGCGGCTCACACTAATACTCCAGGGGCGCGGGACACGTCCGCAGTTTGGATTGATGCTTCCGGAACCGTTTGGCTCTTCGGAGGCTTTGGTTACGACTCAACTGGGTCTTATGGTTACCTCAACGACTTGTGGAAATTCAGCGGCGGCGAATGGACCTGGGTAAGCGGATCGAATCTTGGCGGCCAGGCAGGCACCTACGGAGTCCTGGGTACTACCACAGCCACGAACGTTCCGGGGGCGCGCTACAGTGCTATGAGCTGGATTGATTCGTCCGGAAATCTCTGGCTTTTCGGCGGAACGGATTACCCCTTTTCAATTTTGGACGTTGGAAAGTTCAATGATCTGTGGGAGTACAAGCCATAAGAATTTGATTCTGGCTTGAATTCGTTCATCACAACTGTCAATTCGCTCATTCGATTCGCGCTTCAATATTTTGTAACAGAGTTGTCACGCAAGAACTTCGTACTCAGTTTGAACCAAGCCGCTTTGATAATGCTTGGTCGCGACGTGACGCAAACGAATATCGTGTGGCAGCGTACCGAACAGGGGAATTCCTTCTCCAATCAGCACCGGCACCCGCGTGATAATCAGCCGCTGGATAAGCCCCGCACGCAGGAACCGTTGAACCGTAATTCCCCCGTCGATGTAAAGATGCTCTGATCCACTAGCGGCAAGCTTCGAAACGATCTCCGCCGGAGTCCCGCTCATCTGCTCCACATTGCCTCCGCGCACCCCGGAAAAATCAAGGGGGCGGCTGCTGAGCACTACGACGCGTTTCTTACCGTAAGGCCATTCCGGAAAACTCAGCACCGTCTCAAAAGTCCCGCGGCCTATCACCAGCGCATCAACGCTCCCCATGAACTCGTCATAGCCATGCGGCTCTCCGCCGCCCGGCGGCAGAAAATCCAACTCCCCGTTCGGTCGCGCGATAAAACCATCAACGCTCATTCCAATAAAGACCGATGCCGCCATCGCAACCTCCCCAACAATTTACATTCGCTCTCGCTTAATCGTGTAGAAAGTGCGCACGCCGCGACTAAGCCTGCGCCGTGCCTACTTTTGCTTGCCGGTAAACTCGCTAATCACGTTGCCCTTCTCGTCAAGAAATTGCAGCACAGGTTTCCCGTCTGCCTGGACGGCCAGCAATATCCGGACTTTGCCGTTACCATCCCGCAAATTTAACCCAACCGACCCGTCCGGATCGCGTCCAAGAACCAGTCGCTTCACGTCGTGCCGATGGCTCGCAAAAAACTCTCCCCAGGCGGCATCCTGCTTATCCGCAGGCAAGGCATTGATCCTGTCAGCTACTTTCCTCTTTTCCTCGATCGGGAAGTCTCCCTGATCCAACATGGTGATCCGCGAGAATTTATCTTTTCCCTCTTGCCCGGCATCCAAAGCAAAAATCTGATTCTCTTCATATTGGTCAAAACTCAGGTGCCCATGATTCTCAATCGTCCCGTCAGGAAGTTGGCTTGCTCCCCATATCAGACCGCCCTGTTCAGAGCCTTCCTCGCTCATGAACAACATTCCGGCAGCCTCTCGCCGATCGGGCCTCGGAAATTCTTTCTTGTGAACCCAAGCGCCCGGAAAATCAGCACGATTCGAAATCGTCAAACGCACAGTCCCATCGGGCTCCACAATATTGATCCGGCGCGCCGTGATAGTCCCAAAGTTCGTATTTCGTACCATCGCAAATCCGCATAGAACCGTGACCGCAAACACCAGCGTCAACACGCCCGAGTAAATTGCAAGAAAGCGCGGACTGGTAAAAATGTTCATCACGACCTCTCTTAGCTTTGTTGGCCTTGCCGTACGAATCGCCGAATCCTAGCAGAGATTTCGTTACAACGTCTCGGTGGCCCTACAATAATTCATGTTTTTATTCTGAAACGGAAACGAGAGCAGTTGCCTAATTATTTGGCTCGCAAAACCGCGAGGATTTCTTCTGAGGAGAAACTGCAGGGCCCCGGAATTTTCTGCGAGAGATCGGGCGAGCCTCCTCGGATATAAGAAGACTCGCCCACATCCGGCTCGACTTCAGCAACCCGCGAAGGATATGAAAGCCCCCAGCGGGTTAGGCAGTTGTGGTGTAAACGGATGGAAGCCGAAGGATTTTGTAACATCGAATCCCGCAGCTTTGGCCGCCGTGATGTCCACGAACGGTGTAAGTGCAGCGACGGCCTGATCGATGCTCGTCCAGCACTGCGTGCGCTCGTAGCCGTTGTTGTTGGGCGGCGCGATTTTTTCCGCCACGCCTTGCAGTCCGGTAATTTTCTTGATCGGCCCTCCATCCTGGGCCGCCACATCGCCTCCAATCACGCGAGCCAGCGTGCGATGGTCACTTTCGATTCCCATGATGCGCGCGGCTGTGACGCGCAGATCGCTTGTGCTGAAATTGCGCACGCCCACCAGATAAGCGGCGATGAACGCGTCCTCCAGCGTAACCAGTATATTCAGCGTCGTCTGGGTGTCTTCGAACATCCCTTTCGGGTAGAAGAACGACGTAAACGGAGTCGGTTGGCCCGTTACAGATTGTTCCAACAAGTAGTGGGACATCTCTTCGGCCTTCGCCTCAAGCAGGTATTGCTGATCGTCCAACGGTATCCGGCGGAAAAATGGTGCTCTATCGATGATGTGTGAATAGGTGGTCACAGCGAGCGCCTCGGCGATTTCCGCGGCCACCAGAATGTCCGTGTCGCCCGACGTCAAACCGTTGCTGGTTTCTTCTTGATTGCTGCGGGCCCGAGTGCCGGATGCATATGCACTGGGAGAAGCCAAGCTCAACAGAGCACTGACCCCGGCGACCCCTGCCGCACCGGCCATCACGGAACGCTGCAGAAAAGTTCTTCGGCTCGTTCTGTTTTTCTGCTCAACGTCCGGACGCACTGATTCCTTTTCTTCATTAGTGCTCATAATAATCTCCTGTGTGATTTTTATTAGGGAACTGCAACAGCTGCAGATTGGCGCGCTATGTCTACCGTGCAACTGCCCCTATCTTACTGTACGTACGCGTTCGCCAATTGGATGTCTAGTCTGCGGATTTTTCTTGCCCTTCTTGATCGATGCAATTCTGCAGCGGAGTCAGGTTCAATTCGTCGATCCGATCTTTTGCGCTGTCCACCTCGCAATTATCCTTTATTCTGCGCGCAACGCGCGAATTGCGTCGATTGTAGCTGCCCGCTGAGCCGGAACAGCGGCCGGCAGGAACGCCGCAAATGCCAGTGCAATGAACCCATCAATGCTAATTCCAACAAAAACCGACGCCGCCATACTAAGCTCCTTAAACGAGAGCTGCGGTTGGCGTGACCCCAGAACAGGCAAAAATGTTTCGCTACAAAAATGTGTCTCTATTGCTCGGGGGCCTTGAACACAACCTGTGCTCCCTTCTTGAGTTTCACGTCGCCGCTCGTGCACTGAATCACCGAATATTGCTTGCCTGCTTGAACGCTCGTTCCCAGGGTCATGCCCCGAAATCCGCGCACGCCCACACTAGTGGCCATAAGTTCGCCGCTTGATAAGTCCCTATCGCCTCCCACCGCCGAATTAATATTTGTTTGCGCCATTCCGCGCCCATCTTGCAGAGAGTCGGTGCTCGCACCTGGAGCCGGCGCCAGTGCTTCGATACGCACGTTCAACGTACTTGCCGGACCACCCTTCGCGGTAACTTGATCGAATACAATGGCCACGATGGAAGGGTTGTCTTTGGAATATGCTTCCACCTTAGCGATATGTCCCGTCAGCGTGGACCCCTTCTTCAGCAGCGTGTCATGACCTCGCTTCACATCCCGTGTAATTTCTGCTTGCACCGTATCTCCCATCTTGACTCTGCTCGCGTCCAAATCGTTCGCTAATCTAGCCACAATTCCTTGATCGCTGGGAACGTTCAGAGTATTGGCCGGCGCACCTGACGGAGCGTTCGTTTGTGCCACACTGGGCATTACAAAAATCAGCGCTGCTACCATCAAAATTCCAGCCCTTAGCATTTTCGTCCTCCTCAGAACTCGGCTTACGCTTGTTACATTACAGTAGAATGATCACCCGAATCCCGACCCGCTGCCTGGCGTTTAATTTGACTCTCAAACGGCCGAACTGGTTACCACAGTGGAAATGAATCCGGCGCCCCACTAATTCCTTGCGTCTGTCCAATCCGGCTGACGCGCCTCAAGCTCTGAAACGTATTCGGATCTGAGTCTCGAATGTATCATCTCTCAGGCATTGCGCTCCACCTGATGTGCCCTTACAGGTAAGCCAACTGCTTACGTGGCGCTGCATTAATACTTTGTGACTAGGTGGTTACAGCGAGCGCTCCGGAGATTTCCGCGGCGGCTAAAATGTCGGTGTCGCCGAATTTGCGTAGCCCACCTTGCAGTTCCCCTTTATTCTGTGCGCAACGCGCGGATTGGGTCCATCGTAGCTGCGCGCCGAGCCGGAACCACGGCCGCCAGGAACGCTGCAAGTGCGAGTACCCCGGTGGTGATCAGCAGCACACGCGGATCGTAGGGTTTCACGCCAAAAAGTTGAGTAGCCATCGCGCGGCCGGCGCCGATCGTCACTGGAATGCCGATCGCTAGCGCGATTCCCATTTGCAGCAGCGCTCCCCGCAAAACAAGCTTCAGAATGTTAATCCGGTCGGCGCCCAGCGCCATGCGAATTCCAATTTCATTCGTGCGGCGCTCCACGGTATATGCCGTCACTCCGTAAAGTCCCACCGACGCCAGCACCAGCGCCAGCAATCCGAACATGGAAGTAAGTTTCGCGATCAACTTCTGCTGCGCGAAATTGTTGTCCACTTGCTCTCCGAAGCTCAGGAAGTCGATGACCGCGAGGTCCGGGTTCACCTCCGCAATCGCGTGCCGCACCTGCGCTTCTAGGCCCGTCACTTTCCCCAGCGTTCTCAGCTCCACCGCGTTCAGTTCATGCGAGCGATCCTCGAAAGCGATGAACCGCGGGTTGTCAAACGTGACCCTCTGTGTGGACGACAGGAAAAACATTGGCGGGATTTTGTGCGTCGGCTCTCGATATTGTGTGTCTTCCGTTACGCCCACGATTTCGAAGTCTCCCGCATTCTTCTGGCTGATATAGCCGAAATGATGTCCCAGCGGGTTTTCGCCCTTGAAAAAATGTTTGGCGAACGTCTGATTCACCACCGCTACGCGTTGCGACGTAGCTGAATCCTGTTCGTTGATCGAGCGCCCTTGGACGATTTTGGTCCCCAGGGCTTCGAAGTAACCGGCGCTGACGCGAAGCCACGAAGCGTTGTTCTGGTTGGAATCAGGAGGTGGCGGCGCCTGTCCATCGATGTAAACGGTCTCGCCCCAATTGTCGCCCTCCATCGGACTGTACAGCGAAAAACTTACTTGCCCGATTCCCGGAATGGCTGCCAGCGAATCGTGAAGCTGGCGAAATAGAGCCTGCATCTGTGGCGCTTTGTAACCCGCCATTTCCGGATCGATGTGCAGGATGAACCGGTTGGGCGTTTCAAATCCGAAATTTTGCCCCTGCATGTTGTGAAGACTCTGTGTCAACAATCCTGCCGCGGAAAGCAGCACCAACGACAGCGCAGCCTGCGCAATCACCAGCGATTTCTGCGTCCAACCGCCGCTGCGTCCGGTCGAACGCCCCGCGCCACGCAGCGCGTCCGCAGGCGCAGCATTAGCTGTAATCCACGCCGGAGCCACGCCGAAGAGAACTCCCGTGATAACAGCCACCACAAATGTGAACGCCAGTACCGGCAACGACGGCGAAGCGTGAATCGCGACGTCCGTGTTTTGAAACGCCAGGTACAAAATCAGCCGTGTAGCGCCGAACGCGATAGCCACTCCCACCACGCCCCCAAGAATTGCCAGCACCACACTTTCGGTCAGAACCTGCCGCACTTGCCGCCCCGATGACGCACCCAGCGCCGCTCGTATCGAAGTCTGCAGTTTCCGTGTGCTAGCTCGCACCAGCATCAGGTTCGCCACGTTCGCGCAGGCGATCGCTAGCACCAGCGCGGAAATCCACATCAGTAGATTCAGGCTGGAATGGTAGGCGTCGCGCAGCGCTTGCACACCGGCGCCGCCCGGCGAAAGCCGAAGTGTTTGCTTAGCCACTGCGTCGCGCTCTCCCGGCTGCAATTGCGCGATGGGACTCAGCAGCCACTGTTGCAACTCCACTTGCATGTGCGCGCCAATTTGTTTTGGGTCAGCGCCCGGCGTGATGCGGCCGATTACGTCCAGCCAATCTTGCTGCGGGAAATTCACCAACGCCATAGCCCCATCGATAAGCGGCTCATCCGCAATCGGAATCCAAAACGCCGCGGTATTCGTCAACCGATCGCCGAAGAAAGCAGGCGGCGCGACTCCCACCACGGTGAAAGGCTGGCCGTTCATCGTGAACGCTCCTCCCACCACCGACGGGTCGCCGCCGAATTTCTGCTGCCACGTGCGATAGCTGATCACCGCCACCGGTGACGCGCCTGTGCGATCGTCCTCCGGCATCAGCATGCGCCCCGCATACGGGCCGATTCCAAACATCGCAAAATAATTTCCTGAGACGAACTCGCTCCTCATGGACTGAGCAGGTTGGTTGCTGCCGCCTCGGCGCACGCCAATCAAATCGTTCCCCGCCTGAAACGCGGCCAGCTCCACGAATCCGGGCGTGTTATCGCGAAAAGTTTTGTACTTGTCATACGAGAAGAGCGACCAGTTGTCCTGTAGGCCGCCATTCACGCAGCAATTCTCCTCATCGCCCACGCGGTATAGCTCGCTGGGCTTGCTCACCGGCAGCGAGTTCAGTAACACCGCATGCACCAGCGTGAAAATCGCGGTGGTAGCGCCAATTCCGAGCGCTAGAGTCAAAATTGCCGTCGCTGTGAAGATTGGTGCCTTGGCAAATTGTCGTAGCGCGTAACGAATATCTTTCATAGTCTTCCGCCTCCCGTCCCTATTACTGTACGAACCCGCCGCTAGATTTGTTCAACGGCAAATCCTCACAGCGCCGAGAGCGGTTCATGTGCCATAAAATCTCCTGTTGACATCCCACATGTCCTTTGCGAAACTCCTGTTTATACGCCACAGGAGGCCGCATGGCTGCCGACAAGTCCGATATTCTCCAAGGCACTCTCGACTTGATGGTCCTGAAAACTCTGGACGCTATGGGCCCCTTGCATGGCTACGGAATCGCCCGGCGCATCGAGCAAATCAGCGAAGAAGCCTTGCAGATCAACCAAGGCACCATCTACGCCTCGCTCGTTCGCCTGATGCAAAAGCGTTGGATCTCCGGCGCCTGGGGCACCTCGGACAACAACCGCAAAGCAAAATTCTATTCCCTCACCAAGTCGGGCCGTAAACAGCTCACCGCGGAAGCGGAAAATTGGGAACGCATTTCGACCGTAATCGGGCGCGTGCTGCGCCTCGCGGACCGCGGATAATTTTGTGAACGCGCCTCACTATGGTTACGCACCTCGGCTGAAGAAAGAGGTTCGCCGATGTTAAATCGCGACGCCTTATCGAAGCTCGGCATTTATGTATACGGCCTCTCGTCAGCCACTGTCGGCGTTATGGATTTCATCTGGGGCGATTTTGACTCCGCCCACCAACCAATCCAGGCTTTCGGGGACCACATTCCCGGCCGCGAGATTCTGGCCTATATCACCGCCGTCTGGATGATCGCAGCGGGTCTGGCGATTCTGTGGCGCCGCAGCGCTCGCGCCGGTGGAGCAGCGCTGGCGATCATCTATTTGGTGTTTACCGTTTTCTGGCTTCCTAGGTTTTATACGGCGCCTCACTATCTAGGCTTTCGAATTCCCGTCTTTATCGGCGTGGCGGCCGGCGTGGGCATAGAACTCATCGCGTTCGCCGCGGGAACACTCATCTACGCCTCGCTGTCAATGCATAGTGCTTCGTGGCCGCGAATGATTCTCATCGCCCGCTGGATTTTCGGATTATGCGCGATCGACTTCGGCGTGAATCATTTGGATGCCGTTGGGGACAACCTTGGCTACGTCCCTAAGTGGATGCCTTTGGGACAAGCATTCTGGGTTATCCTAACCGGAATTTGCTTCGTCCTCGCTGGCCTCGCCATCCTGTCGCGTATCCAGGACGTCCTTGCCGCGCGGCTGCTTGCGCTCCTGTTTTTCGCTTTTAATGTGTTCTCATTGCCGCAGTTCATCTTTGCCGATCCCAAGGGCCATGCGGCTTGGGGCGGCAACGCGATCAACCTGGCTTTTGTGGGTGCCAGTCTGATATTCGCCGACGCAATCGCAAGTCGCCGAAAACAAACCCAGAAAGAACTCAACACCTCCGTCGGCGTAAGTTCGCAAGTGGAGCCATCCTGATGTTTGCCTGGATAACGACGCTAGCTTCTCGCGCTCGCACGTGGCTCTCGCCGCGCGCAGTCGATCAGGATTTCGCGAGCGAGCTCGATTCCCACCTCGCCATGCTCATCGATGAAAACATCCGCCGAGGTATGCCACCGGAAGAAGCCCGCCGCGCCGCCCGCATCAAACTCGGCGGCGTCACCCAACTCAAAGAAACCAACCGCGAACTCCGCAGCTTGCCGGTCATCGAAACTTTTCTTCAGGACGCGCGCTACGCCATCCGCATGTTGCGCAAAAATCCCGGCTTCACCGCCGTCGCCGTCCTCACTCTGGCTCTCGGCATCGGTGCCAACACAGCTATCTTCAGCGTTGTTTACGCCGTTCTCCTAAAGCCGCTCCCCTACGCGAATCCCAATCAATTGGTCTCCGCATTTCAGGCCAACATCCAGGAAGGAGTTCCCGAAGACGGCACTTCGTATCCGAATTTCGAAGAGTGGCGCGCTCAGAATCATGTTTTTAGCGATCTCTCGACTATTAATTTTCACCAACTCACACTCACGGGAAGTGGTGAACCCTCCGTCGTGAACACCTGTGTCGTCACGCCGCAGCACTTTGCGCTTCTCGATGTGAAGCCGCTCCAAGGGCGCATTTTTTATCCTGACGATGGCAAGCAAGGCGCCCCACCTGTCGTCATCCTGAGCGAAAATCTATGGCGCGGCGCTCTCGGATCAGACCCAAAAATCGTTGGAAGCTCGATTACTCTCGACAAGCGTCCCTTCACCGTCGTTGGCATCATGCCTGCCGCTTTCCGCTCTCCTTTTATAAACAATGCGCAGGATGTCTGGATTCCGCTAGTTCAAGACCCGCTCTTTGGAAGCTGGATGGCTCGGCGTGGAGGCCATTGGCTGCCGGTGTTCGGTCGTTTGAAACCCGGTGTTTCCCTAGCGCAGGCTCAGGCCGAAATGGACACCATCAGCGAAAGGTTGGCCAGCGAATTTCCAGCCGAGAACAAAGGCTGGACCGTCCGTCTCGTACCGATGCAGAAAGAAATTGTGGGAGACGTTAGAACCGCGCTGCTGGTTCTCCTCGGTGCTGTCGGCCTCGTACTGCTGATCGCCTGCGCCAATATCGCCAACTTGCTTCTCACCCGCGCCACTTCTCGCTCAAAAGAAATCGCCGTCCGCACCGCGCTGGGTGCCGGACGCAGTCGCATTATTCGCCAATTGCTCAGTGAAACCGCCGTGCTCGGTCTGCTCGGTGGAGTAGTGGGAATCGCTCTCGCTTATTGGGGCGTTCGAGCTCTCAGCTCGCTCCTGCCCGACAATCTGCCGCAACTCAACGCAATCCGCGTGGACAATTTCGTTCTAGTTTTCGCGCTCGCACTCTCCGCCATCGCCAGCGTAGCATTCGGCCTGGTCCCCGCGCTTTTCGCATCCAAGTCCGACATTCAAGCAAGCCTTCGCGAAGGCAGCAGCCGCTCCGGCGAAAGCGGCAATCGCCGCAGAGCGCGCAGCTTCCTCGCTGCTGCAGAAATCGCCCTCGCCATGGTTTTATTGGTAGCTGCTGGTTTGCTCCTGCGCAGCTTTTCCAAGCTCACCTCGGTCAGCCCCGGTTTCGACGCTCAGCACATCGTGAAAGCCGAAGTCTCCCTTCCTCAATTTCAGTATTCCAAGCCTGAACAGTGGACCGCTTTCTCCGATCAATTGCTCGCCGGCATCCGGGCTCAACCCGGGTTGCAGGATTCCGCCATCGCCATCCCCGTTCCGATCGCCGACGGCTTCATCAACCTCGCCTTCGAGATCGCCGGCGTTCCCCCAGCGTCTCCATCCGATTCGCGCCTCGCAAACTATGTTTCCGTCAGTCCCAACTATTTTCGTGTGATGGGAATTCCGCTTTTGTCCGGCCGTCTCTTCAACCAGCAAGATATTGCCGACGCGCCGCGCGTCACGCTGATCAGCAAAGCATTAGCCCAGCGTTATTTTCCAAATCAAGATCCCATCGGCAAGCAGCTGAACTTTGGCTTTCCTCCCAACGCCGATGTCTCGCGCGAAATCATCGGCATCGTCGGCGATGTGCGCGACAAGTCACTCGGTGACGCTCCCGCCCCCATGATGTACGTGCCTTTCTCCCAGGCGCCTTTTTGGGGCGCTAATTTAGTGGTGAAAAGCACGTTGAGCACGTCCGCGGTAGCCACCTCTATCCGCCAGCAAGTCCAAAAAATTGACAAAGACTTGCCCGTCACCGACGTCGAAAAGTTGCCCGACCTCCTCGACGCGTCCGTCTCGCAGCAGCGCTTCCGCACTTTCCTCCTCGGACTCTTCGCTGCCATGGCCCTGATCCTCGCCGCCACCGGAATCTTCGGCGTGATCTCCTACTCCGTGTCGCGCAGAACGAACGAGATAGGCATTCGCGTCGCCCTCGGCGCTTCGCGTTCCACCATCCTCCGCATGATCTTGCGCGAAAGTCTGATCCTGGCCGCCGTCGGCCTCGCCGTCGGCCTACCCTGCGCTTTAGCCGCTTCTCACCTGATCGGCCACATGCTCTTCGGCGTCTCCGCGAACGATCCCGTCACCTTAGCCGCTGTCGCATTCACTCTTGCCACCGTAGCCGCCCTCGCCGGCTTCGTCCCCGCCCGCCGCGCCATGCAAGTCGACCCCATGGTCGCCCTCCGCCACGAATAACCCGCATCGCGCGACCAGAACCTCGACGCTGCTCTCGCGCATGAACAACGATGTCACCGGCGCTCGCACCTTCCCCGTACCGGCTCTGGCTCAACTACAAGTCGCCATGCGATTGGGATCCGTCATTGGGGCTGTCCCAACGACCATCCGGCGCAGACTTTGACTTCGAGCGGCTGGCCCGCAGACTTTGGCGGTCAGTCGAACGACAATCCGCTCAACCCATGATTTGCCAATCAAACCCGGGTGCGAACGGCATTTTTGGTTGTGGTTCTCGATCCCCGCTCGTCCTGCGTCAAATCGACTGAAAATAAAGTGAACAGCATTCCGAACGTCCATAGAAAATAACCCTCTCGCGGAAATAACTGTTCATGATGGAAGACGATCCAGCAAAATGGGATCATTAACAGAATAGCATTCCGGATAATGTTTCCCAGCCGCAGCCTGTTTCCGATCGTGGATACCACAACGAAAGCAAGAAAAACGAGATTGATCCATCCGCTTATGAGAACGGAGAAGTACTGAATCGGATCAGATATTGAGGGCAATTCGTGAACCAGGACCTTCGCCTGCTCCACCGAGAAAAGCAGCGTAGTAAAGGCACATTCGAATCCGAACGCTGGTCCCCCGGAACTGGTTTGGATGCCTGATACGGCAACCAAAAAAAAACTGACCGCGTAAAGCAAGAGGCCCACCCAAAAAAGCCTCGGTTGATGCGCTGCAGACATGCGATGTCTCCTTATAATAGAGGAGTCATGCGTCAACACCATCGAGCTGCATATCAACGCATATCAAATGCAAAGCCAGCAAGCCGGTGAACGAGACGAAGACCTGACTACAGAGCCGCCGTCGTTGGTGAGAAGGAACTAACGATATAGCGGGCGGACGCGATTTCAGTATTCTGACGAATGACGGTGGCTGTTACCTCTCTTAGTATTTTACCGGCGATCTGGGTTCATGGTTGACTGAATATCGGATTAGTAATCATCGCCAGATTCGGGTTTTGATCTCACCAGCATCGTTCTTCAGTCCTTCGTTTTCGGTCTTCCCCGCATAAAAGTTCACCGCCTCGCACCCTTGTATTCCAGCTTCTAACTTCCTATCATTGTTGTGATGAAAATTTGGTTTGGGATCGGCGCTCAACAAGGCGGGCCGGAGCCGCCCGCGAGGTATTCGCCCGCCGCCACGAAAGCGCGGCTCCCGGGTCGCTTTACCCTGCTTGCCCTGGCAAGAGAAGGGAGTATCTGCGACGGGTGGCAAGTCAGCAGGGTGCGATCTCTTCCCCCCGGACGATTTAGCGGTTCCGAACCGCCACTAGCTCCGCCCACCAGCTTCTCGACCACCGCGATGATCAAAAAATCGCCGAAAATTGAGCGCTTTTTTGCCAAGTGGGCGCCCACTTCTAACCGGTTCTGGGTTAAAAACAGATGTTATAGAAAACAAAGCACTAAACCCTGCCTAACCGGGGCTAGAACACACATTAGCGAAACGAGTAAATCATGAAATACCGAGCGCTTGGGCGAACGGGTTTTCAGGTCAGCGATATGGCCATCGGCCTCTGGGGCATGGGCGATTGGACTGGCTCGGACGACCAGGAATCCCTCAAATCGCTGCAACTGACCGTGGATCTCGGCTGCAATTTTTTCGACACCGCCTGGGCCTACGGCAACGGGAAAAGCGACGGCCTACTCGGCGAAATCCTCACCCGCAACAAATTCCGTAACGCGAAAAATATGCCGCTCTACGCCGCCTCCAAAATTCCTCCCATGAACGATATCTGGCCCGCCACTCCGGAATTTAAATACCGCGACGTTTTCCCCGCCAAGCATGTTTTTGAATACGCGAAAAAAATCCGCGAAAAACTTCGCGAAGATGCAATCGACGTCCTGCAATTCCACGTCTGGGACGATAGCTGGGCTCACGAGCCGGAGTTTCGCGAGACCGTCGAGAAACTCAAGGCCGACAAATGGATTCGCTCCTTCGGCCTCAGCCTAAACCGCTGGCAACCCGAGAATGGCATCGAAGCCCTGCGCACCGGCCTGGTGGACGCCGTGCAAGTGATCTACAACATTTTCGATCAAGCCCCGGAAGACAAATTATTCCCAGTCTGCCGCGAATTAAATGTCGGCGTGATCGCCCGCGTCCCTCTCGACGAAGGCAGCCTGGGCGGAAAAATGACGCGCGAAACAAAATTCCCAGCGCACGACTGGCGCGCCCGATACTTCGGCCCCGAAAACCTGCCCGAAACCATAGATCGCGTGGAGGAACTAAAAAAGGTCGTGCCTCCCGGAATGACTTTGCCGGACATGGCCCTGCGATTCATCCTCTCGAATCCCACCGTCAGCACAACGATCGTCGGCATGCGCAAGCCCGAGCACGTAAAACAAAACATCGCGCTGAGCGACGCCGGCCCCCTCGACGCCGCCCTCCTCAAAAAATTGAAAGCCCACCGCTGGGACCGCATCTGGCAACCCTGGGCCGACTAAAATGACCGACCAAGAATCATTATCGACACGCCGAAGGTGCGCGATTCGCTACGGCGCGCCTCCCAACAAAGGGAACGCGCGCTCGATATGGCATAATCGTAGAGGGAGTTTTGGCAGCAAAAACGAGGCGCAACCGCTTCTAGCGGCTGAAAACCAGTGACAACACGCAAAACAATTCGCCGGAAACTTCTTGCCGCGCATCGCAAGGTCCGCGAGATCCGCATGATCGTAAAAGGCCTCGCGTCGAAGCGCCATCCGCTGCTCGCGCACATCATCCCCACACGCCGATGCAATCTGGCCTGCACCTACTGCAACGAATTCGACGACGTTTCGAACCCAGTCCCGACCGAAGAGATGTTCCAGCGCATCGACCGCCTCGGCGGCATGGGAACCGCCATCGTCACCATCAGCGGAGGCGAGCCTCTGCTGCATCCCGACCTCGACGCGATCATCGCGCGCATCCGCAAGAACGGCATGATGGCCGGATTGATCACCAACGGCTATCTGCTTGTGGCCGACCGCATCGAGCGCCTAAATCGCGCCGGGCTGGAATATCTCCAAATCAGCATCGACAACGTGATGCCTGACGACGTGTCGAAAAAAAGCCTGAAAGTCTTGGACCAGAAGCTCGCGCTGCTGGCGGAGCACGCCGACTTTCACGTGAACATCAATTCAGTGTTGGGCAGCGGCGTGCGCAATCCTGAAGACGCGCTGGCGGTCGCGCATCGCGCCATCGCTTTGGGGTTCACCTCCACGGTTGGAATCCTGCACGACCATAACGGCCAGCTGGAACCGCTGGGAACGCGCGAGCAGGAAATCTTTGAGGAAATTATCTCGCTCGAAAAACAGTCCTTCACGCGCATCAATAAGTTTCAGCACAACATCGCGCGCGGAAAAGAGAACGACTGGCGCTGCCGGGCAGGCTCACGCTACTTGTACATTTGCGAAGACGGTTTGGTCCATTATTGCTCCCAGCAGCGCGGCTATCCCGGCATTCCGCTGATGCAATATACGGACGAGCAGCGCCACCGCGAGTTTTTTACCAAAAAAGGCTGCGCCCCGCGTTGTACCGTCTCCTGTGTCCACCAGGTAGCCGCTATCGACGCTTGGCGCTCGCCCCAAACCTTCGACTCCGGCTCCTCGGCAAACACCGCGGCAGAGCCATTAGTCCAACTCACCACAAGTTCCACCCGCGAATAACATTCATCCCGCTTCGACTTTTTCTTCTCGTTTCGTCCTCGTACATGAAATAAAGATACTTATTGCAAAGATATAGTGGCGGGAGTAGAAATCGGGCATTGTCGGTTGCTCTGCGGGGATCAGAGCGAGTCCGGTTCACATGCACGAGTGGCCTCGGGCCACGCAGCAGAGAAAAACTCGGAGGTCTGCGATGCGACGGCGTAACTTTGCGTGCTTCACCTTGCTGATAGCAGTGCTGGTCCTTGTGATGGCTGGAGCGAGCTGGGCGCAGGTAAACACGGTCAACCTGTCCGGCACGGTGATGGACCCCCAGAGCCTGGCGGTGAAGGGTGCCAAGATCACCATCAAGAACCCCGGCACGGGACTGGAACGCGAGGTGATCAGCGATGCCAACGGCCACTACGAGATCGTGGGATTGCCGCCGGGCAGTTATACGCTGACGGTAGAAGCCGCGGGCTTCGCGACGCTGACCAACACGTCCTTCAAGCTGACCCTGGGTACCACGCCCGAATACAACCCTCAACTGCAACTGCAAAGCCAGGGCGCCACAGTAAATGTGACGGCGGAGCCCGATCTGGTGGATACGGCGAAGACGGATGTTTCCACCACGATCAACCAGACGCAGATCGACAACCTGCCTATCAATGGGCGCAATTACATAAATTTTACGCTGCTGAATTCTCAGGCGGGCCGGGACGACACGCCGTCGATCGGAGCTGCGCCCACAAGCGGCTTGAATTTCGGCGGCCAGCGCGCGCGCTCGAATGAAGTGTCGGTGGATGGCGCGGATGCGGTGGACAACTCAACGAATGGGGTGCGCGCGACAATTTCCCAAGAGGGCGTGCAGGAATTCCAAGTGATCACCAGCAATTACATGCCGGAATACGGGCGTGCAATGGGCGGCGTGGTAAATATCGTCACAAAATCGGGATCAAACCAAACACACGGCAATGTGTTCGGGTATTTGCGTGACAGCGCCATACAGGCGCGGAATCCTTTCTCGGTCACCGCGGCTTGCGACGAAGCCACGCTCACGTGCGGAACCACTCCCGTGAAACAGTCTTACACCCGGGTGCAGGGGGGCGCCACGATTGGCGGACCAATCCAGAAGGACAAGACATTTTATTTTTTCAGCTACGAAATAACACGCCGCCAAGAAACAGGATTCACGAACATCGGTGCTGATAATTTTGGTTTAGCGCTCACTCCCGCACCCGCGGATATCGCTCCGTTCCTTCCCGCGGGTACACCGCCCGTGGGCCTTCTGACGGCAGGCGCCTCGGGGCAACAAGCGTTCGTCAACAACGCGGCAAATGATTTCACGCAACGGATTCTGGTGTACAGCGCGGGAGTGGCCTCTTCAGCGGTCGCGCTTTTCGGCAACACCCCCGGGTTTCCCGCCAACTTTTTCCCCAGCAGCGGCGCTCCACTGCCCTCGACGTTCCAGGGATTGTCTTCCGTGATAGGGAACTACCCCACTTCCGATAAGGGCAGCATCTATTCCTTGAGGCTGGACCACATTTGGAATGCGAAGAACAGCACCATGCTTCGTGGGATGGTTTCGCCTGACACGACTTCGGGCATTCAGGTGAATGCCCAGAATCAAACCTTCGGCCAGAACGCCGGGAATCGAACCTCTACGCAGCAAACCCGTGATTGGGCCATCATCGGGCAGCACACCACGGCAATCGCCGACAACCTATTCAATGAATTTCGATTTCAGGCCTCGCGGCGCGGGTTGCATTACGGTTTCTCAGATTTGTTCGGCGGTGATTTCCCGGCTAACAACATTGCCGGCGCGGCATTTCTGGGGCGCGAGCCATTCTCCACCGAAGACCGAATTGAACGGCGCTTTCAGTTCACCGACAATATTACGTGGACGAAAGGAAAACACACGTTCAAGTTCGGAGCGGATACGAATTTAATCCAGTTGCGTTCTTCCAAGTCCCAGATTTTTACTCTGAATTATGGCGGCGTCTTCGATTTCGGATCATTAGGTGCGGGTTCGTTGCCAAATTTTGCGTCCAGCGATCCGGCTTTCTCCGCCGTGCAAGCATACGGCCTGGGAATTCCCACCATTTTCTTTCAGGGAGTCGGCCAGTCACTCCAGCCGTTTAACAACAAGACGCTGGGCGTATTTGCGCAGGACAGTTGGAAGGTGAATCGCAAACTGACGGTGAACTACGGTGTCCGGTACGACATTGAATGGCTACCAATTTTCCCGGCTGCCACGAGCATTAATGCCATAGCGGAAAAAGCTTTCGGTGTGGTGGAAGGGATTCCCACCGATTCGAACAATGTTGCTCCGCGTATCGGAGTCGCCTGGGATCCGTGGGGAAATGGCAAGACCGTGATTCGCGCAGGCTACGGTTTCTTTTACGATCACCCGGCCTTGGCGCTGGCGTTTCTTTCAACGGCGGAAGACGGCTCACGCTCGACGCTCTTGGAGGCGGCAGGTGGCGCTCCGTCGAACGCCGATGTCAGCAACCCGGCGAACGTCGGAGCGCTGAACGCTTCTTCGATATTTCAGGGAATTCTGTCGAGCAATCCCACGCTATTTGCTCCCGCGATCACAAGTTGCTCCCTGGCCGCCCCTACTATGTGCTTTGGAGGCCCCACCGGCCAGACGCCGCAGATTTTCGATGCGACATTCGCGAATTCTATTTTCAACCAGCAACGTTTCTTGACTGTTCAGGGATACACGCCAGGCGGGGGATATCCGTTGCCGTTACTCCCCTTCACAATTCCGGTACGGAAGAATTTTCAGTATGCACTCGCGCAACAAGCGAACCTGACTATCGAACGGGAAATCACGAAGGATTGGAAAGTGAGCGTAGGTTATAACTACACTCACGGTACCCATCTCGACCACACTGTGAATCTCAACGTTACGGACCCTGCGCTGCTGATGGCGAACGATAGCAACGCCGTTCAGGCCGGGCTCGTTTCTGTCGGGTCAAGTCCACTCGGAATTGCGGTACCAGGAACGCCGGGATGTAACCCCAACGCAGGCGGGTTCGGCAGCGTTTTTGTCACAGTCCCCGGAGCGTTTGGTACGGGTTTTGCCAGCAACAATTGCTCAGGCGCTCCTGTTAGCAACGGTAGCGCGACATTGCTTCCTGGGGGCTCCATCGTTACCCCGTCGGTGTTCAATTTCTTCCGTCCGTCCGGCCCGAATCCATCGTTTTCGGGTCTTTTCCCCGGAGGATACGGTCAGCTGACTGGCCTTGCGGGAACGCTGGGCTTGCCCGTCGGTTTTGCCGGCGTCCAGGTACCCTGGAGCGATGTCGATCCGCAGTCTTCAAACGGAAACTCGCTTTACAATGCGTTCACGTTAACGGTGACGAAACGGTTCTCGCACGGCTTCGAGTTGCTCTCGAGTTGGACGTACTCGCACTCGATCGACGACTCCACTGATCTTTCCACACTGATCGCGCCTCAAGACAACAGCTTTCCGCAGCTTGACCGTGGCAATTCCGATTTCGACCAGCGACATCGGTGGATTACGAGCGCAGTATTTCAAAGTCCCTATAAGAATAGTGACTCAGGGTTTTGGAAGAAATTTCTGGCAGGCTTTACGGTCGCTCCGATTATCGAGGTCTCTTCCGGGCGTCCTTACAATTTGCTGCTGGGCGAAGACACTAACCTCGACTTTGGCTCTTCGACTGGGCGGCCATCATTCGTTAAGACTTCTACGCCGCCACCGGGATCCACGGTTTCTCCATTTATCAAGGGAGTCGCATTCACGCCTCCCGATCGCTGCATCGATAGCAACGGAGTACCTTTTTCCTTTCCTGACACTGTGCCGTTCGAGGGCTGCACAGGGACGTTGGGACGGAACGCGTTTACGCGGCCGGGCTTTTTTCAGATCGATCTTCGAATCGCGAGAGTGATTCCGATCAATGAACGCGTAAATCTTCAGGTGATTGCTGACGGATTCAACATGCTCAACCGGTTCAACGTAAGCGATGTGAACCCGGTATGCGATTCGACAGCGTCGTTCCCGAGCCCGGCAGTGGCAACCTGCGCGGGTGGCCAACCGACAGCGGCGTATGATCCGCGAACGTTTCAATTTGCGCTGAAAGTCAACTTCTAGCAGGACCTTGACGGCTGATGAGGACAGTTCAGCGCTACGCATAAAGGTGGAACTGCGTTTTCCTTGAAGAGAAACGAGCCCTCGTCCCTCAAACAGCGGCCTTGCTCGGGATCACAACCGAAACTCCCAGTGGGTGAAACGGCTTTTACGCTTGGGCCGTTCGCGCTAAAGTGTATAGAAGGGCATTTGTTTCTTGGTTAGCGCGCAACAGAGGAGAGGAATTCTCTATGAATGCGGTTGCATGGCTTGCGTTTGGTGCGGCGGCGATTGTGACGATTTCGGCTATTGCGATCGTGGTGCGAACAGCCGGCCGGCGTTCAAATGAAGAGCTTTCAGCGGTGCGCCAGGAAATGCAGAACTCGCTGGCGTTGCAGGGGCAGTCGGTTGCGGCGCAGATCAATCATCTGATGCAGGCAGTTACAACGCAGCTGGGCCAGGTCCGGCAGGAACTGCAATCCGGCGTAGCCTCTTCCGGAAAACTTGCGAGCGATGCGCAGGTGGCCATGGCACAGCAGCTACAGGCTTCGAGCGAGACGATTCGAAAAATGAGCGCGCAGCTCGGCGAAGTGCAGCAGGCGGGGCGCGAAATGTCGCAGGCAACGCAGACGCTGCAGTCGATTCTAGGCGGCGCCAAGACTCGGGGAACATTGGGCGAGGTCGCGCTGGAAAGGTTGCTGGAAGATGCGTTGCCGCACAGCGCCTATAGCACGCAGTACCGGTTCGCTTCGACCGGAGCGATCGTGGATGCGATCGTCCGCAGCGGCGAGCGCTTGCTTTCGGTGGACTCGAAATTTCCGCTGGAGGCTTACCGCCGGCTGGTGGAAACGGGCGACGAAGCCCGGAGGGAATTCTGCATAGCCGTGCGCAAGTATGCCGACTGCATTGCGGAGAAATATATTCTCCCGGACGAGCACACTTTTGATTACGCGCTGATGTTTGTCCCTTCCGAGGGCGTTTACTACGAGCTTTTGCTCACCGAAGACTCGAAATACGGAATGCTTGATGAATACTGCCGCAGCAAGCGTGTCTTTCCCGTTTCACCCAATACGTTTTATGCGTGCCTGAGCGCGTTTGCGATAAGCCTGCAGGGGCAGAAGATCGAAGAGCGCACGCGGCATATTCTTGCGGGTATGGCCGGGCTCAAGAAGCAGTTCGAGAGCTTCGCGGATGTGTACGACAAATTGGGAACGCATCTTCGGCACGCGCAACAAAACTACGATGAGGCGCGCGTAAAGCTAGATCGCGCGGGCAATTCGCTGGAACAGTTGGATCAGGGGGCGTTTTCCGAAGCGGAACAAAAATCACTTTTGTCTTCGGAAGAAAAGGCGCTGCAAACCGCAGGAAGCGAGCAGGCTCGTTTCCTTCTTTAGCAACGCCGCGCGTGAATTGCCGGCGTTCGCGTTACACACCTTCACACTATCCGTCCCACTATTCCAGAGTCGCGTACGCTGATTCCAGCAGAGTGCGAAAATCACCCGCCATGGTGTAGGAAAGAATCTTCTTCAACTCCGCAGATATTTTCCGCGTGTCGCGTGCATTACGCGCTAGTTGCTTCGTGAGGTTTTGAATTTGACGCTGTAGCTCTTTCGGAGCCAGCGGCTGCGCGGCTTCCAGGTAGCGGCGAGCGGTTTCCGGATCCGGATTCTGCAAAATCCGCGCGCGAAAAGAAAAATCCCCGGTGCTTAGGGTTTGAATCTCGATTGTCGCTACGTTTTGCTCGCCGCCGGAGGTGAGCAATTCCTGCCTGTCGCCGCGAAGGAAGCGAAGGACGCCGGGAGTTTTGTTTTCAGCGAGAATGCGGAGCGGATGATCCGAAGCCTGCACGTGAAGAACGAGACTGCTTTTTTTCTCAGGGAGCAACGGCGGCACGGGTGGATCAAAGTGCAACGCAACGAGCGTGGTAGCCGCGGTGTACCGCGTGTCGCGTCCGGTCTCAATAGAAATATTGGCAGGGCCGGACGCGGCGCGAGGACCTGCGAGAATTACGAGGCATGCGGGGGAAGCAGCTAAGACCAGAGCGGGATCATCATTCAATCGCACGTGGTCCGCTTCCGCTTCGCCGTGGAACGGGCCGCCACAAATTTGAAAAGCATCGAGCCGCGACACAACAGGTTCAAGCGAAATTGCGCTTGGCGCGGCATTTGGTGCGGGAGGCGGATCGATCAGCGTAGCGGCAGCAGCGCCAGAAGCTTTTGCAATCAAAACGGCCGTATCGGTGGGCGCCAAAAATGCGGCCCGTCCGGTCTTGTCGGTCTTGACGCGCACATCGGTGCCGGAATGAGATCCGAGATCGACGACAATTCCTTCCGCGAGCCGTCCATCGACACCGAGAACAGCTAGCGTGGCGGGGCGTCCGGCGACGAGTTTAGGCGGCAGCACAATCGTGACCGCCCAAGTTTTGGACGAAGTGTCTTGAGAAAGGACGCTCTTGGGAGCAACAAACAGCAAGGTAATTGAAAAGAGAGCGGCAAGCTGAAAAAAAAGGGGTCGGATGAAACGTTCGCGTTTAGGAGCAAGAGTCGCGCGCGATTTGCCCATCATTCGGCTGCGGCCTGCATGGCTCGATCGTAAACTTTTTCTTCGCGGAACAAGTTGAAAAGATCGGGATCGAGTTCGCCTGCGCGAACGCAATCTTCGAGAATGGACATTGCGCGGTCGATCGGAACGGCGCGCTTGTATGGGCGGTCGGATGCGGTGAGAGCGTCGAAGATATCGCAGATAGTCATCATTTTTGTAGGCAAGGGAATCTGATCCCCGCTCAATTTGTAAGGATAGCCGGTACCGTTGAGTTTCTCATGATGAGCGCGCGCGATTTCCGGGATTTTCTTCAACTCTTTGGTCCAGGGAATTTGAGTCAAGAAATTAAAAGTGTGAATCACATGCGATTCGATTTGCAAACGCTCGGCGGCATCGAGGCTGCCCTTGGGTATGGAAAGCAGGCGGACTTCATCCGGGTTCAAATAGGGGCGCTCGATGCCGCGCGCATCAATGAAAGATTGCTGCGCGATTTCGCGAAGTTTGCGCGATCTATGTTCTTCCAGCAAGGTGGGTTCGTTGGCAGCGACGATGAGCTGAAGGAACTCTTCGATGCGTCTAAGGCGCTGGTCGAAATCTTCGGTTAGTCGCGCGATTTCAGAAAGAGCGGTACCGCGATCGCGTTCAAGGAAAACCTGCAACTTGCGCCGCACGGTGCTGGCTTCCGTTTCTTTGCGAATGTAGTCGAAGCGCTGGCGCAGGAGTTCGAGTTGCAGAGGATATAATTTTTTGGCTTTGACTAGAACTTCCTCGCGCACGCCAACTTTGCCGAAATCGTGTAACAAGGCGGCGTAGCGGATTTCTTTCAATTGTCCGGCGTCGAAAAAAACGTTGGTATAGGGACCCGCGGAGGTCGCATTGACCACCTCCGCCAGGCGCTGCGTATAAGCGGCCACGCGCAGGGAATGGCCGGAGGTTGTGGGGTCGCGTTGCTCAATCGCGGTTACGGCGGCGCTCACGAAACCTTCGAACAGCGCTTCGATTTCGTTGTACAACTTGCGATTTTCGTAAGCCACGGCGGCTTGGGACGCAAGCGAGAGAGCGAGGCGCACCGAGCGCTCGGGAAACGGGTGAACCTGTTGCGCGATATTTTTATCAAGGTCTAGCCGCGCGGCGGGGTTGCGTCTGCAATTGATGAGTTGAAGCACGCCGAGAACTTCGCCCTTCGCGTTACACATAGGCAGAGTCAACAGCGAGCGCGTGCGATATCCGGAATCGCGGTCGTAACTGTTATTGAAGTGGTAGGGACGATCGGCGGGAATTTCGTAAGCGTTGGCAAAATTCAGAACTTCTCCGCGCAGCGCAGTGTAACCGGCCATGGAATCTTCGGCGAGCGGCAGCACAAACTCCTGATAGGGAAAATCGAGGCTATCGTTTTGCGTGAGCATGAAACGAAGATGACGGCCTTGGGCGTCTTCTTCTACAAGATAAAGCGAGCCGGCATCGGCGGCGGTGATTTCGCGCGTCTTCGAGAGGATCAGGCTAAGAAGGGCGCCGATTTCGCGTTGCGAAGAAAGAGCGACCCCGACTTCGTTGAGTTCTTCGCGTTCGCGCTCCCAGATTTTCAGGGCGTGGCTGCTGGCACGATCGCGTTCGACAAGCTCGATGTTTTCAAAGGCGGCTTCGAGCGTTCGCTCCACGATATCCGAAGGAGCAAATGACGGAAGGAAGGCGAAGATGGCATGGTTTTTGGAAGGGTGATCCGCGACTTTCGGCCGTACGCTGGGCGCGCCGTCGGCTGAGAAAATGGCGATAACGCGGTTCTTATTTGGGTGCGCGGCGGGCAGTGGCTGCGAGATTTCTCCCAGTGCGCTAATGTCGGCTAGCCAGACGGAGGGAATTCCATCGGATCCGACGGAAATCAGCGCGCGCGCGTCTTTTTCCTTATTTTGCGGGACGGGATGCAAATCGTAATGAGCGTGCAGAGGCGCTGCCAAAGCAGCGGCGGCCGAACCTTCGATGTACCAAACTTGTTTTTTCCCCGACATGGAAAGCCCTGCATTTACGGCGCGTGCCACAGTATAACGGAAGCGAGGAGCGGAACACAGCTGAGGCGGAGAATTGGTCGATCACCGCGCCGCCGGCCGGAGTACCACGTGGAAATGGCAAAGGCGCTCGATGATTGAATCGGAAGCATCCGTTTGCTAGTCTTGCGCGACTTCTGGTTTCGGATTATTCGGCGATACCGCGGCGTTCATGGCTACAACTAATAAATTCAGCGCACCCAAAGGGCCCGGGCTTCTGCAGCAGTGGTGGCTGCACAAAGGCTCGCTTGTCATCAGCTGCGTTATCACGCTGGCGGCGCTGGCTATTTACTACATAACGTTCGTGGGCGAGCGGCCGATGCCGCTTTTCGACTTCGTGGACCGGCTGGAGCTCAGCAGTTTGGATTTACGCTTTCAGTATCGCGGGCGCATGCAGCCCGACCCGCGGATCGTTATTGTGGATATCGATCAACATTCGCAGGAAGTGCTGGGGCATTGGCCTTTCCCGCGAATTTATTTCGCACATTTGCTAGATGCGTTACGCGAGGACGGCGCCCGTGTGGTGGCGTTCGACATTACGTTCAGCCAAGCGGATGCGACAGCGCTTCCGTTGCAGGACCTGGCAACGAGCCTTGCAGAGCAGAAAAAGAACGGCCGAGCGAATCCAGAGGTTCAATCGGAAATCGAGCGGAAGGAAAAACAGTACGACTACGACCAGCAATTTTCCGATTCGATTCACCGATTTGGTAGCGTGGTGCTTGGGAATTATTTTCTGTACACGAAAACCGACCTTCAAGGAGTTTCAAGCGAAGCGTTGGACCGCTATGCAAACCTGATTGCGTTCTTTCCGTTTCCTCGGGTTTCGGCTTTGCCATCCGCAGGCGGGCCGCCTGGTTACATTCGTCTGATCGATAAGTACGAGACGCAATATTTAGTGCCGCGGGGCACCGAAGCCAACACGGCGCTTTTAACGAATGCGGTCGCGTCTGAAAAAGGCGGCTGCGGTTTCTTCAACGTTTACGTGGACGCAGATACTGTGGTGCGGAAGGTGCCGCTGGCAATCCCGTATGGGCGGGATGCCGACCGCGCGAATTGGGACATTTATCCTTCCATTGATGTGCAAACACTGCGGCTTTATTTGAACCTCACGAACGACCAAACGGTGTTGAATTACGGGGACGCGGGAGTGGCAAGTGTGGAATTTGGACCCAAGTTGGTAGTTCACCCTGACCCGCTGAGCCGGATGTTGGTGAATTACCACGGTCCAGCCCGGACGTACCCGTACGTTTCATTTGCCGATGCGGCGCAAAAGAAATTTGCGGCTGGAGCCTTCAAGGACAAGATCGTTTTGGTCGGCGCGTCGGCAACTGGAATTGCCGATCTACGAGCGACTCCGTTTGGCGCCATCGATTTCCCGGGTGTGGAGATTCACGCTAACCTGATCGACAACATCTTGAACCAGAAGTTCCTGGTGCACGGCGCTCCGCAAGTGCTGATGGACTTAGGATTTATATTCCTGTTTGGAATTCCGCTGGGAATGTGGCTGGCGATCGTTCAACCGCGTTGGATGGCACTTGGTTTGGCGCTTTTGATTCCGTTCGGAGCGATTGTTTACTGGGCATTCCTGCATGGCTGGTGGCTGAACTTTATTATGCCGTCATTATTTACATTGGTGCCGAATGTGAGCATGGTTGCGCTCTATCGCGTATTGATTGAAGAGCAGGAAAAGCGGAAAGTGCGTGGCGCTTTCCAGCAATACGTGAGCCCGGAAGTGATACGTCGCGTGCTGAGCGATCCGGGTCTGGTAACTCCGCGTAAGACGGAAATCACCGTGCTTTTCAGCGACGTCCGCGGATTCACGACTATTTCAGAAGCGCTCGATGCGCAGGACCTGGCTCGGCTGCTTAATGGCTACCTGACCGAAATGACGCGAATTATTTTTAAGCATCAAGGCACTCTCGATAAATATATTGGCGACGCGGTTATGGCGATTTGGGGCGCGCCGTTTACCGAGCCAAAGCATGGCGAACGCTGCTGCCAGGCTGCGCTAAAGATGGTTGCGCGGCTTAGTGAATTGCAGCAGAAATGGGTGGCGGACGGCCTGCCTGCGATGGAAATCGGGATAGGAATCAATACGGGGATAGCCTCGGTGGGGAACATGGGCTCCGCTTTGCGTTATGGATACACGGCCATGGGCGATAACGTGAATCTGGCGTCGCGCCTGGAAGGGTTGAATAAGGAATATGGAACGACTATTTTGATTAGCGAATCCACGCGAAGTGATATCACGGACGAGCGGATGGTCATCCGGGAGATCGATTTCATTCGCGTGAAGGGAAAAAATCAGCCGGTCACGATTTTTGAAATCCTTAGCGAACAGGCCGCCGGCAACGATGGCAAGAGCCTGGTTGAACTATTCGGCCGCGGCCGCGAAGCATATAAGGCGCGTAATTGGAGCGCGGCCAAAGCTGCGTTCGAAGAAGTGCTGCGCCGATGGCCGAAAGATGGGCCGGCGCTCGTTTTTCTGGGGCGGTGCGATGAGTATCTTGCAGCGGGTCCCGGGGCAAATTGGGACGGGGTTTACGAGATGAAACATAAATGATCTTAAGGTAGGAGAATTATTCGTCGAGACGCACGACAAAAGTGGTGAACTGATCGGTGGAATGCAATTGCGCCGCGAGTTGATTCGCGGCTTCTTCCGTGGTTAGGCGCCCAACACGCACTCGATATAGAAGCCCGTTAGCGGAGTCGAAAGTGACGATGGCGACGGGCAAATTGCGGGCTTCCATTTGAGCTTTCAGGTTCTGGGCATTTTCCTGTTTTACGAATGCGCCTATTTGGACCGCAAAAACGCCCGCCACAGGATTGGGACCAGCGATTACTTCCAGTCGAACCTGTGACGTGCCGGTACCAACCATTTCAATTGCTTGAGCGGCGGAAAGCGAAAGGTCAATTACGCGGTCCGCGACGAACGGGCCGCGGTCGTTAATGCGGACCTGAGTTTGTTTGCCGTTGCGTAGATTTGTGACGCGCACTACCGCGCCGAATGGCAAGGTGCGATGCGCGGCGGTGAATTCATGCATGTCGTAAATTTCACCATTCGAAGTGCGGCGGCCGTTGAAAGGTACGCCGTACCACGACGCCACGCCTTCCTCGACGTATTCACCTGGAATGGCAGGTCGCCGCTCGATTGCAGGAGGCGCGCCGGATGCTCTGGATGGACCCGGCGCTACTCGTGGTTGCGATGTTGAAGGCGTGGCGGGATAGGGAGTTTGTGCTGGCGGCTGGCTAGAAACGTGATGATGCGCGCAGCCGCCTAAAATAATCAACGGCAATAGGAACGCAAGAACCGCTGAAACGCCTCGGTGCGGCGCACGATACGATTTACAAAAGTTTTTCGATTGTGTGTGGAAAGTTGTAAGGCGGTAGGCGGTCCTCACACAGTTTCCCGGTTCACTGGTTTGGACGCATCTTAGGTATTATAGGAACGCACAGACATTCTCGCAAGGACGGCTATTGGCTCTTTCTCCACGACTGCGTTACAAACTGGATCGAGTTCGCGAACAAATCAGCGGCCTTATGGGGGGCGGCGAGCGAGAACCGCCGCGTCCGAAGCTGTGTCCATCGTGCGGTACGCTGGTAGGAGCAAGTGCCGCGCGATGCCACCAGTGCGGCGCGAGCATGAATTTCGGCATGGCGGCTGCGAGCCGCTCGTTGAGCCGGCTTCTGCCGACGACTTCTCCAGCGACGTATGGAATCTTAAGCTTGAGCTGTTTGCTTTACGCCGCGAGTCTAGTATCGACCATCCGGGGAAGCGGATTTCAAGCGCCGAGCGGAGGCTTGTCTGGAATCTTCAATTTTGGAGCGATCAACGGACTAGTCCTTCAAAAGTTGGGTGCCTCGCTGCCTTGGCCAATTGATTTGCTGCAACCTTGGCGATTCATCATGGCGACTTTTCTTCATGGAAGCCTGATGCACATCGGTTTCAATATGTGGGTGCTGATGGATATCGGGCCGCAAATCGAAGAACTTTATGGCTCAGCGCGATTTTTTTTCATTTACGTGATAACGGGAATCGGGGGCTACGTTTTGAGCGGGCTGGTGGGACACTTCAGCGTAGGAGGATCCGCAGCTTTGCTTGGGCTTATCGGACTGCTCCTGGCGCTTACATTCAACCGACAGAGCGCTTCCATGAAAATGCTGCGAAGCCAGTTGATCAAATGGCTGATTTACATTGCAATTATGGGATTCGTGTTCGGGGGCATCGATAATTTTGCGCATCTTGGAGGTTTTCTCAGCGGATTTGCGCTGGGGAAAATTATGGACGATCGACCTCCTATGTCGCAGCAAGAACGCACCCGCGCGGATTTGCTGGGATGGGCAACGGCGATCGTGGTAATCGCAAGTTTGGGCGCGGTGGCTTTCCAGCTATTCCGCGTGAGCTGAAAAATGAAAGCGAGGTTGGGACCAGACCCTCAGCCTCCGGCGTGAAGCCGGCGCGACACCACGATGCTGTAATGCAATCCTGAAATACAGACGAAAACCGCTACGCAGTATCCGCAGACTTCTCGCACAATCTCCAGCGGGTGGTTATTCCAAATGGCCAGTAGAAGGACCAAGAATATGAGCAGGAGCTCAAAAAACGTGGTCGCCTTCCCATAGATACTCGGCGGCAGAGAAATGTAGCCTACGGTGATCAGAACCACCGCGCTTGCGACCAGAAGCGACACGTCTCTTCCGATTACGAGAATCGCAAGCCACCACGCGATTCTTCCGTGGAAAGCCAGGACAATATAGGAAGAGGAAACCAAAAGCTTATCTGCGATGGGATCAAGATACGCGCCGAGCGGAGTTTTTTGATTCAGTCCGCGCGCAAGAAAGCCATCCAATGCATCAGTGAGACCGGCAACTATCAAAATCACCATAGCCCAACCATATCTTTCGTAATGAATAGTGATGATGAAGACTGGAAGGAACGCCAAGCGCAGGAACGTGAGCTGATTGGGGACGGTGAGGATTCGGCTGTTCATGAAATTATCCGGTCAGTAGAGGCAACGCTTTTGTTCAGGCGAATTGCTCCAAATAGTCCGCCAAAGAGCGGCCCGTCTTTTTCTGGAACACATCCGCGAGCGAAGGAATGGAACCACGTGGTTCGTCCAGCGCGATGCGCTCGATTCGGAGCATGGGAAAAAATAACGTAGGCAAGCCCATGCGGTCGCCGTCGGGATGCAGAACCTGGCTCACAAAATCGTCAAACGAGCTGAGATCGATTCCGCGAATAGTGGTGCCCGCGTTCGTAAGGTCAACGAGTTCGCCCCAGACTTTTTCCTTGGGATTTTGCAAACTGATAACGACGATTGAATGCGGCTCCATTGCCTCTCCTCGGAAGATCCCGTAAGGTTATGTTATCCCAACCTACGCAACGGATGGCTCGCGAACTACGCGCAAGAGTTATCTTTTGCGGCGAGCCGCTTAACTCTGCATCACTTTCATATCTGGCGCCCGCCGCAGCGTAGCCTCGGTAACTTTCTGAACAGCTTCGGGTGAAACGCCCGGGGCGACCTCGCGCAAAACCAGACCTTGCGGAGTGATTTCAATAACGGCGAGCTCGGTGACGATCATATTCACTACTCCAACGCCAGTTAAGGGGAGGGTGCACGTTTTTACAATTTTGGCCTCGCCTTCTTTGGTGGTGTGCTCCATGGCGATGATCACTCGCTTGGCGCCTGCCACAAGATCCATAGCGCCGCCCATACCCTTCAACATTTTCCCCGGGATGGCCCAGTTGGCTAGATTGCCTTTTTCGTCCACTTGCAAAGCGCCGAGAACGGTTACGTTGACACGTCCACCGCGAATCATTCCGAAAGAATCCGCGCTGGAAAAATAACAGCAGCCCGGGATTTCGGTAATGGTTTCCTTGCCGGCATTAATTAAATCGGGATCTTCCTCTCCTTCGTAAGGGTAAGGGCCGATGCCGAGCATTCCATTCTCCGATTGCAGAATCACTTCCACACCGGGAGGTAGAAAACTCGGAATGAGCGTGGGCAGGCCGATGCCGAGATTCACGTAATATCCGTCGCGAAGTTCGAGGGCGACTCGGCGGGCGATGATTTCTCGCTTGTCAATTTCGGCTGGCATAGTCGCTCCTAACGTTTGCGTACGGTGCGGCGCTCGATGCGTTTAAGGTAATTCGTGCCCTGAAAAATGGCATCAACAAAAATTCCAGGCGTGTGAATGCAATCCGGATCCAGTTGGCCCAGCTCGACGATTTCTTCCACTTCCGCGATGCAGTAATTCGCGGCGGTGGCCATTACCGCGTTGTAGTTTCGAGCAGTCTTGCGAAATACCAGATTTCCCCAGCGGTCGCCTTTGTAAGCTTTGATGAAAGCAAAATCGCCGCGCAGCGATGGCACCAGGACGTGCGGACGGCCGTTGAAGTCGCGCACTTCTTTTCCCTCGGCTGCTAACGTGCCGTAGCCTGTGGGCGTGAAAAATGCCGGGATGCCCGCGCCTCCGCAACGGATGCGCTCGGCCAGCGTTCCCTGCGGGTTCAATTCCACTTCAATTTCCTTTTTCATGGCGAGTTGCTCGAACGTTTTATTTTCACCCACGTAACTAGCGATCATTTTCTTTACTTGTTTGCTTTGCAGCAACAGGCCGATTCCGAAATCGTCAATTCCCGCGTTATTGGAAACCAGGGTGAGGTCTTTTGTGCCTTTCTTGCGCAGCGCTGCAATCAGATTTTCAGGAATACCGCACAGGCCAAAGCCTCCCAGAAGAATCGTGGCTCCGTCTTTAATATTGGCGATGGCGGCTTCAGCGCCGGCAACACGCTTATCCATTACTTCTCCTTGAAGAGTAAATACTTTTGTTCGTTGCGCGGGGAAGTTTACTGCAAAAGCGGAGTGAAATCGTAGAACTCATTCGGCGGTGGGGACGTCAAAAGTGTTACTTCGATGGCTGAGGCCTGAGCGAGCAGCATTTTTCAAAGCGCGAACACGTGTTGCTACGGCTGAGACTGCGGCGTCAACGGGATCAGCGTTTTCCACTTCAGCCATCAGCGCGGAGCCGACCACGGCTGCGTCCGCGATGCCGCCCAGCACGCTTACATGGCTGGGAAGCGAAATACCAAATCCCACGGCGATCGGCAGAGAAGTGAAGTTGCGAATGCGACGCACGAGCGCAGGAAGACCTTCCGGCAACGCTTCGCGTTCGCCGGTTACGCCTGTGCGCGAGACTAAGTAGAGAAAACCGGTGGAAGCAGTTGCAATTCGCGCGAGACGCTCATTGGTGGAAGTGGGAGCTGCCAGGAAAATTGTGTCGAGCCCTTGCGCTTGCACCGTAGCGCGGTATTCATCTGCCTCCTCGGGCGTGAGATCGGTGATTAAAACGCCGTCGGCACCAGCGGATGCCGCCGATTCCGCAAATTTCTGCAGGCCCATTTGTAGGATGGGATTGAAATAGCTGAAGAGGACCAGAGGGACGTCGGTGTGAGCACGCAGGTTGCGAACGAGATCGAGCACGCCCGCGAGAGTCGTTCCGCCGCGCAAGGCTCGTTCGCTGGCGCGTTGGATTACCGGGCCATCGGCGACGGGATCGCTGAAGGGGAGACCGAGTTCAATGATGTCGGCGCCGGCTTCAGCGGCGGCGACGACGATTCTTGCGCTGGCTTCGAGAGAAGGATCGCCAGCCGTGATGTAGGCGATCAGTCCAAGTTCGCCGGCGTCAGCCAGCGAACGAAATTTTCGCTGGATTCTACCCGAGCGTTTTTCGAGGAAAGGCGTTTCGCCTAACTCGCCGCTGGAATGGGCTGAAGCAGCGAGCTTTGACGCCGGAGGATTAGACATAGCGGGAGAGGATTTCCATGTCTTTGTCGCCGCGGCCGGAAAGATTCAGAATCACTACTGCACCTTTTTTCATTTCAGGCGCGCGATGAATCAGCTCCGCTAAGGCATGCGCGGATTCAAGAGCGGGAATAATTCCTTCGACGCGGGCTAGCGTGCGTGCGGCTGCCACCGCATCCTCATCGCTCGCCGCGGTGTATTCCGCGCGGCGCTGATCAGCGAGCCAAGCATGCTCGGGGCCGACCGCGGGATAGTCCAGGCCTGCGGAGACCGAATGCGTTGTTGCGACTTGTCCATCGGCGTTCTGCAACAAATACGTGTAAGTACCTTGCAGGACGCCGGGCCGGGCGCCATCGAATCCTTCCATGGCGGAGAGACGCGCGGCATGTTCACCCAGAGACTTGCCGCGTCCACCGGCTTCTACACCAATCATTTTTACGTTGAGATCACCGAGGAACGCATGGAACAGACCGATCGCATTTGATCCCCCACCGACACAAGCGATCAGATAATCGGGAAGGCATCCTTCGGCGCGGAGAATTTGTTCGCGAGCTTCTTCGCCGATAATTTTCTGGAAATCGCGCACGATTTGAGGATAAGGATGAGCGCCAAGAACCGAGCCGAGAAGGTAGTGCGACGTTCGCACGTTGGTCACCCAATCGCGCATGGCTTCATTGATGGCGTCCTTCAAGGTGCGGCTACCGGAATCGACGCCGATCACTTCTGCTCCGAGAAGTCGCATTCGGAAAACGTTCAGGCGCTGGCGTTCCATGTCCTCGGTGCCCATATAAATCGTGCATGTGAGCCCGAGACGAGCGGCGACGGTAGCGGTCGCGACGCCATGTTGGCCGGCGCCGGTTTCCGCGATGATGCGCTTTTTCCCCATGCGTACGGCGAGAAGGCCTTGGCCGAGAGCATTATTTATTTTATGAGCGCCGGTATGGAGGAGATCTTCGCGCTTTAGATAGATGCGCGGGCCGCCGAGATTTTCGGTGAGGCGAGAGGCAAATTGCAGGGGTGTCGGCCTGCCGGCAAAATTGTAAAGCAGGTCATCGAGCTCTTTTTGAAAGCTCGCGTCGGCACGGGCTTCCGAATATGCCCGCTCGAGTTCTTCCAGGGGCGCGACAAGCGTCTCTGGAACGTAGCGGCCACCGAACGGCCCATAACGTCCGCGTGAATCCGGCATCGGTTGAAGCGCGGCGCCGGTCATATCGTTTTCTGCGCCTCGCGGACGGCTCGCATGAAGTCCTTCACAAGCACAGGGTTTTTCTTCCGGGGTTTCGCTTCCACGCCGCTACAAACATCCACCGCGTATGGTTTCGCAGAGCGTATCGCTGCGCCAATATTGTCCGGTGTGAGGCCGCCAGCTAGAAATACGCGGCCGGCGCGATTCGCGCGACGCGCGATGTCCCATCGAAAAGTCTTGCCGCTTCCGCCATGACGACGGCGATCGAATCCATCGAGCAAAAATGCGCTTGCGTGTTTATAGGGAATGAGCTGACGCGTGGAAAACGAATCGCGTACGCGAATGGCCTTAATGACGGGCAACGTTCGCTTCAGGCGCGCGACAGTGCCGGGAGATTCCTCACCGTGTAGCTGAAGATAGTCGAGGCCGGTCCGACGCGCGACGGCTAACATCGTCTCTTCCGATGCGTTCACGAATACTCCCACGGATTTAATTCTTTGTGGCAAGCGCCGCAGAATCCGCCGGGCTGCGCTCGGAGTGATATAGCGCGGACTGCGCTTGTAAAAGTTGAATCCGATAAAACTGGCTCCTGATTCCAGGGCTTGGCGCGCATCCTTCAGATTTGTGATACCGCATATTTTTACTTTCACCATTTAATCCAACGCTCGTCCAGCCAAGTTGTCCGGGTCAGACGATCCGATCAAATCGATCAGAGCCTGTGCGGGATCGTCCTGCTGCATCAGATGCTCGCCGATCAGAAAAGCATCGAATCCGGCATCGCGTAATCGATCGACGTCCGCGCGTGTGCTCAAGCCAGATTCGCTCACGGCGGTGCACTCATCCGGTATTTCATGGATCAGATCGAGGGACGTCTTCAATCGCACGCTGAAGTCCTGCAAGTCGCGATTGTTGACACCGATTATTTGCGCGCCGGCAACGAGGACCCGGTCCAATTCCGGACGCGAATGCACCTCGACTAAGGCCTCCATGCCGAGGGAACGCCCGAGGGCCAATAGCTCTCGAAGAATTCCATCTTCCAAGACGGCAGCAATGAGCAGAAAAGAGTCCGCGCCTGCCGCTCGCGCTTCCCAGACTTGCCATGAATCGATGATGAAATCTTTTCGTAGGATTGGAATCTTAGTCACGCGGCTGGCTTCCTTCAAATCTGCCAGCGAGCCGGAAAAGAAATCCTCCTCCGTGAGGACAGAAAGAGCCGCCGCGCCTGCCTCTTCGAGACTTGCAGCGAGCGATGCAGGCACAAACTCCGTACGTATCAAACCGCGAGAAGGAGAAGCCTTTTTCAGCTCGGCGATAATGCGAACACCTGGACCCGTGAGCGCCGACGCAAAACCACGAGGAGGCGGGATTTTTTTCTCCACCGCCATTCTAAGCGCAGCTTCTGGAAGAACACGCTTGCGATGAGAAACCGACTCGCGGCGTGCTTCGACGATTCGGTCCAAAATGTCCTTAGGACGAGCGCTAATTTCCATAGGCAATTTACGCCAACTTAATGATGAAGCGGAAGACGCCTTGGGGTGAGCCCCGAAGGTAGAATCGCTTTGAATATGCTAGATGTGCAGCTTGAGGATGTCAATTTATAGGCTTCGATTTGAGCAGAAAGGTCGACGGAATATGCAGAAGCTAAGGCGCGGAGGGCTGATTTTCGAGCAAAGGCTCGGTGAACTTAATCGGGATGCCAAAATTCGATCCTCCAAATCCTTTGAGCACCGCATAGGTGACGCCGATCACTTTTCCCTGCCGGTTGAACAGAGGACCGCCCGAGCCGCCGGAGGTGGTCTGCGCGTCGAAAACGATTTTGTCAGGAAGAATATCGCCGATATGCCCCTGGGTAATCAGAGGGCGAATTAAGTTACGATGGGCCAGTTCGTCGAGAACCTTTGAGACGTCCGTTCCGCTGCGAACGAGAATCTGTTGCGCTGTTTCTTCGTCCGCGCGCGCCAGGATCGCGGCGAGTCCGGTAGCGTAGCCCATCAAGATCACAGGCTGGCCCGTTACAGCAGCGCCTTTTTCCCAATCGACAACGAGAATCGAGCGCTTCAGGTCCTGCATATCCACTTTGATTGTGGCGAGGTCCGTTTCCTGGGAAATCCGCTGAATTTCTGCGTGAAAGGCCCGGGGGTCTCCTGGAAAGTAAGCGCGAATGGTCGAAATCTCCGGTTGGAAACCCTGATCTGTAAGCGCTTTGAGTTCGTCGTCTTTCCACCACGGTTCGGCGACGTGGCGATTCGTGACGAGGCGTCCATTCGGGCCGGCAATAAAACCGGTGCCGAAAACATCGAGCTTCACTTCGGGCCCGCGCCCTTCCAAAGTGAGGATAGGATTGTTTTCGCTATCCTGCAAAGGCTCACCTTGCTGATTGAGTCCGGCGTAGCGCAAACGCTGACCGTTATTTTTGTCGCGGAACGCTACTGAGACATGCAACAGACAAACACTTTGCACGTCGGCGGGAATCAGAGTTTGCGCGCCTTGTCCTTCTTTCTCGATGCGTGCCAGGCGGGCGTTAGTGTCCTCAAGCTGTTTCTCCAATGTAACTACGTCATCTGACGGCGCGCTCGCCATTTTCGATTTAAGATCGGCCGCCTGTTTCTGAAGATCTTCTTTCGACTGCGTAGCGGCGGTCGCCGCACCTTGCTGGGTACGGAGCTTGCGTGCGTCGGCAAATAAACTCTGTTGGCGAAGAAGACCGCCTTCGATTCGAGCGATTATTGCGTTACCTTGTTTGGTTTCTTTTTGCGCCGTGCGGACAAACAGGAAATAAATTCCAGCCATAACGACTGCCGTAGCCAGAATGCCGACGAGACCAACCTTGACGCTGCGGTCGAGCGTGACCGCGTCATTCGTCATTTTCTCCGTGACCGCTATAGCTTCAAAGGCAGTATGGGCAATCTGTTGGCCTTCAACGGCGATGCGTGCCTTGTCGCGCAATTGTTCCTGCTCGCGGAAAACGTGCAATTGCGCGCGGACGCGGGCCAACAACTCGCCTGAATCGTATGGACGGGATACTGCGTCATCGGCGCCGAGACTCAACGCTTCAATGCGCTGTTCAGGCGCGGATCCGACGAGCAGAATGACGCGAATCATCTCGGTAGCTGCGGAGCCGCGAATTGTAGCGATGGTATCTCGAACGTTGGAACCGCTCAGGTCGGGCGCTTGGCGAACATCTGCGCCCATCAAAAGGAGATTTACTTCACCGCTATGGATGGCCTCAAGCCCTTCACTAGCAGTGTTGAAAGTAGCGACGTCATAGCCGGACGTGTCCAGCATTGCCCGAAGGGTTTCCCGTTCGGCACCATCTTCGTCAACGATGACAATTTTTTCGCGCGGGTTATCTATGGCCGGCATTCTAAGGTATGTCTCCAGAGGTCTCGGCAAAAGAAAATGATGAAGGCATAGGGACTTGCAAACGGCCCCTCACTTACAATAGACGCGCGCAATGGTTTGGAGGGTTCAAACAATTTGTCGATCGATAAAAGCGCGAAAGCTCTAGACCAATTAAACCAGACGATTATTCGCTGCCGCAAATGTCCACGTCTCGTCCTCTATCGCGAAAAAGTTGCGTTTGAGAAACGGCGTGTTTTTTTGGGCTGTAACTATTGGGGCAAGCCGGTTCCTGGTTTTGGAGACCCGCGCGCGAAGCTGCTGATATTGGGACTGGCTCCCGCGGCTCACGGTGGAAATCGCACGGGGCGAGTTTTTACCGGCGACCGATCGGGCGATTTTCTCTATAAGGCCCTCTATGAAACTGGTTTTGCGAATCAACCAACCTCTACGCATCGAGGAGACGGGCTGAAGTTAAAGAATGCGTACGTCGCGGCAGCGGTGCGATGCGCGCCTCCTGCGAACAAACCACTTCCGTCAGAAATGGCGAATTGCCTTCCATACTTCGAAAAGGAATTAGAATTGATTCGGCCGCGTGCCATCCTTGCTTTGGGAAGTATTGCGATGCGAACTTATTTGGGAGTGCTAAAGGCGAGACAGCAAATCAAAGGATTTGCTGCATATCCGTTCGGTCATGGCGCAAGTTACGAATTGGGCGACGGGCTGCCTCGATTATTTATTTCGTTTCATCCCAGCCAACAAAATACGTTTACCGGCAAGCTTACGGAATCGATGATGGTCGATGTGCTGCTTGCGATCCGGGAATTTCTTCGTGGCAGGTGAGCGGCATTAGCAGACAAATTCCGCGTCTGGTTTGACAGCGCACTGTAGGGCTTGTTAGCCTCGCGAGAACAACGTGCTCCTTATCGCCCTATGACCCCGGAAACCGATCGAGCACTGCCGCGCGAGTCGATCATAGAATTCCAGAACGTCAGCTACCGTTTGCCGAATGGGCAAACCATTCTGCGGGATCTCACGTTCACGGTTGGACGCGGCGAAACACTGGCCCTGCTGGGACGCAGCGGCGCTGGAAAGACTACTGCGTTGAAGATGATCAATCGCATGCTCGATCCCAGTGAAGGAAATGTGCTGGTAGAGAGTAAGGCGACCGTAAGTTGGAATGCGATTGCGCTACGCCGGCACATTGGCTACGTGATACAGGATGTCGGTCTATTTCCGCACTTCACCATCGAACAAAATATTTCGCTGGTTCCTCGGCTTGAACGATGGCCGGCTGAGCGCACACGCGCCCGTGTGAAGGAGTTGCTCGACCTGGTCGATTTGAATTTCGATAAATTTGCCGAGCGATACCCCCATCAGCTTTCAGGAGGGCAGCGACAGCGCGTTGGCATCGCGCGCGCACTGGCCGCGGACCCGCCAATTTTGTTAATGGACGAGCCATTCGGCGCGCTCGATCCGCTCACTCGCGGCGAATTGCAAAAGGAGTTTCAGGAATTGCAACGCCGGCTTGGAAAAACCATCGTGATGGTAACGCATGACGTTGGCGAATCTCTTTTGCTGGCGACGCACATTGCACTGCTCGAAGACGGAAAACTCACCGGAATTTATTCGCCTCCGGAATTTCTAGCCGCGAAGGAGCCCATGGCGGCGGCCTATGTAGCAAATTTTCGGATGTACGAAGAGGCTGAGAGGGCGAATGAACATCGTTAATTTCTTTATTCGCCACCAGAACGAAATTCTGCAGGCTACGCTTCAACATATTTGGTTAGTGGGCATAGCGATGTTGCTGGCAGTGGCGGTCGGCGTTCCGCTGGGAATAATCGTTACGCGTCATCCGTGGCTTTCAAAGCCCATTCTCGGCGGCGCCAATATAGCCGAAACAATTCCAAGCCTGGCGCTCTTTGGGTTTCTTTTGCCCGTGCCGTGGATGGGAGAGCGGGCGGATCGGCTGGTGATTGTGGCGCTGACGTTATATGCATTGCTGCCCATCATTCGCAATACGTCTACCGGCATCGAAAGCATTGATGCGGCGGTGCGACAAGCTGCGCGCGGCATGGGAATGACCCAAAATCAAATTCTATGGCAGGTCGAGTTGCGTCTCGCAGTTCCAACAATTCTTGCGGGAGTGCGCGTCGCCACCGTGTTGACCATCGGCATCGCGACGATTGCAGCTGCCGTCGGCGCAGGCGGCTTGGGTGAATTTATCTTCCGCGGTTTGGCAATGGTAAATAACCAGCTGATTTTGGCAGGCGCGATTCCCGCGGCTGCGCTCGCGCTGCTCGCCGATTCTATATTGGGTCTGCTGGAGCGGCGTCTGCGGCCTGCGAGACAATGACCAGAAGACGGGATTGGTGCGTACTTTGTTTGGTTGTCCTATTGGCGTCTTGCGGTGCTCAGCGCCGCGAACTGGTTATCGGGTCAAAAAACTTCAGCGAGCAAGCACTGCTCGCCGAGATTGTGGCGCAGCATCTCGAGAACAAACTCCATCAGCCGGTTACCAGGCGTTTTTACCTGGCGGGATCTTACATTTGCCAGCAAGCATTGCTCGCGGGGCGCATCGACGCGTACGTGGAATACACCGGAACGGCATTAACCGCGATTCTGCACGATCCTATTCAAAGCGATGTCTCGGCTGTTTTTGAGCGAGTGAAAAGCGAATATCAAGAGCGGTTCGGCTTGGCAGTAATGCCATCGTTGGGATTTAACAACACGTTTGCGATCGTGGTTCGCGGAGAGGACGCACGGCGATTGAATCTGAAAACAATCGACGACGCAGCACGCTATACGCCGCAATGGCGCGCTGGATTTGGATACGAATTCATGGAACGCCCGGATGGCTTCAGGGGATTGGCAAAAGTTTACGGACTCAAATTCAATGCGGAGCCGCGAATTCTTGATCTGGGATTGCTATATCGTGCGTTGCTGAGCAACCAGGTGGACATCGTGGCGGGGAATTCGACGGACGGATTAATCGCCGCGCGCGATCTAGTCATTCTGGAAGATGATAAACACTATTTTCCTCCGTACGAAGCTGTTCCCATCGTCAGACCAGATGCGCTAAATCGGTTTCCCGGCATGGACGCCGCCCTCGAAGAATTGGCCGGAAAAATTTCCGATACGGAAATGCGAAAGATGAACTATGCAGTGGACGGGGAGCATCGCGATACCGCGGAAGTGGCACGCGAATTTCTTCAATCCAAAGGGCTCGATTAGACCGCGAGGTTAGTGGGACTCTTCGGATTCTTGTAGAGTTTTGAAATGCGCTTCAAGCGCAGCGCAATATTGGTGCTCAGCTTCCAGTTCGGCCTGCAGCTTCTTAACAAAAAGCTCAAGGCGGCGAATCTCGTTGCGCAATTTCTGTATTTCCCACGAGGATTGAACTGGCGGACGATTGACGGCGGTTTCCGTGCTTGGCTGTGTTCTGGTTGAAGAAACGAAAGAAGGCACCGACGGAGCGCCTGGAGCGGCTACCAGAGTTTGCGTCGCTCGTGGCTGCGCCGCGGCGGCTGGAACTTGAGATCGAGTTGCACCGGAAACTCGTGCAGCCTCCGGGTTAAAGAGACCGTTCAGCGCATTGGATGCCATTCGCTCCGAAGTAGCGTCCCCATCATCGGCTCCCGCGCCACGTGTGGTGCTAGAAACACCCGGATTCAACAAGCTTTTAACGCGAGCGATCAAATCCTGCGGCTGAAACGGTTTCCGAATCAGTTCGTCAGCCTTCACTGCGGTCGCTCGTTCTGCTACGGACTGGTTGACAACTCCAGACATTAATATAACCGGCGTTTTTGCGAAGCGATAATGTTGCTTGATGTAGTTGCAAACTTCATAGCCGTCTTTATCCGGCATGATCACGTCGGTGATCACGGCGTCCGGCGGAACCTTGTTAAACTCCTCGAGCGCGGAGGCGGCATCGGCACAGGTAATGACCTGAATGTTTTCCTTACGAAACGCAATCTTGATTACTTCGCGCATAGTCGCGCTGTCGTCGATGAAGTAAACCGTCGGAATTCGCGCAGCTGTTGGATTGTATGTTTCGCTCATGGGAGTTTGTTCTCCACTTCGTTGTGTTCGGCTTCGTCGAATTCCCGCATAGCGTCGAGTAATAGGTCAGTCGCCGACCGAAGAACCGTTCGTTGCGTGGCCGCCGCTCCGTACACGAATTTATAAACGCCTTTCGCAGCGCGCTGGCAAGTCTTAACGATTTCCGTAACAGCTTCGTCGCCGAAAAGCGCGCCACACTCAGCGTGATGAATCTCTCCAGCTTCAAAAAAAATGATCCCGTCGGTTTCGCAGGCATTGATGTGCAACGCGCCGGTTTGGCGCGCTTGGCCGAGCATCTGAATAACTCCCGGTAGATCGAGGTGTGAGAGGCTGCCGCTCAGATCCGTGTCGGAAGTGGCGAGCATTTGAGTGGGCTGAAAGCCTTCCTGTCGGCTCAAAAGAAAACTTCGAACGTGCGCTGCGATATCCGAAGGTGACTGGCGGCGATCGACGAAATCATCGCAACCCGCGCGAAAAGCTTCGAGCAGCGCTTGATCTCCGCCGCCGCCGATTGCGATTAGCGGGATAGTTGCCGTCTTAGCGTCTGCGCGAAGAATCGGTGCCATCTCCAGCGCGCCCATTTCGCGCAAATTTGTGGCGCACATGATCGCAGCAGGTGCGTTCCATTCAAGCATGGTCAGCGCATAGGAAGCCTGCGCGCTCAGCACTACTTCGAATCCTTGCTGCTGCAAAGCGTCGGTCAGGCGTTTCGAGAAATACACATTGCTATCGATCAGCAAGATTCTCGGAAGGTTCGCGAGCGCGCTCATCGGTTAAGCCTCGCGTAATCGAGACGATTGTTTTCATGGGACTCCGCGGCCACCAGCGAATCAAGGTCAAGAACCTCGATACTTTCTTCGCCGATCATCAACATCCCCGAAACATATTTTGGACTGGTTACTTGTACTGCATCGGCTGTGACGAGCTCGGAATCGCCGTTTACTGGAATAGCGGCAGGCTCGCTTGCGGATCCGAAATGTCGGCGCGCCACGAGATAGAACTGGTGCGAGGGAGAATTCTTGCCGGTCAATAGGGGACAGACGTCATACACTGGCACAAGCCGGCCACGCCTTACGATAATTCCCGATACCAATGGCGAGTTGTGTGGAAATTGATGTAACCGTACCGGAGGAGCCAATTCCGATACTTCGGTAGAAGGCAACGCAAAACGGCGGTTCCCGATTTGCAGCAGGACGTATGATTTGGCGTTTGCAGCGCTCATATCTGAACCGCCCGTTCCAAATCACGGCGTGAAGCTTCGGCCATAGCGCCATCCAGGCGCTGAAATTCTTCCGCAGTCAAGAATCCAAGCGGATTAACAACAGGTATTACCTGATCGTCTACATACGCGAGGCCCCGATACCATTGTCGTTCGGCTCCGGTGAACGCATGCGGCAAGGCGTAAAGTCCGGAAATTTCGGCCATACGCTCGATCTTGTCCACGAGTATGGCTGCGCGAATTTGTCTCAGCATCAAAACCAAGGTGGGACGCACGACGCGCAAGCCAAAATGCGCGCATGCGTTCACCACATAATAAGTGCGGTGACTGCGTTCGATGGTGTGCCGAACTTTCGCAATCTCCTGCTGCTCGATCTCCAGAGCAGAACCTAAACTGTCTGTGCTGCGGATTTCCTGCACAGCTTCGGCGGCAATCGCAAAAAGTTGATTCGCCACTGTGAACAAAATTACGGCTTCCGGCCGGCGGCCCTTCCGCGCTTTGACCGCATCTTGAGCGGCAATCTTCATTGCGCTCCTACCGGCACGAGCTTGGAGAATTTCACCACACGCCGTTCGATGGCCGCGCTAACTTCGTTCAGGTCCACCACTTCGTCTACCGCGCCTGTTTTAATAGCCTCCGCGGGCATGCCGAAGATTACCGAGGATGCTTCGTCCTGGGCGATCACGTAGCCGCCGCACGCCTTAATAGTCCTCACACCTTTTGCCGCATCGTTGCCCATGCCAGTGAGCACGACGGCGATGGCTAACAGCCGCGAATATGCCGCCACCGTCTCAAGCGCAGCGTTCGCGCACGGAAGATAGCCTTCGATCCTGAGTCCTGGGTCAAGCATGATTTTGCCGGTGGCAGAGACTCGCAAGTGATGTGATCCGGGACACAAATAAATCATTCCGGGCTGTATCGGCTCGTTCGCTTCCGCTTCTTTCACCGGTAGCCTGGAAATTTCAGCCAGCTGCAACGTAAATTGCTTTGTGAAAGCAGCTGGCATATGAAGGACGAGCAGCACCGCTGCTGGAAAATCTCTAGGTAACCCCGCGACAACCTTCATCACTGCCGCTGGTCCACCGGTTGAAGCCGCGATCGTTACGATCGGGAACTTTGTGCCGTTTGGTGGAGCGGGAGGCGCGGGCGTGCGGGCTTTTCCATTAGCTGGGGCCGGCGCTGAGACCGCCGCCGTTTTCACGCGTGTGGCGGTGCGCACCACTCGAACCTTCGCAGCCATTTTCAGTTTGCGAGTTAGTTCGTCACGAACGCTGCGCATATCCAAATCAATTCCACTCGAAGGTTTAGGAACGAAATCAATTGCTCCCAGTTCAAGCGCGCGCAAAGTGCCAGAGGCGCCTTCGCGGGATTCAGAGCTCACGATCACAATCGGCCGCGGATGTTGCGACATGATCATTTCAGTGGCTTGTAAGCCGTCCACGTGCGGCATGTTGATGTCCATCGTAATCACGTCGGGACGCAAGGATTCTGCGAGAGCCACGGCGTCGCGGCCGTCGCGCGCTTGGCCGGCCACCTCAAGCTGAGGGTCGGAGTTGATGATTTCCTGAAGCACTTTGCACATGAATGCGGAATCATCCACGACGAGCACTCGAATTTTCTTTTCAGGTGGCATCGTCATTTCAATCCTGCTGCACCGGTACTCGTAATCCCAACCTGCTCTTCAGCGTGACCGGTTCAACGAGGCTTTCAACGGTTGAAATCAACTGATCTTCCTGCACCGGCTTCGTCAAGAACCCAGACGCGCCTTCCTTCATGGCGCGGTCCCGATGTTTCGCCCCGGCGCGGGAAGTAACTACAAGAACCGGAATCCGCGAGGTCATGGGATCCTGCCGGAGATGGGCCAGCAATTCGTAGCCGTTCATCCGCGGCATTTCGAGGTCAGTGATCACCAAATGGCAGCCCACTTCCGCGATGATCTCGGAGGCTTCCAGGCCATCGGAAGCAAGCCGTACGCGATAGCCCGCTTTTTCGAGCATGCGTCCCACAAATTTTCTGACGCTGATGGAATCGTCGGCGACTACCACAACGCGGTCAGTTTCTACCGGATCGACGGCCTCCGCGGGAATGTTTCCGGCAGCCACAGCTTCAGCGCCGGGCGCAAATACTCGCGCAGCAGGTGAGGACGAAGGCAGCGCGTTGCGTTCCGCGGTATCGTTCGAAACCAGCCGATTCAAATCAATGAGCAGGATCAAGCTTCCATCCGGTGCAATCGTCGTGCCGGGGAAGAGTTTGACGCGCCGCAAATAATTGCCCAGGTTTTTGATAACGATTTCGTCCTTGCCCAGCACTTCTTCGACGACTACGCCAACCTGCTTTCCAGCCACCTTCACGATGACCATGTGAAAGTAGCCGTTGACCGGTTCGAGGGGCGGGAGCCCAAGCTGCAAATCGAGCCGGACGACTTCCGTAACGACATCGCGCACACGGGTAAGAAGTTTTCCGCCTACATCCTCGATTTCGGCCGGCTTTAAGCGGCGAATTTCCTCCACCACGGCGAGTGGCAATGCGAACACGGCCGTTCCGCAACGCACAAACAACGCCTGCGAAATAATTAATGTCAGCGGCACCTTAACCGTAAAACAAGCGCCCCGGCCCAGCTCCGAACGGACTTCGATTTCGCCGTTGAGTGCATGGACATTCGCGCGCACCACGTCCAGGCCGACGCCGCGTCCCGCCAACTCGGTCATCGAAGAAGCGGTCGTAAATCCGGGCCGGAAAAGGTATTCGCGTAACTCGCGTTCGCTGAGTTCCGCGGCGGCCAATGGCGAAAGAGTTCCGGATGCCATCACGTGCAGGCGAATATTTTCGTAATCGATGCCGCGTCCGTCGTCTTCCACCTCGATGAAAATGTGATTGCCGCGATGGTACGCGCGCACTTCCACGCGTCCCTTTTCGGACTTCCCGGCTTTGTGACGCTCCGATGGATTTTCGAGACCATGCGCGACCGCGTTGCGCACAAGGTGAATCAGCGGATCGGAAATGTGCTGAATAATATTGTTGTCGAGTTCGGTTTCGGCGCCTTCCAGCAGAAGCTCCACTGGTTTGCCCGCTGCTTTGGAAGCATCTCTCACCGTCCGCGAAAGACGTGTGTACAAGTTGCCGATCGGCACCATGCGGGCCGCCGTGATTTCGTCCTGCAGGTGGTGAGCCAATTTTGTGAATTCGTCGATGTCTGAATCCACGCGGCCCATGAACCCTTCGAGTTGCGTCAACACTTCGGTGATGTCAGCCGATATTTCGGTCAACGAACGCGACAAAATATTGAAATCATCGTAGCGATCCATTTCGAGGTCGCTGAATTCCAGCGAGTCCCCGGGCATGAGCGCCGGCATATTCGAAAAATGGCCGCGGAATGTATCTTTCTGGGGAGGCTGACTGCCGGGCATCAGCGTCGTACGAATACGATTGAACTCGTGTTTTTCCTGGAAGTCTCCGACCTTACCCGAGAGCCGGCTCTTTGAAAAATTCAATATTTCGACGAGCTTTCCAAGTTCGGACAAACGGCCGAGCATGCGCGTGCGGTTTATGACGAGTTCTCCGACTGCGTTCATCATGCGGTCCAGGCGCTCAAGCGAAATGCGAACGGATTTCGCTTGCGGCAAGACTTGCGGCGCACCAGAAGGCGCTGCGCTCGCTGCCGATTCGGCGGCTAGCTCTTTTGGCGATTCTTCCCTGGTCGCAACTGCACGACTCGCTTCAGCCGGTTCTCCAACGCCTTCTTCAGGTGCCAACTCCTCAATCCTCGCTAGCAGAGGATCGATAACGCCGCGCATCTCTGCGTCGCTCTCCCACTGCCGATGCAGCAATTTTTTCAGCACATCCACGGATTGCAGGCAGATGTCGATGATGTCGGCGTTGGGTTGCAAATGTCCGTCACGCAATTCGCCGATTAGATCTTCGACGCGATGGGCCACTGCGGAAAGACGATGAAGACCGACTTGAGCCGCTGAGCCTTTCACCGTGTGCATCGCGCGGAACAGGCGGTTAATATCTTCCGCCGTCGAATTGGCCTCCAGCAAAAGAAGACACTCGGTCACCACCTGAAGGTGTTCTTCGGCTTCTGGAATGAAAAACTCCAGAACTTCGTCAGGCACTTCGCCGTCTTTCGGCAAGTTATCGGTGTACGAGATTGCCGCGGCGGTTTCTTGCGCAACTTGATCCGTCCTCGGGATCGAGCCGTCCGAGGTTGAACCGTATTCGTTATCGGAGGCCGATGCCGACTCGGAAGGTGCAGCGGGAAATGCGAACGAGTACCGCTGTTTGAACGCGGTAATGTCGTCCACCGTTTCCACGCCACTCGAACTGATCTGTAGCAGGTCAAATTCCAATACCGAGATCGCGTCGGAGATAAATTCAGTTAACGGCCCGTGCATGTCCGCGGTTAGCGTGGCATTCATGGCATAGTGAAAAATGTGCGCCATTTTCGCCGCCACTTCCGAGAACTGTGGGAATCCGTAGCTTGCCGAAGTTCCTGCAAGCGTGTGCGCGGCGATGTAAAGTTTTTCGAGATCTTCAGGCTTGGTATGTGGTTCCTGCAACATGCCGGAATACTCACGCAAGTATTGAAGATGCTCGGATGCTTCCTGGAGGAAGATTTCGACCGATTCGCGGTTAGGTGAGCTCACGGACGTTCCTCCGTGGCCGCTAACGTGCGCGAGGCCTCGACGGCAATCGGCTTACGATAAATCAGGCAATCACCGGCCACGATGGATTCGAACTTCATACCCACGTTCGAAAGTGTCTCCGAATGTCCCAAAAGAAAATATCCACCAGGCTCCAGCGCATCGTAAAAGCGGCGCAGGATTGCCAGCCTGCGTTGCGCTGAGAAATACATCAGGACGTTCATGCAAAAAATACAATCGAACTTGCCGAAGTACACCGGTTCGGCGAGATTCATTTGCACGAATGAAATCATTTTTCTGGTGCGCGGCTTCACTTGGTATCCCTGCTTCGTCTCTGAAAAGTGCGCCTCTACCTGGCCGATCGAAATTTCCTGCAAGCTGCGCTTGGCGTAGATGCCGCGTTCGGCATGGCGCAACGCTCGGCTACTGATGTCCGTGGCCAGAATTTCGGTCTCCCAGGCTTCCGCGAATTTCAACGCATCGCACAGCGCAATGGCGATCGAATAAGGTTCTTCACCCGTCGAGCATCCAGCGCTCCAGATTCGCAGCGTCCGGGGATTCTGCCAAAACTTCCGTTCCTGCACTTCCGGGAGAATCCGTTTCATCAACGCTTCATACACCGCGGGATACCGGAAGAAAGAAGTCTCCTGTGTCAGCAACTGTTCCAGCAGAGCGTCGTATTCGCTGCCGGAAGCCCGCACAGCCCGCAACAATTCCGTTCCGCTCGCGATGTGATTCGCCTCCAGGTATTCGCGGATGCGAGTAGAGAAAAAGCGCTCGCGAGAAGAATCCAGCAAAATCGCGGAGCGTTGCTCGATCAACGCGCGCATTTCGCCGAGTTCAGTCTCGGTAAGCTGCGCGGCGGTGACGTGATGGCTCATTTTCGGCACGCTTCTTAGGTTCTGGTTGTTTCATCCCTCCGTATCACTGTTACCGATGCGCTCCCACCGGCGCCGTTGGCCGCGATTCTTCGGCTCCAGACGTTTCGGACGGCCGTCCCGATTGCGAACGGAATTGCGCGAGCGCCTCGTTGAGTTGTTCGGAGAGCTTGACCATGTTGCCCACAGTGGAAGCTGTCTGGCGCGCTCCCTGCGTGGTCTGCCGCGTGATACCCGAAATAATCTGCATGGCGTTCGCTACGCCTTCCGTACCTCGTACCTGTTGTTTTGACGCGAGCGAAATTTCCTGCACTAACTCGGCCGATTGCCGGACCACGCTCGAAATCGCTTCGAGCGCCTTTCCGGCCTGATCTGCGAGGCCCGCTCCCACTTCAACTTCCCGCGTCCCTTCTTCCATGACCACGACGGCTTCGTTCGTCTCCGCCTGGATGGCTTTGATAAGCGCCGCGATATCTTTCGTAGCGCTGCGTGAGTGTTCGGCCAGTTTGCGGACTTCATCGGCAACGACGGCGAAACCGCGGCCGGCTTCTCCGGCGCGAGCTGCTTCGATAGCAGCGTTGAGCGCCAGCAAGTTGGTCTGTTCGGTGATGTCGTTAATCACATTAATAATTTCCGAAATTTCCAGCGAACGATCGCCGAGCGATTTGATTTTCTTTGCGGTAGCTTGTACGGAAGCACGAATTCGCTGCATTCCTTCCAGCGTGTCGCGCACCGCGCGGTTTCCCTGTTCAGCCGCATCGAGCGCGCGGCGCGCAGCTTCTGCGCTGGCTTCCGCGTTGTTTGACACCTGCTTCATGGAAACCGTCAATTCTTCGACGGCGGATGAAGTATTGGTGATTTCCTGATCTTGTTGCGTG
>Ga0209624_10000244_pt1 | contig 48804 bp, 36 predicted proteins | sample JacPinW_OM2H0_O1_FD_188565 | JGI IMG/M metagenome (GOLD analysis project Ga0209624, IMG submission 188565) | Forest soil microbial communities from Algoma, Ontario, Canada - Jack Pine, Ontario site 1_JW_OM2H0_O1 (SPAdes) (version 2) | ecosystem: Environmental > Terrestrial > Soil > Boreal...
CCTGCCACTACGTCGATTGTTTTGCTCGATGGCGCGGAGCGTGTACTGCCGAGCTTCGCCGAATCCTCCTCGCTAAAGGCGGCGCAACGCCTGGCCCAGCTCGGCGTGCAAGTGATGACCAGTGCAATGGTCGAACACATCGACGATCAAGGCGTGACGGTCGGCGGAAAGAGGATCGAAAGCGGCACGGTCTTGTGGACAGCAGGCGTCTCGCCGTCGCCGATCGTCAAGACGCTCGGCGTAGCGACTGACCGAGCGGGCCGGGCATGCGTCGGCCCATTTTTGAACGTGGCCGATGCTCGCGGGATATTCGTCGTAGGCGATGCCGCGACCTTGATACAGGACGGTCGACCATTGCCGGGAGTGGCGCAGGTCGCAATCCAGCAAGGCCGATACGTCGGAAGGTGGATCGCCAGCGAGCTCGGCGCCGGTAAACCTCCTCGTCCTTTTCGATACTTTGATAAGGGCAACATGGCGGTGATCGGCAAGAATTTTGCCATCATGGAGTCAGGCCGAATCAAGCTCGCTGGAATTATTCCTTGGTTCATCTGGGCGTTTATTCACATCATGTTCCTGCCGCAGTTGCAGAATCGGCGCCGCGTGCAGAACCAATGGTTCTGGAGCTATTTCACCGGCCAGCGCAGCTCGCGTTTGGTCGATGAGGCACCGCGGATTTAGTCCAAACATCCGAGTCCCACAGTGAGCAATCCGGGCGATCGCGTATCGGGAACAGCGGTTAAGGGTGATGCGAAATAAGATAATAGAATTATATAATGTTATGAATCTATTAATATTTTGTGGTGCCGGCTGAGGGATTCGAACCCCCGACCTACGGTTTACAAAACCGTTGCACTACCACTGTGCTAAGCCGGCATTTCTAGTCGCGCGATATTCTAGCGCGCCCGAGCCGCTTGTGGAGGCAACCTGCTGTGCCGGAGCAGTTGGACGAGGCCGCCGGGATACCTACTAATGACCGGGTTGGCTTGACGGCAGGCTGGGCAGCATTTCGGCGAGCGCCGAGCGCAGCACATCCACGTGCTCGAACAGGGTGTCGACGTGCCCCCCGAATCCGTCGTCCGATCCGGTTTCGAAGGTGATGAGATGCTTGGGTTCGTTCGACGCGGCGAAGAGCTTGAGCGCGTGTGCATACGGAATCAGGGTGTCGCCTTGGCTGTGGGCGATGATCACCGGAATGTGTACATCGCCCATTCGCGCCAGCGAATTGAATTGAACCGCCACGGCGAGGCGCACGGGCAGGTAGGGATATCTGCTCGCCGCCGCATCCGGAATCGAAGTGAACGCGCCGAAGAGAACCAACGCCGCCGCCTTATGGCGGGTGGCGAGCAGCACCGCCGGCCCCGATCCTAATGAGTGTCCCAACAAGATAACGTGATCCGGATCGACGCCGCGCTGCAACAGTGCTTGATATGCCGCTTCGGCATCCGCATACATTTGCGCTTCGGACGGTTGGCCGGGAGTGAGCCCGAATCCGTGGTAGTCGACATCCATCACGTTGAATCCGAAGCGGCGCAGTGCCTCGCAATGACGCACCTGCCAGGGCGAGAAGGCCGAATCAGCATTGCCATGCAGATGCAGGACCCAGTAGCCGGTGTCGGCTGCGCCGTCGGCGCGAAACACGAGACCTGCGAGATCGGAGCCGTTCGGCACCGGAACCGCTACGCGCTGGGCATCCGCCGGGAACGCGGTGAGCAGGTGTTCGCGGCTGCGAACCCCGGCAAACACCAATTCGTCCTCATGGGCTTTGAGCCAGATCATGGCCACCGTCACCACCAGCGCGGCGAGCAGCACGGCCCCGCCGGCCGCCCACAGCACTGTCCTTACAACGCGTTTCGACACTAGTGCCAACCGCTAACCGCCTCACGGGCGGCTTGATTGAGCGGACGTGCGACGAGGCCGCTTTGCGACACCTTGATTTCGTACAGTGCGCCGTCGGCCATCGGAAGAAAGGTCGCGCTGCCGTAGACCGCATCGACCCACGGCACCCATGAATGGTAGCGACGCGCCAGGTCCCAAGGGTCGATGCGCTGCGGCGGATTGAGGGCGTACACGGTCCTGGCTTGCGCGCGCTCGTCCTCGACGGTCGAGTACCGGCCGCCGAGCCGCTCCAGGCGGTATGCCGTGTCGAATCCGATCAAATTGGCGAACACGTGCCATTTGAGCACTCGGGCATCCACTTGCCACTCATCGCCCCGCAATAAGTAATTCGCGCGTTCGCCGCTGGGATAGGTCAAAACGGCATTGAACGCTCGCGACCCGGTTCGGGTCAGCTGCAGCTCGCCGGCGGGTTGCTCGAAGCTCAGGCGCTGGTAGCTCTGCAAATTCGCGGAAACGAGCAAGGCGCACAAACTGAGCAGGATGAGCACGAGTGCCGTGGCGCCGGTCAATAATCCCCCGAACACTCTACGCCGCCGTAGACGGCGGACCGCGGCGAACAAGAGCAGGGCTCCCGTCAGCGCGAAGACGACGATTAGTGCGGTGATTGTCATGGGAGGCCTAACGGGAACCGGAACCGAACCTCATGGGACTAACAAAACACTTAGCCCGGTTCCGGTGTCTCGTTGCAGACCCCCATAGTTTGCTTTGTTTCCAATGATTTGCAAGTGGTCTGGCGAAATGGGCCGCCGCGCAGGCGCGCGCGCCGCGGCGAGAGCGTGGTAGGCTCATTAACAGACTTTAATAAATTGACCACTGGGTGTTAACCACGTTCGGCCCAGGGTGCACCATTGGGATTGGTTTGCTCCGCGCCTGCGGCGCGCAACGTCGACTCGAGGTTGGTTAGCTAATGTGGATCGTTGAAGTTGCGCTGCGGCGGCCGTACACGTTCTTGGTGATGGCGCTGCTGATTCTCCTCGCCACGCCCCTCGTGCTGCTGAAGATGTCGACGGACATCTTTCCGGAAATCAACATCCCGGTCATCAGCATCGTTTGGACTTACACCGGGTTATCGGCGCAGGACATCGGCCAGCGGATCACCGCGGTCAACGAGCGCAGCCTCACGACCACGGTCAACGACATCGAGCACATCGAGTCGGAGTCCCTGTCCGGTTTTTCCATCACCAAGATCTTCTTTCAGCCGAACGCGAACATCCCCACTGCCATCGCTCAAGTGGTGGCGATCGAACAGGCGCAATTGCGGCAATTGCCGCCCGGTATTCTGCCGCCGCTGGTCATCAAATACTCCGCGTCCAGCATTCCCATCATTCAACTCGGCCTGTCGAGTCCCAGCATGACGGAACAGGCCGTATTCGATGCGGCCGTGAATTTCCTGCGGCCCCGGCTCGTGACCATTCCGGGCGTCGCCATTCCCTGGCCCTATGGCGGGAAGCAGCGCGTCATTTCAGTCGACCTCGACACCAATGCGCTGCTCGCCAAGGGACTGACGCCGAACGATGTGGTCAACGCCGTCAACACCCAAAATCTGGTGCTGCCGTCGGGAACCGCCAAGATCGGGGCGACGGAGTTCGTGCTCGCCACCAACAGCGCGCCGGACACCATCGCCGGTCTCAACAATATTCCGGTGGCGACCCGAAACGGTGCGACCACCTATCTCTCCGAAGTGGCGCACGTGCGCGACGGGTTCTCGCCGCAGACCAATATCGTGCGCCAGAACGGCGAGCGCGGCGTTCTGGTCTCCATCATCAAGAACGGCGGCTCTTCGACGCTGGATATCGTGAGTTCCCTGCTCGCGCAGTTGCCGATCGTCGAACAGATTCTGCCCAAGGACTTGAAGATCACCCCCCTGTTCGACCAATCGAGCTTCGTTCGGGCCGCCATCAGCGGCGTGGTGCGCGAGGCGTTGATCGCCGCCTGCCTGACGGCCGCGCTCATCCTGGTGTTTCTCGGCAACTGGCGCAGCACCTGCATCATCGCCGTGTCGATTCCGCTGTCGATCCTCTCCTCGATCATCGCTCTGTATATCCTGCGAGAGACCCTGAACATCATGACCTTGGGTGGGCTGGCGCTCGCCGTGGGCATCTTGGTCGATGATGCCACCGTGACCATCGAGAACATCGAGCGCCACATTCATTTGGGCTCCGACTTGCACAAGGCCATTCTGGAGGGCGCCGGCGAAATCGCCGTCCCGGCCTTGGTCTCCACCCTGTGCATATGCATCGTGTTCGTGCCGATGTTCTTTCTGTCGGGCGTCGCCCGATACCTGTTCGCGCCTCTGGCGGAGGCCGTGGTGTTCGCGATGCTGGCTTCCTACATCCTGTCGCGAACGCTGGTACCGACCCTGGTCATGTTGATGATGGATCACGCGCCGGCGAGTGCGACCGCTAACCTGAGCCTGCTGCAGCGCGTATATCAGGCGTTCAACGGGCGCTTCGAAAAGCTGCGCAGCGGCTATTCGGTCATTCTCGCCGAGGTGCTCGAACGGCGGCGGCTGTTCGCGGGGTGCTTCCTCGGGTTTTGCGTGCTGTCGTGCTGTCTTGTGTTCATTCTGGGGCGGGACTTCTTTCCCAGCGTGGACGGCGGCCAGATTCGCCTGCACATGCGTCTGCCCACCGGCACGCGAATCGAAGAGACGGCGCGGGTGGCCGACGAGGTGGAAAGCGTCATTCGCACCTTGGTTCCGCCCGCGGAACTCGGTACGGTTCTAGACAATCTGGGCGTGGCCGTCAGCGGGATCAACAAGACCTACAGCAATGCCGGCACCTTCGGCAGCCACGACGGCGAAATTCAAGTGTCACTCAACGAGGGGCACCGGCCCACGCAGGACTACGTGGAAGAGATGCGCCGTGAGCTGCCGCGACGCTTCCCGGGCGTGGAGTTCTTCTTCCAGCCGGCCGACATGGTGACGCAGATCCTGAACTTCGGCTTGCCGTCCGCGATCGACGTCAAGATCACCGGCGCCGACCTACGGGCGGACTATGACATTGCCGCGAAGCTCATGAAGCAGATCGAAATGATTCCGGGCACGGTCGATACTCACATTCATCAGCGCCTCGATCAGCCCACGGTGGCGCTGAATATGGATCGCACGCAGTTGCAGCAACTGGGCTTGAGCCCCACCGATGTGACTTCCGATCTCTTGGTATCGACCGCCGGCACTTCGCAGACCGCACCGGCCTTCTGGCTGAGCCCGGCGAACGGGGTGGTGTACAACTTGACCGTGCAGTCGCCGCAGTATGCGATCGACAGTCTCGACGAGCTTCTGCGTACGCCCGTGCGCGCGGCGACCGCCACGCTGACCGTGGCGCCGCAGCTGCTGAGCAATCTGGTCGCCGTCGCGCCGGCCGCCCAGGAGGCGGTTGATTCGCGTTACAACTTGGCGCCGACCATCGATATATTTGCCAGCGCGCAGGGCCGCGACATGGGCAGCATCTCCGTCGATATCCGGCGCCTGGTGACGGAGCTGCGGCCGCATTTGCCGCGCGGTGTGAGCATCGCCATCCGCGGCCAGACGGAAACCATGAAATCCTCGTTCGTCGAGCTGGGAGTGGGGCTGGTGATGGCGGTGGTCATGGTGTATCTGCTCATCGTCGTCAATTTCCAGTCCTGGGTCGACGCCTTCATCATCATCACCGCGCTTCCGGCCGCGCTCGCGGGAATCTGCTGGATGCTGCTGCTGACCGGCACGACCTTGAGCGTGCCGGCGATGACCGGCGCAATCATGACCATGGGCGTCGCAACCGCCAACAGCATTCTGGTCGTTTCTTTTGCGCGCCAGCGCATGGGCGAGGGGCTGGGTCCGGTCAAGGCGGCCCTCGACGCCGGGGCGACCCGCATCCGCCCGGTTCTGATGACGGCACTGGCTATGATCATCGGTATGATTCCCATGGCGCTGGGAATGGGCGAAGGCGCCGAGCAAAATGCGCCCTTGGGTAGGGCGGTGATCGGCGGGCTGCTGTTTGCCACGGTCTCGACATTGTTTTTCGTGCCGGTGATATTTGCCGGCGTACACCGGCGCCTCGAGCTGCGCAGGGACCGCCGAATGTCGCCGCCGCCAATCGCCGAAGGAACTCGCTGATATGTCTGAAATGGAAAGCCCTGTGGTGTTGAAACGAGCCAAATGGGCGGTCGGCGGAATCGTCGGCATCCTGGTGCTCGGAGCCGTGATCGTATTCGTGCTGCGCGGCTTTCAGGCCCGTGCCTTGGAAAGATCCACGGCCCTGCACGCCAGGCAATACGTGACCACGATCAGCCCGAAGGCGGGCGGCGAAGATCAGCCGCTCACGCTGCCCGGAACGCTGCTCGGGGTCATCGAATCGACGGTCTATGCCCGCAGCAACGGCTATGTGGTGCGTTGGGTCAAGGACATCGGCAGTTCGGTCAAGAAGGGCGACCTGTTGGCCGAGATCACCGCGCCGGAAATCGACCAGGAATTGTCGCAGGCCATCTCGGCGCGCGATCAGGCCGGCGCCAGCGCCGCCCTTGCGAAAAGTACCGCCGATCGCTGGCAGGCTTTGCGCCAAAAGGACGCCGTGACCCAGCAAGACCTGGATGAGCGCCTGAGCGCCTACAGTCAGGCGGCGGCCAATCTTGCCGCGGCGGATGCCAATGTGGGACGTCTGCGAAAGCTTCAAGGCTTCAACCAAGTGGTGGCGCCATATGACGGCGTCGTGACCCGGCGAACCGTCGATGTGGGCGATCTCGTCAATGCCGGCAACGGCGGGACCGGGCAGGCGTTGTTCGCCGTCGCGCAGGTCGACCCGCTGCGTCTGTACGTCTATGTACCCCAGGTCTATGCGCGGCAAGTCAAAGTCGGAGATGCGGTGACCGTCACCCTGGCGGAGCGCGCCGGCGAGCAATATCGCGGCTCCGTCGCGCGCACCGCCCGAGCCATCGATACGGCCACGCGAACCATGCAGGTGGAAATACGGGTCCCGAACCCCACCAATGCGCTAATCGCAGGCTCCTACGTTCAAGTGACCCTGCCCATCGGCGTCGATGTGAAGGCGCTGGTCGTCCCCACCAACGTTCTTCTGTTTCGGCCCGAGGGCACGCGCGTCGCCTTGGTCGATGGCGGCGGCCGGGTGCATTTGACCGCGGTGAAATTGGGCACGGATTTCGGTACCAGCGTCGAAATCTTGAGCGGCCTCAACGTGAGCGATCGGATTATTTTGAACCCGGCGGACTCGCTGGCCGACGGCGATGTCGTGACTCTGCCCGAGCAGCAGTCGCCCAAAGGCGGGTAGCGATGGAGCGCGCCTTCAATCGGCGTAATCGCTTCGGCTGGCGCTGCGCGCCGTGGTGGGCGGCCTTGGGCCTAGCCGCGGGCTGTGCGGTGGGCCCGGACTATCACCGGCCGGCGGCAGAGGTGCCGCCCGCGTGGCAGCCCGACGTTCCGTGGCACGAAGCCGCACCGAGCGACGGGACGCTGAAAGGCGAATGGTGGCGCCTATTTCAGGACGACACCTTGAATCCCTTGGTCGAGCGTGCCCTCGCCGGCAACCAGGACCTACGCGTCGCCGCCGCCCGGCTCGCGCAGGCGCGCGATCAAGTCACCGTCGCCGCCTCGGATCTGTATCCATTCGTGGGCCTGTCCGCCGCGGCGGAGCGCGGCAAGACCTCGGCGAATCGGCCGCTCTCCAGTTACTCGCTCCCGAATCAGGCCACGGTGCAAAACAACTTCGTGTTGGGGCCCACCGTGAACTACGAAGCCGACCTGTTCGGCCGCGTGCGCCGCGAGGTCGAAGGCGCCCGCGCTTCCGAGCAGCAAGCGGAGGCAGACTTCGAGAACACGCGGCTGCTGCTGACGGCGCAACTCGTGACGGATTATTTCGCTCTGCGGGAGCTCGATGCCGAAATCGCGGTCGTGCGCCACAGCCTGGACTTGCAGCGCGATGCTCTGGGGTTCATCACGTCGCGACACGATCTCGGATTCGCCACGGGGCTCGACTTGGCGCAGCAAGAGGCCTTGGTCGAGGCTGCGGCGACCCAGCTCGAGCTCTTGGACAATCAACGGACGCAATTCGAGCATGCGATCGCCACACTGGTCGGCACCCCGGCGCCGAGTTTCACGCTGTCGGCGACGCTTTCGAGCGCGGCGCTGCCGGCAATCCCGGTCGGGCTGCCCTCGGATCTATTGCAACGCCGCCCCGACGTTGCCTCCGCGGAGCGGTCCATGGCCGCCGCCAATGCGCGCATCGGGGTCGCCCGCGCCGCTTACTACCCCAGCATCACACTGGGCTCGAGCTTCGGGGAGCCCAACGCCGGCTGGCAGAGCAATGCACTGTCCACGCTGTTCGACGCGCCAAGCCGGCTGTGGTCGATCGGCCTGTCCGCCACCCAGACGCTTTTCGACGCGGGGAAGACCCGGGCAAACGTGCGCATTGCGAACGAGGACTATGTCGCGGCCGTCGCCACGTACCGGCAGACGGTGCTCACGGCCATGGAAGAGGTGGAGAACGGCATCACGGGTCTGGCCTCGCTCGATCGAGCGGTGACGCAGGCCGATGCCAGCGTGAGAAGCGCGCAGCAGGCGTTCGACATCGCCACCGCGCGCTACAAGGGCGGCGTGGATACCTATCTGGAAATGATCACGGCGCAGCAGGTTCTGCTCAGCAATCAGCGGCAAGCCGTGCAGGTGCACGGCCAACAGTTCGCCACGGCGGTGTACTTGGTGAAGGCCCTGGGCGGCGGATGGGAGGGGAACCCGAGCCGGCTCTCGCGCGCCAACTAGGGAGGGAGAAGGCCTAGACCGGGGCTTTCGGCGCCTGCGCCGTCTTCGACAGGGATTCGATCGCGACCGGCGGCGACATGGAGTTCGACTGGATGAAGTCCACGCCCAGCGCCGTCAGCCACTCCTGCTCGGCGGCATTCTCAGTGCGCTTGGCCACCGTGTGCATCCCCAACACTCGCGCCATCTGCACCACGGCCGTGATGGCCGCCTGGGACAATTTGTCGGTGCGCATTTTCGCGGTGATCTCCGGAGCCAGTTTCACGTAGTGGACCCCCGGCAGACGCAGCAGAGCAAAGCATTCGGTTTTCAGCGCGAAGTCATCGAGAATCAACGGGCAGCCGAGGCGATGCAAGATCGTACCGACCTCCGGCATCTTGTCCGAGAGCTTGACCGCCGTCGCCGTGTCCACCTCGAAGGCGATCATTCCCTTCGGCAGCCCTGATTTTTCCAGGCACAGTTCGACGAATTTGAGAAAGTGCTCGTCGTGCACCGCCGTGGTGGTGAGATTCACGGAAAACATGACCGCGGTGGTTTTCCAGACGTCCGGATGATGTACCAGAAAGCCGATGAGTTCGGTGACCACGCGGCGGTCGATCATGGAGCCGAGACCGTTTTCCACGGCGGCTTTCAACATGGCCTGGGGCGCCGCATTGGGCGCGCTGTCGGACTTGGAACGCAGCAGCACTTCGTAGCGTCTGAGCTGGCTGCCCTTCGTCAAGGGCATCAGGCGCTGTACGTGCAGCGCAATGGGGCTGCGGCGCAGCGCGGCGTGCAGGCGGTCTATCTCCGGCGTTACACCTTCTTGCTGGCGTGCGGCCGGGGCCGGGGCTCTGGGTGCAGCCGCAGGCGGCGTGGCGGGCACTGCCGCGGGAGCGGCGTGCGCCACGGGTACGGGCGCTGCCGCCGATGCCTTGCCGTTCATCGCGGCACGGGGGGGTGCCGGCGGCGACACTGCGCGAGGCGCCGTGGGCGGCGGTACGGCGCGGGGAGCCGCGGCGGGCGGCGGTGTACGCACCTCTTCCACGAGACTGAGTTCGCCGGCAGGCGGTGTGCGGGTGGGCGGATTGCGGGCGGGCGCAATTGTTCGCGCCGGCGTGGCGGGCGGCGGTTCACTCTCCGGCCGCATCGTGGCGAAATCGACGAGTGCCCGCTGCAACTTCGGGGTCATCACCTTGAGTGCGCCACGGGCGTCCGGTTTCACGACGCGGGCATCCATGATCATCATGATCACACCCACCATGGCTCGCCGGCCGTTGACGGCACGGAGCAGCAAGGCGGAGCGAGAGTCTCCCAAATCGTGCACCAGCACGGGCGGACCGTTCGGATTGGAGAAGGCCTCGACGGCTTCGCGGACCGCGTTGTGCTCGTCGGGTCCCATGGAACTTTCGCTCAGCCACAGCACGTCGCCAAGCTCATCGTGCAGCGACACGGCATGGGCGCGTGCGGGTTCGACGGCAGCACGCACCTTCTGACAAACAGCATCGAAATCGACGAGCGGACCGTCCGTCGTGCTGTAGGGTTTGCCGTGCTCCATTGGATCCGCTGCTTGGGGTTTCAGTGTCTATATCTACCGTACCGGCCGCCCGCCTGCTGTGATGCTCTTCGCCAAAACACGACAGTGGGGTGGTCGGTATGACATATCATGGGAATCTTCAGGTAATCGCCTACACGCGAGCGTCATGACCGAGCCCCGAAAACCCCGTGAATATCGCTATTACGATTTTGTGATGGCGGCCTATGTCTGCGTTTTACTGTGTTCCAACCTGATCGGGCCGGCCAAGGAAACATCGATCGAAGTGCCGATATTCGGCACGATTACCTTCCTCGCCGGTGTTTTGTTCTTCCCCATCTCCTACATCTTCGGCGACATTCTGACGGAAGTTTACGGCTACGCGCGCGATCGCCGCGTCGTCTGGGCCGGATTTGCGGCGCTGGCCTTTGCATCCCTCATGGCCGCCGTGGTGGTTCATCTGCCGCCTTCGGCCGCATCGCAGGCCGGCCAGGCGTCGGTGGAGGCCGTTTTCGGCAATACGCCCCGAATCGTCGCGGCATCGATCAGCGCATTTCTATGCGGGACCTTCGTGAACAGTTACGTGCTCGCGAAGATGAAGATCTGGACTCGCGGCCGTTGGTTGTGGACCCGCATCGTGGGCTCGACCTTGTGCGGCGAACTCGTCGACTCGGTGATCTTCTACTTTGTCGCCTTTTACGGCCGCATGCCGCAGTCGCACCTGATCGCTGTGATGTTCACGCAGTACGTGCTCAAGAGCGGCTGGGAGATCGTCGCCGCGCCCGCCACGTATCGCATCGTGGCGTTCCTGAAGAGGGCCGAGCACGAGGATTACTACGACACCGATACCAACTTCACCCCTTTCTCGCTGAAGGCGTAGCCGCTCCGCGCGATGCCGAATTGATCGCCGCTTCGCCATGATTGGCCACAAGTCGGGCAGGTCGACGCCCGAAACCGGGTCCTTAATGGCTCCCAGGAGGCGATGGTCGCCTCTCGATCAACCAAGCGAGGAGCTGTTATGAACACTGTATTTTCCAAGGTCGTCGGGACAATCGGGCTGCTCGGCATGAGCGCGGCGGCCCTGGCGGGCGAGACGAAACCGGCCACGCCGCAAGAGCCCATCGGATTCGTGACGGGCGGAGTGATCGGCGCGTTTGCAGCCGGCCCCGTGGGCGCGGTCGTGGGCGCCGGGATCGGTACCTGGCTCGGGAACCGGGTGCATCGGGCGAAAGACGCGACCCAGGCCGAGGCGACCGCCGCGGCCCTGGCGGCCGACAAGACCAAGCTGCTGGGCGAGAATTCGGCGCTGTCGACCGAGAAGCAGCAGCTGACCGAGACCAATGTCAGTCTGAGCGCGCGGCTCGATGAGCTGACTCACCAGGTGCAGACCGCGCAAAACGCCAAGCAGGACGCCAGCTCAGTTCTCGATGGGCTGCAGGGCGATGTGCTGTTTCGCACCGGCAGCGCGGAGATTACGCCGGAAATCGCGCATGAGATCCAGGTGCTGGCGCAGGCGGTGGCCAAGTCCCCGGCCCTCAAGGTGCGCCTCGACGGCTACGCGGACCCGCGCGGTACGGTGGATACCAATCTGAAGCTCTCTCAGGATCGTGCGAATGCGGTGCGCGACCTGTTTCGCGCCGCGGGGATCAGCGATGAGGTGCTCGAAGTCAACGCCTACGGCAAGAGTCAGAGCGTCGCGGCCGACAGCGACGGCTATGCGCTCGAACGCCGGGTTCGCTTGACGCTGCAAGCACAGGGCGGCGCGGCGGTCGCGCAGGTGCGTGGCAGCGAGTGATCCGACGGGGAATGCGCAGGGGTGTCGCGGCCCGGAGCCGATCTCTCCGGGCCGCACTTGTTTCCGCCGGGCGCGCAAGCCTACGATAGCGCCATGAGTGATCGTCCCAAGATCGTCGTGATCGACCGTCTGCAGACCGGGGAGTCCGCGAACCCCGCGCCCGAGAACATACTCGCCGGCATTCCCCGGGCGCGGGCATCGAATCAGTACGCCGAGCGGACCCAGCAATTCTATTGCGGCATCTGGACCAGCACTTCCGGCAAATGGCGGGTGCGGTATACCGAGCACGAATTCTGCGTGCTCATCGAAGGGCGAGTGCGCATCGAGTCGGTCACCGGCGAGCGAACCGAGTTGCGCGCAGGCGATGCCTTCGTGGTGCCGGCGGGCTTCGAGGGCATCTGGGAGGTCTCAGAACCCTGCAAAAAGTGGTACGCGATCTTCGAAGCTAAGTAAATCTAACGCGCGCTGCGCGCGCTATCGGGCGGGGCGGCTTCCGCCCCGTTGAACCCGGCGCGCAGCGCCTAACTAATTTCGCGAATCACCGTCGCCAGAGTCTCGACCAGGCGCTCGATCTGCTTGGAATCGATGATCAACGGGGGCGACATGGCGATGGTCTCGCCCGTCTGCCGCACCATGACGCCGCGCTCGAAGCACTTGAGAAATACTTCGAATGCGCGCGTGCCGGGCTTACCTGCCCGCGGCTCGAGTTCCACTGCGCCGATCAATCCGTAATTGCGCACGTCGATCACGTGCGGCAGACCGCGCAACGAATGCACGGCGTTCTCCCACTCGGGCGCGAGCGATGCCGCACGGGTCAGCAGCCCTTCCTTGGCATATACATCGAGGGTCGCGAGTGCGGCTGCGCAGGAGACTGGGTGCGCCGAATAGGTGTAGCCGTGAAACAGCTCGATGGCGCCTTCCGGTCCCTGCATGAAGGCGTCGTAGATCCGCCGGTGGGCGAACACCGCGCCCATGGGCAGGGCGCCGTTGGTCAGGCCCTTTGCCGTGGTCATGAGGTCTGGCGTGACGTCGAAAGCCTGGCTTGCGAAGGGCTTGCCGACACGCCCGAAGCCCGTGATCACTTCGTCGAAAATCAAAAGAATGTCGTGCTTGTCGCAGATCTCGCGCAGGCGCTTCAGGTAGCCGATAGGAGGCAGGATGACCCCGGCGGATCCCGAGATCGGCTCGACGATGACCGCGGCGATGGTCGATGCATCATGCAGGGCGATCAAGCGCTCCAGTTCATTGGCAAGATGGGCGCCCCATTGCGGCAGGCCGCGCGAGTACGCGTTGTGTTCGATGTCCAGCGTATGCGGCAGATGATCCACTCCCTGCAACATCGAGGAACCGAAGTACTTGCGGTTGTTGACCATTCCACCCACCGACATTCCGCCGAACCCCACCCCGTGATAGCCCTTTTCGCGGCCGATGAAGCGCGTGCGCTGACCGGCGCCGCGCGCGCGATGGTAGGCAACAGCGATCTTCAGCGCCGTGTCGACCGACTCGGAGCCCGAGTTCGTGAAAAAGATGCGATCGAGGCCGGGAGGCGCGATCTTGGCCAGCCGATTGGCCAGCTCGAATGCGATGGGGTGGCCCATTTGAAACGCCGGGGCGTAGTCCATGGTGCTGAGTTGCTTGGTCACGGCCTCGGTGATCTCGCGCCGCCCATGTCCTGCGTTCACGCACCACAAACCCGCCACCCCGTCCAGCACTTCGCGGCCGTCGGTGGTCCAGTAGTGCATGCCCTCGGCGCGCGTGAGCAAGCGCGGATTCGCCTTGAATTGTCGATTCGCGGTGAACGGCATCCAAAATGCGTCTAGATCGCCGTTCGACAGTGCGGGGGTGAGCTGGGCATTCATTGCGGAGAATCCTTGCGGTTTGGCCTTCGGACGGCCCGATGATAAGGAAAATCGACATTTAGCTCAATTTTCGGTGTCTAATCGCCCGATCTGTCTATTATAATAGACACATGACCTTGGACGTAGGAACCCATCTGAAAGCCGTGCGGCAAATGTACGGGCTCTCGCAGCGCGAACTGGCGAAGCGCGCGGGCGTCACCAATGGCCTGATTTCCTTGATCGAACAGAATCGGGTGAGCCCGTCGGTCAGCTCGCTGAAAAAGGTCCTGGACGGTATTCCCATGGCGCTCGCGGATTTTTTCACGATGGATCTCGGCGGCCAGCCGCAGGTGTTTTTCCCGCGCCAGGAACTCGCCGACATCGGTACCGCGAGCGTGGAGTTGCGCCTGGTCGGCGGCCGCCTGGCCAAGCGCAGCATGTCGATCTTGCACGAGCGCTATGCGCCGAATTCCGATACTGGGGAAGAGATGCTGACGCACGCGGGGGAGGAGGGCGGCGTGATCGTCAAGGGCAAAATCGAACTCACCGTGGGCGGCGAATCGCGGATTCTCGGGCCCGGGGATGCGTACTATTTCAAGAGCACTCTGCCGCATCGCTTCCGCAACATCGGCCGCGAGGAATGCGAGATCGTCAGCGCCAGCACGCCGCCGAGTTTCTAGGCGCTTCGCGCCGAATCTACTGGGTCGATGCGACCCCGTCTGATAGAGGAAAGACTCGAAGATCAGTTAGCATAAGACCCTATGAGCAAGATTACAGTCGCGGCCACTCAGATGGCCTGCAGTTGGGACCGCGACGCAAACGTCGCGCGCGCCGATAAGTTGATCCGCGAGGCCGCCGGCCTCGGCGCCCAGGTGATACTGATCCAGGAATTGTTCGAGACGCCGTACTTCTGCAAGGATCACTCCTCGCGCCATTTGGAGCTGGCGAGACCCTTGGAAGGCCATCCGGCGGTGGAACATTTCCGCGCCCTGGCGCGCGAACTGAGCGTCGTGCTGCCGGTCAGCGTCTTCGAGCGGGCCAACAACGCGTTTTACAATTCAGTGGTCATCGTCGACGCGGACGGTGCCGTGCTGGGCAGCTACCGCAAGTCGCACATTCCGGAAGGCGAGGGCTACCACGAGAAGTTCTATTTCTCGCCGGGCGATTCCGGCTTCAAGGTATTCGACACGCGATACGCGAAGCTGGGCGTCGCGATCTGCTGGGACCAGTGGTTTCCGGAGGCGGCCCGCTCCATGGCGTTGATGGGCGCCGAGATCCTGCTCTATCCCACGGCCATCGGCTCCGAACCTCAGGATCCGAGCATCGACTCGAGCGGACACTGGCAGCGAACCATGCAGGGCCACGCCGCGGCCAACATCATGCCGGTGGTGGCGTCGAATCGCATCGGCACGGAACAGGGCGAGAAGTACACCATGACGTTTTACGGCTCCTCGTTCATCGCTTCGCACACCGGGGAAAAAGTGGCAGAAGCGGACCGGGTGAGTGAATCGGTGCTCACCGCCACCTTCGATCTGGACGAAGTGCGCCGCTACCGGCAATCCTGGGGCGTGTTCCGCGATCGCCGGCCCGATCTGTACTATCCCCTGCTGTCCCTCGATGGCCGCGGCTGAGGAACTTCCTCAGGATCTGGCATTCGTCGATTTGGAGACGACGGGCGGGAACGCGGCGTACGACCGGATCACCGAGATCGGCATTCTGCGCGTGACGAACGGCGAGCTGGTCGAGGAATGGAGTTCGCTGGTGAACCCCGAATGCCCCATTCCCCCGCACATCGAGGCCTTCACCGGCATCAACGATGGGATGGTGGCGGAGGCGCCGCGGTTTGCGGAGCTCGCCTCGACGGTGAGGGAGAAACTTCGAGACGCCGTGTTCGTGGCGCACAACGCGCGTTTCGACTACTCGTTCCTGCGCAGTGAATTTGCCAAGGCCGATATGAGCTTTACCGCCCCGGTGCTGTGCACCGTCAAGCTGTCGCGGCGCCTGTTCCCCGAATTCGTTCGCCACAATCTGGATGCGGTGATGGAGCGCAACGGCCTCACCTGCGATGCAAGGCACCGGGCATTGGGAGATGCGCGGGTGCTCCATGACTTCTGGTCCAAATTGCGCCGCGACCTGCCTCACCTCGAGCTTGCGTCCGCGGTGCAGACCATTCTCGCTGCGCAGCGGTTGCCCGCGCATCTGCCGCCGGGTCTGGCCGAGGATTTGCCCGAGGGTCCGGGAGTGTATCGATTCTTCGGCGAGGACGGCGTCTTGCTGTATGTCGGCAAGAGCAACTCCCTGCGCAGCGCGGTGTACGGCCATCTGGCCGGCGGCGAGGCTCACCCCAAGGATCGCCGGCTCGCGTCTCTGGTGCGGCGGGTCGACTGGGTGCCGACCGCGGGCGAGCTCGGAGCGATGCTGCGCGAAGCCGAATGGCTCAAGGAACAGAAGCCGCTCTACAACCGGCACGCCAAGAGTTCGGCGCAGGCCTGCACGCTGCGCGTAGGCGCGCCGCGGGCAACGCTGGCGGGAGCGCGGCTCAACGGAGCGCCTCTCGTCGAGGCGGTGCCCATCGATCAGCTCGAGCCGCAGGAACTCACCCAGTGCTTCGGCGTATTTCACTCGGAGCGGGACGCCCGCAAGGCGCTCATCGACATTGCAAGAGCGCGCGAGCTCTGCCTCAAGGCCTTGGGGTTGGAGGATGGCGCCGGTTCGTGCTTCGCCTACCAGGTCGGGAAGTGCAGAGGCGCCTGCGTCGGCAAGGAACCGCTCATCCTGCACGACACGCGGCTGCAGTTGGCCTTGTCATCGCTGAAATTGAAGGCGTGGCCGTTTCCCGGCCGTATCGGACTGCGCGAACGCCCGGCGCGCGGCTACACATCGGACGGCACGCCGGACAGCGACGTTCACGTGCTCGATCACTGGACTTATCTGGGAACCGCGCACACGGAGGAGGAGCTGGCGGCGCTCGGCGCGGCGGCGGCGCCCTGCGCATTCGACGTCGATGTCTACCGAATTTTGGTGCGGTACTTGTCGAACCATCCGAAGCTCAATTGGCACGATATGCGGGACAGGGCGCGCGTAAGCCACTCCTGAGTGGGGGTCACCAGCCAGTGCGGCAAAAATGAACGCACTAGATACTGGTAGTGCGGGGATCGCAGTGCTAATTTGAGGGCATGGACAAGACCATCAAGCGATTCCACAGTATCGACGCGATGAAGGCGGATGATATTCGGGATTGGCAACGCCTGCCGGGTAGCGAGCGAATTCGCGCCGTGTCGGAGCTGACTACTGCTCTTTATGTGCTAAAGGGACAGTCATCCAATGTACGACGACTTCAAAGAACTCTTGTCCGCATTAAACGCCCACCGGGTTAGATACTTGATTGTTGGCGGATATGCGGTTTCATTTCACGCGGAACCGCGGGCAACCAAGGATCTAGACATTCTGATCAGCCCGGATACCGAGAATAGTAAAGCCGTGTATGCCGCGCTTGCGCAGTTCGGGGCGCCGATCGAGGGCCTGAGTGCCAAGGATTTCGCGGAACCTGACGGCTTTTTTCGGATGGGCACTCCGCCGATGATGGTCGATATATTACCGAAAATTGATGGTGTCGAATTCGAAGGTGCTTGGCAAAGGCGCGTGGATGCGCAGGTTGACGAAAACCTGACAGCCTCGTTTATCTCGCGTGATGATCTCTTGGCCGCAAAAATTTCCGCGGGGCGCGCGCAGGACCTGGTTGACGTTGCCGCGCTTCGCGAAAGTCGCGAACGGGCAGAATCTGACCAGCTGGGGACTCCGCACGGCGGATCTGCAGCGCTCGATGAAATTCTGCGGGAACAGGCGCGAGGCAGGGAGAATTGGCTGGAGATGCGACGAAAACGAATAGAGAGGTCCAGCACGCCTGCTCCAGATCGGTCCCACGATAAGAACGAATTCACACGAGATGCGGACAAGGGTATCGACGACGATATCGAGACGTAACAGCTGCAATCTCGTGCGAAACCAGACGACTCCAAGGTGACTGAAAACGTCCGCTACTGGATCGCGACCGCGCCCGTGGGCGCGGCGTCGGTGCTGGCCGAGGAACTCACGCAGTTCGGCGCCACCGATGTCAAAGAGCGCAGCCACGATGTGAAATTCCAAGGCACCCTCGAGGTGGGCTATCGCGCCTGCCTGTGGTCGCGCACCGCCACGCGCGTGCTGCTCAGCCTCGGGTCGATCGACGCCGGCAGTTCGAACAGCGTGTACGAGGGGGTCAAGCGCATCGACTGGCGGGATCATCTGGCGCCGGGAGCTACGCTGGCTTGTGAATGTAGCGGCGGCAACGAATCCATCCGGCACACGATTTACGGTTCCCAGTTGATCAAGGACGCGGTCTGCGACAACTTGCGAGATTCCACCGGCGAGCGCCCCAACATCAAGCCGGAACGCCCCGACGTGCTGCTGCATTTGCACGTGGAGGGGCCGACTGCCCTGCTGTCCGTCGATTTCTCCGGCGAGAGCCTGCATCGGCGCGGTTATCGCAGCGAGGGCGGCCGTGCGCCGCTCAAGGAAAACGTCGCGGCCGCGGTGCTGCTGCGCGCCGGGTGGCCGGGGATCTTTGCGAGAGGCGGGACGCTGCTCGATCCCCTGTGCGGCTCGGGCACTTTTCTCACGGAGGGCGCCTTGATCGCGGCGGACACCGCGCCGGCGCTCGAGCGCGAGTATTTCGGCTTTCTGGGGTGGCGCGGCCACGATGCGCAAGTTTGGGAGCGCTTGCTCGATGACGCGCGTGCGCGACGCGTCGCGGGTGCCGCGCTTGCTCGGCGCTGCATTCTGGGATCGGACGCCGACGCCGATGCGGTGCGCATGACCCTTGCCAACGGCGAGCAGGCGGGCGTCGCCGATTGGCTGCATGCGGAGAAGCGGACTCTCGGCGAGATCGTGCGCCCGCGGGGCGAGGCGGGGCTGATTGTCGCAAATCCGCCCTACGGCGAACGCATCGGTGCGGAATCGGGGCTACCGGCATTGTATTCCGAGCTCGGCAGCGTGCTGCGCGATCGGTTCCAAGGCTGGCAAGCCGCCATTCTCACGGGCAACCCGCCGCTGGCGAGGAACCTCGGCATCTATGCCAAGCGCACGCATCGGTTTTACAACGGCGCCATCGAATGCCGGCTGCTGCGCTTCGAGCTGACCGAGGCCAACGAGCAGCGGCCGGCGGAGGTCGTGCGCGCCGATTGGTCGAGCCGGCCCGGCGCGCAAATGTTCGCGAATCGATTGCGCAAGAACTTGCAGCGCCTGGATCCGTGGGCCGAGCGCGAGCATATCGAGTGCTTCCGCGTGTACGACGCCGACATGCCTGAATACGCATTTGCCATCGATCTTTACGGCCGCGGATCGCGGCACGTCTACGTTCAAGAATACGCTCCGCCCGGTAGCGTCGATCAGGAGGGTGCCAGGGACCGCCGCCGCGAGGCCCTGGCGGTCTTGCCGGAAGTGCTGGCCGTGCCGCTGTCCCACGTCCACTCCCGCGTGCGCAAACCGCAAAAGGGTAGCGAGCAGTACGAGAAGCGCGACGCCAAGGCCGAGCGTCATGCCGTGCAGGAGGGCGGTCTCAAATTCTGGGTCAACTTTCGCGACTATCTGGACACCGGTCTGTTTCTCGACCATCGCATCGTGCGGGCGCTCTTGCGCGACTGGGCGAAGGGCGCGGATTTCCTGAATCTGTTCTGCTACACGGGCAGCGCCACCGTCTATGCGGCCGCAGGCGGGGCGCGCAGCTCCGCCAGCGTCGATTTGTCGAACACCTACCTGGACTGGGCGCACGAGAATCTGCTGCTCAACGGCTTCGGAGGTCCCAATCACGAACTGCAGCGGGCGGATTGCCTGCAGTGGCTCGAGGAGCAGGAGCCCCGCGGTGCCCGGTTCGATTTGATCTTCGTAGATCCGCCGACCTTTTCCAATTCCAAGCGCATGGAGGGCGTGCTCGACGTGCAGCGCGATCATGTCGGTATGATTCGCCGCTCGTTGAAGCTGCTGCGCCCGTCAGGCCGCTTGGTGTTCTCGACCAACTACACGCGGTTCAAGCTCGACGCGCAGGCTCTCGCCGATTTGAGCGTGGAGGACATCAGCGCCCGCACCATCCCCAAGGACTTCGAGCGCCACGCTCGGATTCACCGCTGCTTCGTGATCCGAACCAAATGATTGGCATCGGAACCTAAGCATGCGGTACTCTTTCGCAACTATGGGAATCAGCATCACTCGCACGGCATTGATCGGGGCCATGGCTTTCATGGGCGCAGCGACCACGCTTGCGCTCGCCGCCGACAAGGATCCGATCAATCCCGCGCCGACCGCGCAGGATTGGCAGGCGCTCGCCAAGCTGCCGGATTGGAGCGGCGTGTGGACACCGGTGATCAGCGATCAGGTGGCGCAGGAGAAGACCAATCCGCCGCCTTGGACGCCGCAGATTGCGAAGCAAATCGCGCACATGTACGCGGAAGAGGACGCCGGCCGCCCCTTCCCCATCATCGATCACTGCTTCCCGACCGGGATGCCGAGCTGGATGCTCATCACCCATAATGCCTTCGAGATTCTGTTTACGCCGGGCCGCGTCACCATCCTCGGCGAGGGCGACGGCAATCGGCTGCGCCGCATCTACACCGATGGCCGGCCGCATCCCGCCGACCCCGATCCCAGCTTTCACGGTCATTCGATCGGGCACTGGGAGAACGGCACATTGGTCGTGGACACCGTGGCGCTCCTGCCGCAGGCCTATCTCGCGGTGAACGAGGCCGTCGGCGTGCCCAATAACGGCGACATGCACATCGTCGAGCACCTGCACTTGGCAAACCCGGACACCTTGGCCGACGATTTGGAAATCAGCGCCGGCAAATTACTGTCCAAACCCTGGCACACCACGCGCAAGTACTATCGGCAGCGGGCGCAGAAGTACGACATCATGGAAGGCGTCTGCACGCAGGGTTCCTTCACCGATGCCGTGGACAAGAACGGCAACTCGATATTCGCCCCGATCAAATTTCACAATGGCGTACCCGTGGGGTCGGATTCGAAATGAAACACCGGTTTTTGAAATTGCCCCTGATGGCGGTGGCCGCGGCGGCGATGCTGGCCGCCGCGTGGCCCACGATGGCCCATCATTCTTTCGCCATGTACGAACCGACGAAGACGTTGACGTTCAAGGGCACCGTCAAGTCGTTCCAGTGGACCAATCCCCACGTGGTCGTCTGGGTGCTGGTGCAGCCGGAGGGCGGCGGCGCTGCCGAGGAGTGGTCGTTTGAAACCACGAGCCCAGGCGTGTTGACGCGCGCCGGGTGGACCCGCCAGTCCCTCAAAGCCGGCGATCACGTGAGCGTGACGTTCAGTCCGCTGCGCGACGGATCGCACGGCGGCGGCCTGAACTCAGTGACCTTGCTCGATACCGGTCAGAAGCTGGTGCCGAGCTTCGGAAAGGAACAGCCGGGACTGAAGTAGCGGGTCGGGTGGCGAGTCTCCGACACAGCCGCAGTCTCCGTTACAGCAGATCCCGCAGCCGGTAGTACAGCATGGCCATCATCAGCGACGGCCGCCGCAAGAGGGCCCCCCCGGGGAAGTCGCGATGCGGGATTCGCGCGAATACATCGAAGCGTTCCGCAGTGCCCGCGACGGCTTCGGCGACGAGCTTGCCGGCGAGCCCGGTGAGCGCCATTCCGTGACCTGAAAATCCCTGAAGGTAGAAGACATTGGGCGCGAGGCGGCCGAAATCGGGCGCGCGGCTCATGGTGATGTCCAAGTAGCCGCCCCAGGCATGGGTGACCTTCACGTCGGCGAGCGTGGGGAAGATGCGAATCATGCGTTTGCGCATCGACTGCCCCAGATGCGGCGGCTGCACGGCGCTGTAACTCACGCGCCCGCCGAACAGCAGCCGGTGATCGGCCGAGGTTCTGAAATAATCCAAGATCCAATTAATGTCGGCGATCGCGGCGTTGCTCGGCAGCAGGGCGCGTACGCGCTCCTCGCCCAGCGGCTCGGTGGCGATGATGTAGGTGCCGACGCCCAATATCCGCCGCGCGAGGGTGGGAGCCACGGTGCCCAGGTAGGCATTGCCGCACAGCACGAGATGCGCGCAGCGCACCGTGCCTTGTCCGGTGTGCACGGCGACCTCGGGTCCATCCTCATAGCGCAGCACCTGCGAATTCTCGAAGATCAGGGCGCCCGCCGATTCGGCAGCGCCCGCTACCCCTTGGGTGAACTTGAGCGGGTGCAGGTGACCGCTGCGCGAGTCGATGAGTCCTCCGAGATAGCGCTCGCTGCGCACATGCGCCTGCAATTGGTCGCGATCCAAAAGTTGCGCGGTGGGGTAGTCGTATTCGTCGTGCAATTCGCGCGCCCAATCTTGCAGTTCCGTGACATGCCGCGGTTTGACGGCGACGTGGACGTGGTTTGGCCGATAGTCGCAGTCGATGGCGTGCTCGGCGATCAACGAGCGGGTCAGATCCAGCGCTTCGACGGACAAATCGAATAGCCGCCGCGCGTCGGCGCGGCCGACGGCGGCGGCGAGCGCGCCCTGACTCGCGGCCAGGCCGAAGATGGTCTGTCCACCGCTCCGCCCCGAGGCTCCGTAGCCCATGGTGCGCGCCTCGAGCAGGGCGACGCGGTAGCCGCGCTTCGCCAAGTGCAGTGCAGCAGAACAGCCGGCGATGCCGCCGCCAAGCACGACGACGTCCACACGATGTTCGCCGCGCAGCGGTTCGCGATGTGCCCCTGCGACCGCAGCGGCCAGGGTCGCCGAGGACGCGGAGGAGGCCGCGTAGTACGACTCGGCGGGCGGATCGGATAGGCGCAAGGCGCGGTCCCTCCAGGGCAAGTGTTTAAAATTTTGTGGCTATTGACAGGATAAGGTGCCTGTGAGCCTACCGGGTTATTTGACCGGGGCGCAATGTTATTGCACCGCACCAAACGCTGCTAAGTCATGGAAATGCCTAAATCTTAGCCAATCCGTGCGCCGGCGACGGGACGAGTTACCGACGGTATGGTGTAATACAGTCGTTAAGGAAGCTCAACCGTCCATCTGGACGTTTAATATATTAAACATGTCTCGGTTAGCCGTCATCGGAATTCCAGCCGATCGCAGGCTGTTTGGGAATCACTATTTCCATATGGCCGGCGAGAAGTACATCGAGGCCGTCGCCGCAGGCGCGAACGCGGTGCCGGTGCTGATACCTGCCCTGGGATCCGAGATGAATTTGCCGTCGGTCTTGGAGACTTTCGACGGGTTATTGCTGACGGGGAGTGCCTCGAATGTCGAACCTCACCACTACGGAGGACCGGCGAGTGAGCCGGGAACGCTACATGACCCAAATAGGGACGCTACGACGCTTCCGTTGATTCCGCGGGCGATCGCCGCCGGCTTGCCGGTGCTTGCGATCTGCCGCGGCTTTCAGGAAATGAACGTTGCCTACGGCGGCACCCTGTACCAGCGGCTGCATGAAGTGCCGGGGTACCTGGATCACCGCGAAGATGAATCCACGCCTCTGGACGTGCAGTACGGCCCCGCGCACGAAGTCCTCCTGGAGCCTGGAGGAACCTTGCGAAAAATCGCCGGACGGGATCGCTTGCAGGTCAATTCATTGCATTGGCAAGGAATTCAATCGCTGGGCAAGGATTTGGCGGTCGAGGCGCGCGCGCCGGACGGTGTCATCGAGGCATTCCGCGTGGCCAGTGCGCCGAACTTCGCCTTGAGCGTGCAATGGCACCCGGAATGGCAGTTTGCGACGAATCCATTTTCGCGCGCGTTGTTTACGGCATTCGGTGAAGCCTGCCTCGCGCACAGTTCAAGGTGATTTATGGCCAGCACGATTCAGCAGTTCTTGAAGGAACACGGCATCTCGGAAGTCGAAGCCATCATTCCGGACATGGCCGGGGTGGCACGCGGCAAGCTCATGCCGGCGGAGAAATTCGCCGAAGAGGAGGGCATGCGCCTGCCCGAGGCGATCTTCCTGCAGACGGTGACCGGCGACTATCCGGAAGACCAGAGCGCCATGAACCCCTCCGATATCGACATCGTCCTGAAGGCGGATCCGAAGACCGTCCGAGTCGTACCCTGGGCGGCGGAGCCGACCGCGCAGGTGATTCATGACTGCTTCTACGGCGACGGCCGGCCGGTCACCATGGCGCCCCGCTACGTACTGCGCCGGGTGCTCGATCTGTACGAGGCGCATGGCTGGGAACCGGTGGTGGCGCCGGAACTCGAGTTCTTCCTGGTGGAGCCCAATGTCGATTCCGATTATCCGTTGAAGCCTCCGGTGGGCCGCTCGGGGCGCCCGGAAATCGGCCGCCAGGCCTACAGCATCGCGGCGGTCAACGAGTTCGACCCTCTATTCGACGACATGTACTCGTTCTGCGAAGCCCAGGACATCGAAATCGATACCTTGATCCATGAGGCCGGCGCCGCGCAGATGGAAATCAATCTGCTGCACGGCTACCCCATGAGCCTCGCCGACCAGGCGTTTCTGTTCAAGCGGACCGCCCGCGAGGCGGCCATGCGGCACAAGATGTATGCCACCTTCATGGCGAAGCCGATGGCCAAGGAGCCGGGCAGCGCCATGCATTTGCACCAGAGCATCATCGACTCGAAGACCCGCAAGAACATCTTCAGCAATCCGGACGGTTCTCCGTCCGCATTGTTCTTCGGCCATATCGCCGGCCTGCAGAAATATCTGCCGGGAGCGATGTCGCTGTTCGCTCCGAACGTGAACAGCTATCGGCGCATCAGCCGCCATTCGTCGGCGCCCATCAACGTGCATTGGGGCTACGACAATCGAACGGCGGGTCTGCGTGTCCCCATGTCCGGGGCCGAAGCCCGGCGCGTCGAGAATCGGGTGGGCGGCGCCGACGCCAATCCCTACCTCGCGATCGCGGCATCCTTGGCCTGCGGCTATCTCGGCATGGTCGAAGGCCTCAAGCCTTCCGAACCCATATCGGGCAGCGCCTACGATCTGGCAATCGCCCTGCCTCGTACTCTGGCGGAGGCCCTGCGCCTGCTGCGAGAGTCCAAGCCGCTGGTGGACTTGTTCGGCGATCGCTTCGTACTGGCCTTTACCGCGGTCAAGGAAGCCGAGTACGAAACCTTCGCGCAGGTCATCAGTTCCTGGGAACGCGAGCATCTGCTCCTGAACGTTTGAAGTGAGGCCCTGTCCCCGGGGCCCGGGCTGAGATATAAAGCAGCCTGAGGTTATGGACGCGCGGAAAAAGGGGAAGCGTGTGATATTCAGTGTTCGTCCGGTGGCGATTCTGGCGCTTGGGTGCGCGTTGGCATTGAGCGGCTGCGGCGGCCACAAGGGAGCGTCCGGCACAGGGCCGGTAGGCGCCGGCGACACGGCCGACGGCGCGGGCAAGGCCCCGTCAAAAGTCGTGAACCTGTACATCTGGTCCGACTACCTGGCGGCGGACACCCTGTCGAATTTCGAGAAACAGACGGGCATCAAGGTGCACGTTTCCTATTTCGACGCCAATGAAACTCTCGAGACCAAGCTGCTCGCGGGCAGCAGCGGCTTCGATGTCGTCGTGCCCACGGCCTCGTATTTCGAAAGGCAAATCAAAGCCGGCGTCTATTTGCCGCTCGACAAGTCGAAACTGCCGAACCTGAGATACCTGGATGGCGATCTCATGTCGAAGGTGGCCCTGCATGATCCGGGCAACGCGCACGGCGTCATCTACATGTGGGGCACCAACGGGATCGGCTACAACGAAAAGATGATCACGGCGCTGATGCCCAAGGCGCCGCTCGACAGCTGGAGGATGGTGTTCGATCCGGCCGTGGCTTCGAAGGTGGCCAAGTGCGGGATCAGCGTGCTCGACTCGCCGGCCGAAATGATGCGCGCGGTCTACAGCTACCTGGGCAAGGATCCGAATTCGCAGAATCCGGACGATCTCGCGCTGGCGGATGCCGTGCTCACCAAAATCCGGCCCTACATCCGCAACATCAATTCCTCGGAGTACATCGAGGCGCTCGCCAATGGCGACATCTGTCTCGCGGTCGGCTACAACGGGGATGTCCTGCAGGCGCGCGATCGCGCCCGGGAGGCCGGCAAGGGCATCGAGATCAAGTACGCCGTGCCCAAGGAAGGATCGATATTGTGGTTCGACATGCTGGCCATTCCGAAGGATGCCCCCAATCCCGACAACGCCTACACCTTCATCAACTACATCCTGACTCCGCGAGTCATCGCCGACATTTCGAACTTCAAGCGCTACGCGGACGCCGATGCTCAGGCGCAATCGCTGCTCGATCCTGCGGTGCGCGATGACCCTGCAATCTATCCGCCGAAGGAACAGACGGCAAAGCTGGCGGTGCAGCTGGCGGATTCGGCCGATCAGACCCGCGCCATTACCCGCGTCTGGCAAAAATTCAAGACAGGGCAATAGCGGATGTCGACATCCGGCGGAGCGGCCGTCAAAGCGGCGCCTTGGAAGGATCAGGCCGCGAAGCCCTATGTGCAGGTGGAGGGCATCTGCAAATCATTCGGCGATTTCAAGGCGGTCAATGACGTCAGCCTGAAGATATACAAGGGGGAGATCTTCTGCCTGCTGGGAGCCTCGGGCTGCGGCAAGACCACGCTGCTGCGGATGTTGGGCGGTTTCGAGACGCCGAGCGCCGGCAAGATATTCATCGACGGCGAGGACATGACGGGGGTGCCGCCGTACGAGCGCCCCGTGAACATGATGTTCCAGTCCTACGCCCTGTTTCCGCACATGAACGTCGAGCAAAACGTCGCCTTCGGTCTGAAGCAGGACCGGGTACCCAAGGGCGAGATCCAGGAACGCGTCGCGACCATGCTCGATCTGGTCAAACTGGGCGACTTCGCCAAGCGCAAGCCGCATCAACTGTCCGGCGGTCAGCGTCAGCGCGTCGCGCTGGCCCGTTCCTTGGTCAAGCGGCCGAAGCTGCTGCTGCTGGACGAGCCCCTGGGCGCGCTGGACAAGAAATTGCGCGAGCACACGCAGTTCGAGCTGATCAGCCTGCAGGACAAGCTGGGCGTGACCTTCGTGGTCGTGACCCACGACCAAGAGGAAGCCATGACCTTGGCCAGCCGGATCGGCGTCATGAATCACGGCGAGATCGTCCAGGCCGGCACGCCCTCGGAGATCTATGAATTTCCGAGCTCGAAATTCGTGGCGGATTTCATCGGCTCGGTGAATATGTTCGAGGGCAAGCTGATCGAGGACGAACCGGAATATGTGCGCATCGGTTCCGAAGAGCTCGGTGGAACCATCTATGTCAGCCACGGCATCAGCGCGCCTCCCGAGGCCATCGTATGGGCGGCGGTGCGGCCGGAGAAAATCTTCATGTCCACCGCGCCGCCCGAGGGCAACGAGAATGTGGCCCGAGGCTCCGTGCAGGACATCGCCTATCTCGGAGACCTATCGATCTACCTGGTGAAGCTGCCCACCGGCAAGGTGGTGCGGGTGACGCAGCCCAATACTTCGCGGCATGCCGAGGCCATCACCTGGGATCAGCAGGTGTATCTCTCGTGGGACGCAACCAGCCCGGTGGTGGTGACCCGTTAGCTCCATGACGACAGCCGGACGATTGCGGCGCTTCGGCGTGACGGGCCAGGGCCTGGTCGTGGTGCTTCCCTATCTGTGGCTGATGTTGTTCTTCGTCGTTCCCTTCGTCATCGTACTGAAGATATCCTTCTCGGACATCGATCTCGCGATACCGCCGTACAAGCCCTTGCTCGAGTGGGTGGGCAAGAACTCTCTCGCCATCAAGCTGAATTTCAACAATTATGCATTCCTGTTCACGGACCGACTGTATGTCAACGCCTTCCTGAATTCGATCAAGGTCGCGTTCGTTTCCACGGTGCTCTGTCTTCTGATCGGATATCCCATGGCCTATGGCATCGCGCGCGCCAAGCCGAGGACCCGCAATGTGCTGCTGCTGCTGGTCATCCTGCCGTTTTGGACGTCCCTGCTGCTGCGCGTCTATGCATGGATCGGTCTCTTGAAGGCCAATGGCGTCATCAACGAGGTGCTGCTGGCGCTGCACGTGATCCACGAACCCTTGGCCATGCTGTACACGCCGTTCGCCATGTACGTGGGCATCGTCTACTCGTACCTGCCTTTCTTGATTCTGCCCCTGTACGCCAACCTGGAAAAAATGGATTGGCAATTGCTCGAGGCCGCGGAGGATCTGGGGTGCCGCCCCTGGCAGGCGTTCTACAAGATCACCCTGCCGCTGTCGCGCAACGGGATCCTCGCGGGCTCCATGCTGGTGTTCATTCCGGCGGTGGGCGAATTCGTCATTCCGGCGCTGCTCGGCGGCCCCAACGCATTGATGATCGGGCGCGTGCTCTGGGACGAGTTCTTCTCGAACCGTGCGTGGCCGGTGGCGAGTGCGGTGGCGATCCTGCTGCTCATCCTGCTGGTGCCCTTCATGATGTGGTACCAGAACATCCAGGCGCGCGAGTCGGCGGGGGCGCGGTGAACTACAAGAGCTCGTATTTTATATTGACCTGCCTCGGGTTCGGCCTGGCGTTCCTGTACGTCCCCATTCTGTCCATGGTGGTGTTCTCGTTCAATGCTTCGAAGCTCGTGACCGTTTGGGACTCGGCCAACTCGCCGACGCTCAAGTGGTACTACTCGCTGCTCAACAACGAGGAGATACTCGATGCCGCCTGGATATCGCTGAAAGTCGCCGTCATCAACGCCTCGGGGTCGGTGATTCTCGGCACACTGGCCGGATTCGGGCTGGCACGGTTCCGGCAATTCAAGGGCCGTTTCACGCTCAATGCCATGACCACGGCGCCCCTGGTCATGCCGGAAGTGATCACCGGGCTCTCGCTGCTGTTGCTGTTCGTCGCCTTGGAACAGTTGATCGGCTGGCCCGCCGGCCGCGGCATCACCACCATGACCATCGGGCACATGACATTTTCCATGGCCTACGTGACCGTCATCATCAACTCGCGCATGGCCTCGTTCGATGAGGCCCTGGAGGAGGCGGCCATGGATCTGGGCGCGCGCCCCTTGAAGGTATTTTTCGTCATCACGCTGCCCATCATTTTCCCGGCCATATTGTCGGGGTGGCTGCTGGCCTTCACCCTGTCGTGGGACGATCTCGTCATCTCGAGTTTCACCTCGGGACCCGGCAGCAGCACTCTGCCCATGGTGGTGTTCTCGAAAGTGCGCCTGGGCGTCAGCCCCGAGATCAACGTACTCGCGACCATCACCATCACGGTGGTCACGCTCATGATCATCGGCGTGAGCCTGTGGATGTCGCGCATGGCCAAACTGGACAAAGCCGAAGCTTAAAGCTCCGGTCGGTCCGTCCGCCGTCCCCCGTCTGGCCCCGTCTACCCGGTATCCGCTAGCGGCGCTTGAGGCCGGTCGGGAACAGCATCGGCACCCGCGCGCGGTAGGCTCCGTACTCGACGCTGTGGTACTTCATCAAATCGCGTTCCTCCAAGAAAATCCCCACCAGAATGTAGCCGGTGGTCGCGATGGAAAACACCAGATGCCCGAGCGACATATGCGGAGCGGCCCAGAAGGCGATCACGAATCCCAGCATGATGGGGTGGCGCACGAATTTGTAGAACGCACGCTGCGTGAAATTGAGCGGCTGGTAGTCGAGACCGCGCATGCGCAGGTATACCTGGCGCAAGCCGAACAGATCGAAGTGGTTGATCATGAACGTGGATAGCAGCAGGATCAGCCAGCCGAGCGCGAACAGGACGAGCAGCAGCATTCGGGGCACCGGGGCGGACACATCCCAGACGACGGCGGGTAGGGCCTGCCATTTCCAGAGGATGAGAATGAGCAGCAAGCTGGAAAACAGCACGTAAGTACTGCGCTCGACGGTCGCGGGCACGATGCGGGTCCACACGGCTTTGAAGCCGGGCCGGGCCATGACACTGTGCTGAACGGCAAACAGTCCGAGCAGCACCACATCGATGAGCAGCGCCTCGGGCCAGGCGCCGCCGGGACCCGAGTCGATCGTCTTCGGGACCGCGAAATTGCCGACGAAGCCTATGGCGTAGAGAAAGGACCCCAAGAAAACCACATAGCACACCAGACCGTACACGGCCGCGATGAATCCCATGGTAATGCCCTCCCAGATTTATGTCGTTGTTATGGTCTTTCCGAGCGATCGATATTGGGCGGTGGAAGCCTACACCCCGGCCGCCGGATCGCGCAATCGCCGCGGGCGGCGGCGGGATATACTTCGCGGCGGGATCCGCATCGCATCGCGGCAGGGGAGAAGCCATGAACAATCAGCTCGATCCATTGGCGCATGCCAAGGACACTTTGCTCGATCTGGCCGTCCGCTTTGGGCCGAAGGTGCTGGTGGCTCTGTTGATTCTGACCGCGGGGCTGTTCGTGGCGGGCTGGGCCGCGCGTGCCGTCGATCGGGGCCTGCGCCATCTCGATCTCGAGCCTCCCGTACGGCAGCTCTTGAACCGCGTGACGCGCATTCTGGTGGTCGGGCTGTTCTTCATCATGGCGCTGCAGAATCTCGGCGTCGAGCTGCTGCCGCTGATCGCGGGCTTGAGCGTCGCGGGCGCCGGCATCGCTCTCGCCACTCAGGGCGTCCTCAGCAACATGGTGGCGGGCCTCACCATCATTTTCAGCAAGCCGTACCGCGTCGGCGAATACATCGCCATCGTCGGCGTCGAGGGCCAGGTGGAGGCCATCACCCTGTTCACTACGGCGCTCATACATCCGGACCGCTCGCGGGTCATCGTGCCGAACCGAAAGGTCGTCGGTGAAATTCTTCACAACTACGGCAAGATCCGCCAGTCCGAAGTCAAGGTGGGCGTGGCCTATGAATCGGATCTTGCGCTCGCCTTGGGCTGCATCGGAGACCTGGTGCGGGCGAATCCGCGCGTCCTCGCGGAGCCGGCGCCCGTCATTCAGGTGGTCGGGCTGGCCGAATCGGCGGTGCAGATCGCGGTCAAACCCTGGGTTGCGGTGGCCGACTACGGAAGCATCGCGGGCGAGCTGAATCTGTCGTTGCTGGCCGAGCTTCGGCGGCGCGGCATCGGGATTCCCTACCCGCAGCGCGAAGTGCGGCTGATCGGCGGCGACGCTGGATGAGAGATTTCGCGCTCGAGGTGTACTTCTCGAAATGGGAATTCGCCGCCAAATACAACTTGGCCGGATCGGACGGCGAGAACATGTCGGTGGCGCAGCTGCTCGCCCTGGCGAGCGCGGAGGATCGGGCGGCATTCGACGGCATGGGCTTGGGGTATACCGAAACCTACGGCGCGCCGGCGCTGCGCGCCGAGATTGCGCGCACCTACGACACGGTCGCACCCGAACACCTGCTCTGCTTCGCGGGCGCGGAGGAGGCCATCTATGCCGCGATGAAGGTGCTGCTCCGCCCGGGCGACCACGCCATCGTCATCACGCCGAACTATCAGGCCGCCGAGACGGTGCCGCTCGGCATTTGCGAGGTGACGGGCGTACCTCTCGACATCGACGACCATTGGAACCTAGACGTGGATCTGCTACGCGCCGCACTTCGCCCCAACACCCGATTGATTTCCATCAACTTCCCCAACAACCCCACGGGAAAGATCGTTTCGCGCCCGGTGTTCGATGCCATCATCGAGATCTGCCGCAGCCGCGGCTTATGGCTGTTCAGCGACGAGGTCTATCGGCTCATAGAACGCGATCCGGCGCTGCGCTTGCCTCAGGCGGTGGACGTCTACGAGCGCGCGATATCGCTCAACGTCATGTCGAAGGCCTACGGACTTCCGGGACTGCGGATCGGCTGGCTGGCCTGCAAGGATCGGCCGACCCTGGTCAGATTCGAGCGCTACAAGCATTTCCTCTCCATCTGCAACTCGGCCCCCTCCGAGGTTCTCGCGTTGATCGCGCTCAAAGCGCGCGACAAGATCCTGGATAGAAACCGAAAAATCGTGCGCGACAACCTTTCGGCGCTGAACGCATTTTTCGCCGATTATGCGCATCTCTTCGATTGGCGCGAGCCGGACGGCGGCTGCGTCGGCTTCATACGCTACAAGGGAGCGGAGGGGGTCGAGCAGTTCACGCGCCGGCTCGTCGAGGAGGCGGGAATACTTTTCCTGCCGTCGAGCCTGTATCGATCCGAACTCGGTCCCGTCCCGGAGAATTGCCTGCGGGTCGGGTTTGGGCGCGCGCATATGCCGGTGGGGCTCGCGGTGCTGCGCAAATGGTTCGAGCTCAATCAACAATGAAAAGTCGGATTTCCAGGAGAGCGACGATGAGTGGATTCGCTAAATGACATACGCAAACAAAGCCATCGCCCTGGCTCTGATACTGGCCGCCGCACCCTTGGTGGGGAGGGCGGATACCGAACGCTTCACCGTCATCGTCGGCGGCAAGAATGTCGGTCACCTCTGGGCCGATACCAACGGCGATCTGACGCACATCGACTTCGACTACAAGAACAACGGCCGCGGACCGAACAGGACGGAGACCATCAAGGTCGACCGCGACGGCCTGCCCACGGAATGGTCGATTGCCGGCACCACCACTTTTGGATCCAAGGTCGCGGAGCATTTCGCTCGCAAGGGCGCTCGTGCCTCCTGGGTGGACTCCACGGGCAAGGGCACGGCGACCGTTCGCACCCCCAGCCTGTACGTGGCCCAGAGCGGCAGCCCATGGTCGGACGCCTTGTACGCGCATGCACTGCTCAAGACCGCCGACGGGCAGCTTCCCGCGTTGCCGGGCGGTACGCTGCATCTACAGAAGGGCGAGGCGATCGCCGTTCAGGGCGCTGGCGGTCCCATCGAAGTCACGCGCTACGATCTGAGCGGCATCGATCTCACCCCGGATACCATTCTGCTCGATTCCAACGGGGAACTTTTCGCATCCGTCGAGCCCAGTTTCATCATCGTGCGCGAGGGCTACGAGGCAGAGGAACAGCGACTGCGCCAGCTGGCGGCGGATTGGTCGACGCAGCGCTTCGTCGACATCGAGCGCGCGGCAGCGCATCGCTACGCGGGGCCGGTTCGTGTGCGCAATGTCCGGCTGTTCGATCCGGGAACCTCTTCCCTCACCGCGCCGGTGTCGGTGGTGGTGATGGGGAAGGAAATCAGCGCGGTCGAGCCGCTGGAAAGTCCGAAAACCCCCGGCGAGACGGAAATCGACGGTGCCGGAGGCACGCTGATCGCCGGTCTGTACGAAATGCACGCCCATCTCGGTCAGGACGGCGCGCTGCTCAATCTGCTCGCGGGCATCACCACCGTGCGCGACATGGGCAACGACAACGAGGTGCTGGATCGGCTGATTCAGCGCATCGACCAGGGGGTCATCGGCGGACCGCACGTGGTGCGGTCGGGGTTCATCGAGGGCAAGAGTCCCTTCAGCGCCAACAACGGCATTCTCGTCGACAGCGAGGAGAAAGCGGTCGACGCCGTGCGTTGGTACGGCGCGCGCGGCTATTGGCAGATCAAGATCTACAACAGCATGAATCCTGCCTGGGTGCCCGCCATGACCCGGGAGGCCCACCTGTTGGGGATGCGGGTGGCCGGGCACATTCCCGCCTTCTCCACCGCCGATGACATGATCGTCGCGGGCTACGACGAAATCACCCACATCAATCAATTTTCGCTCGGTTGGGTGATCGGCCCGGGCGAGGACACGCGCACGCTGTTCAGGCTGACCGCGCTGAAACGACTGGGCGGCCTGGATCTGCAGAGCGCCAAGGTTCAGCACACCATCGACATGATGGTCGAGCGCAAACTGGCCATCGATCCCACGCTCGGGATACACGAACAGCTGACGCAAAGGCGCGACGGCCACATCCCGCCGGGCGCCGTCGACTACTTCGATCACATGCCGATCGCCTGGCGCCGCGACGCCATGAAGGCGCTCATCGACGTCTCCGCACCGGGCGACGACAAGGCGTACCGCGATGCCTTCGACAAATTGATCGCGGTGGTCCGGTTGCTGCACGACCGCGGCGTGTTCATCGTCTTCGGCACGGATACCGGCGGATCCTTCACCTATCATCGGGAGCTCGAGCTCTACCAGGGCGCCGGCATGACGCCGGCCGAGATATTGAAGCGCGCGACCTATGACTCGGCCCGCTATCTCGGCCAGGATCAACGCATGGGTTCGATCGCGAAGGGGAAGCTCGCCGATTTCTTCCTGATTCCGGGCGACCCCATCAAGAATCTGAAAGCCGTCAAGACCATCAGCATGGTCGTGAAGGATGGGGCGTTCTACTATCCCAGCGAGGTATATCCCAAGTTTGGCATTCAGCCGTTCGTGGCGGTGCCGAAGATCGCGGAGGCCGAAAAGGTGAAATGAGGTGTCCGGGAGCGCGGACGGCGGCGGTGCCGGCTCACACCAGCACCCGTTCGATGCCTCCCGAATTTGCGAGCTGCACGTACCGCGGCAGCCAGTCCGGACCCAGCAGATTCTTCGCAATCTCGACCACGATGTAGTCGGCGTCCGTTTCCGTGTCGTCGTTGAAGCGCTTCAGTCCCTGCAGGCAGGAGGGACAGGACGTCAGTATCTTCACCTCGCCGCGATGGCCGCCGGCGCGGATCTGATCCGCCCCGAGCCGCATCTCTTCTTCCTTGCGAAAGCGCACCTGGGTGGATATGTCGGGCCGGGTGACCGCAAGAGTGCCCGACTCGCCGCAGCATCGGTCGTTCTTCTCGATCGAGCCGTTGCGCGCGCTGTTCATCAGCGTGTTCACCACCTTGAGCGGATCGTACTTCTTCATCGGCGAGTGGCAGGGATCGTGATACATGTAGCGCACGCCGGTGACGTTCTCGAGCATGACGCCCTTCTCCATGAGGAACTCGTGGATGTCGATGATCTTGCAGCCGGGGAAGATTTCCTCGAACTTGTAGCCCTGGAGCTGATCGAAGCAGGTCCCGCAACTCACCACCACGGTTTTGATGTCGAGATAGTTCAATGTGTTGGCGACGCGGTGGAACAGCACGCGATTGTCGGTGATGATCTTTTCGGCCTTGTCGAACTCGCCCGCGCCGCGCTGCGGATAGCCGCAGCAGAGATATCCCGGAGGCAGCACCGTCTGAATTCCGACGTGCCACAGCATGGCCTGAGTGGCAAGCCCGACCTGCGAGAACAGGCGCTCCGAACCGCAGCCTGGAAAATAGAACACCGCTTCGGACTCGCTGGTCGTTTTCCGCGGATCACGGATGATGGGCACGTAGTTGCGGTCTTCGATGTCGAGCAGCGCGCGAGCGGTCTTCTTCGGCAGGCCGCCCGGCATGCGCTTGTTGACGAAGTGGACGACCTGCTCCTTGATCGGCGGGCGTCCTTCCGTGGCCGGCGGCCGCTTGGTCTGCACCTTGGCGAGCGGCTTGAGGGCGCGGTTCGCCAGCCGCTGCGCCTTGTACCCCCATCCGATCAAGGCTAAGCGGGTCAACTTGATGGTCTGCGGATTGGTGGCGTTCAGGAAGAACATGGACGCCGCAGTTCCCGGATTGAAGCGCTTCTTCCCCATGCGGCGCAGCAGATCGCGCATGGCCATGGAGACATCCCCGAAGTCGATGTCGACCGGGCAGGGCGACTCGCATTTGTGGCACACCGTGCAATGATCGGCCACGTCGGACAACTCGTCCCAATGCCGGATGGAGACGCCGCGGCGCGTCTGCTCTTCGTACAAAAACGCCTCGATCAGGAGGGACGTCGCCAGAATCTTGTCGCGCGGCGAATACAGCAAATTGGCGCGCGGCACATGGGTTGCGCAAACCGGCTTGCATTTCCCGCAGCGCAGGCAATCCTTGATGGCGTCGGAGATCGTGCTGATATCGGAATGCTGCATGATCAGGGACTCGTGCCCCAGCAGCGCGAAGCTCGGCGTGTAGGCCCGGCGAAGATCGCCGTCGGGCATCAATTTATGCTTGTTGAACCGGCCCTGCGGGTCGACCTGCTGCTTGTAGGCACGAAAGGAGGCAAGCTCGGCTTCGGTGAGGAACTCGAGCTTGGTGATGCCGATTCCGTGCTCGCCGGAAATCACGCCGTTGAGATTTCGGGCGATCATCATGATGCGCGCCACCGCGCGGTTGGCGGCGTGCAGCATGGCGTAGTCGTCGGAATTCACGGGGATGTTGGTGTGCACGTTGCCGTCGCCGGCATGCATATGCAGGGCGACGAAGACACGGCCGTGCAGCACGCGCTTGTGCACGGCGTCGCACTCGGCGAGCACCGCGGCAAATCCCGCGCCCGCGAAAATGCGCTCCAGATGCGCGCGCACCTCGGTCTTCCAGCTCACGCGGATGCTTCGGTCCTGCAGGCGGTCGAACAAGGTGCCCGATTCGCCCGATTCGCCCGATTCGCCCGTGTCGCCGGGCTCGCGGGCGACCGCGAGTGCGTCCAGTTGAGCGCGCGCCGCGGGCAGCGGCGTATTCATGGCGCCGAGGAGGTACCGCCAGCGCTCGCGAGTGAGCGCCAGCAGTTCGCGCGCCTCCGCCCTGCGGCCCACGTCGACGTCCGCGGTCTTCCCCGCCTTGATCTCGCCGGAGAAATATTCATCCAGCGCATCGAGCAATTGGAGCTTGTTGCCGATAGACAATTCGATGTTGATGCGCTCGATGGCGTCGGTGTATTCGCCCAGGCGCTCGAGCGGGATGACGACGTCCTCGTTGATTTTGAATGCGTTGGTGTGCTTGGCGATCGCCGCCGTGCGGGCGCGATCGAGCCAGAACTTGCGGCGCGCCTCGGCGCTGACGGCGATGAAGCCCTCCCCGGCGCGTGCATTGGCGAGCCGCACCACCTGCGAGGTCGCGGCGGCGACCATCGCGTCATCCTCGCCGACGATGTCCCCGAGCAGCACCATCTTCGGCAGCGAGCCGCGCTTGGATTTGGTGCTGTAGCCGACGGCGCGCAAGTAGCGCTCGTCCAGGTGTTCCAGGCCGGCGAGGACCGCGCCCTTGGTCTTCGCGGTCGATTCGAGGTACCGCGTGATCTCGAGGATGCCGGGAATGGCGTCGCGCGCCTGGCCGAAGAACTCCAGGCACACGGTGCGCACATGTGCGGGACTCTTGTGCAGGATCCATCGCGCGGCCGTGATCAGGCCGTCGCAACCCTCTTTCTGCACGCCCGGCAATCCGCCCAGAAACTTGTCGGTCACATCCTTGCCGAGCCCGGTCTTGCGAAATGCCGCACCCTCGATGTCGAGCCGACGGCTCTGCAGGACCTTCGCCTGATCGGGATGGGTGCGCCCGTCCTTCCAGACCAGTTCGAAGCTCGCGACCGGCACGTCGTGGATCTTGCCGAGATTGTGATTCAGGCGCGTGACCTCGAGCCAGTTGCCTTCCGGGTCGACCATGCGCCACCACAGAAGGTTATCAACCGCCGTGCCCCACAACACGGCCTTTTTGCCGCCGGCGTTCATGGCGATGTTTCCGCCCACGCAGGAGGCATCCGCCGAGGTCGGATCGACCGCAAACACCAAGCCGGCGCGCTCGGCCGCTTCCGTCACGCGCTTGGTGACCACACCGGTCGCCGCGAGGATGGTGGCGGCGCCGACCGAAGCACCGGGCAAGGCCATGGTCTCCACGTGCCCCAGGGAGTCGAGTTTCTCCGTATTGATCACCGCGGACCAGGGTGTCAGCGGTACGACGCCGCCGGTGTACCCGGTGCCGCCGCCGCGCGGGATGACGGTGAGTCGCAATTCGATGCAGTCGCGCACCAGGGCGGCCGTTTCCGCCTCGGTATCCGGCGCCAGCACCACAAACGGCAGCTCGACGCGCCAGTCGGTGGCGTCGGTGACGTGCGCGACCCTGGAGAATGCGTCGAAGCGGATATTGTCCTTGCACGTGTGCTTGAGAAACAGGCGCCGCGCTTTTTTACGCATCTGCTCGAGTTCCATGAAGTGGCGCTCGAATTGCAGCACCGCCTCGCCCGCGGCGCGCAGCAATTGCCCGACCTTGACGTCGCGAACCCGGTCGGCGGCATCGCGGCGCTTCTCCATCTCGTGCAGGCGATGATGCAGTGCTTCGATCAGCTGCCGCCTGCGCTTCGGGTTGTCGAGCAGGTCGTCCTGCAAGTAGGGATTGCGGTCGACGACCCAGATGTCGCCGAGCACCTCGTACAGCATGCGCGCAGATCGGCCGGTGCGCCGTTCAGCGCGCAGATCGTCGAGCACCTCCCATGCAGCCTCGCCCAGCAGGCGAATGACGATCTCGCGGTCGGCCAGCGAGGTGTAGTTGTAGGGGATTTCCCGCAATCGCGGTTGCGGTTCTCTCTCCAAATCTGCTGCGGCATTCATGTCTGTTCGATTTTACGCACTAAATCGGCCTGAATGTGCGACTCAAGTCGTGCCGGCCTCGGTCGTTACACGGACAATGCCGGACACTATGGCCCCGCTGACGATGAATTCCTCCGATGCACTGAGTGACTGCGAGTTCGTCCACGGTCTGCTGGAGAGGTGCCTGGCCAACGACGAACTCACCGTGCCGCTGTTGCCCGAGGTCGCGGTCCGCGTCGCGCGCACCGGGCCTCAGCACTCGACCAACGCCCGTCAACTGGCGGATATCATCAACGCGGACCCCGCGCTCACGATGTATGTGCTGCGCATCGCCGGGTCGGCGGCCAAGAGGCCGGCATCGCCCATTGTTTCACTGCCGCAGGCCATCGCCTGGCTTGGGTTCGACGAAGTGGCCAACATCGCCTTTGCCCTGGCGCTGCAGGGCAAGCTGCTCGACGTCAAGGGCCAGCAGCACAAGGCTCGGCGGCTGTGGCGGCACTCGCTGGCAAGCGCGTTGTGGTCGCGGCAACTGGCGCACATGGTGGCCCGTGAGACCGGCATGTGCTACCTGTGCGGCCTGTTGCACAACATCGGCAAGGTGGTCACCTTGGGTGCGGTGCATGAACTTGCGCAACGCGCGGGCAAGAAATTGGCCGGCGACGATTTCGACCGGCTGATCGAGACCTTTCATCGCCACATCGGCGCTCGCGTCGTCACCGCTTGGTCGCTGCCGCCGCCGGTGTTGACGGTGACGGCCCAGTGGGAGGCCTACGCTTCCGCCGGCGCGGCGCGCTTCGAGAGCAACGTCGTCCATGTGGCGCATTCGCTCGCGGACTACACGCTGAGTGAATCCACGCAGCTGGCCCGGGACCTCCTCATCACGGATGCGGCGTTCCTGGACCTTGGACTGACGGCGGCCGACGGCGAAACTCTATTCGATGCCGCGGCCGGCATCAGCGCCGAATTGGACCGCTACCTGGCGCCCTGAGCGCCGATCCTCCGGCGGCGACGCCTGCGGGGGCCCGTGCTTTCAATGCGGGGCTTCCTCGATTATCGTGTTTCGCATGAAAAACAACACGCGCGTGAATCATCCCCCCGCCGTCGAGCTGCCTTCGGACAATCGTCCCCTGGTGGCTCCGATTTACCAGTCCGTCAAGTTCTCCTTCGATGATACGGACGAGACGCTGCGCTACTTGCGCGGCGATCGCGAAGGGTTCTTCTATTCGCGGACGTCGAATCCCACCTTGCGCCAATTGCAGCTGCTGCTCGCCCAGCTGCAGGGCAGGGATGATTGTCTGCTGACGGGATCCGGCGTTGCGACCATCGCCGCGAGTCTTCTGTCCCTGTGCAAACAAGGCGATCACATTCTCGCCTTCGTCGAATCGTACGGCCCCACCCGCTACATCGTGCAGCATCTTCTGGCGAAGTTCGGGGTTGCTCATACTTTGCTGTCCATCGAAGACCTCGCCGGCATCGAGCGGATACTGCGCGACGTACGGACTCGCCTGGTGGTGTTCGAGAGCCCCACCAATCCGGTCACCAAGATCGCCGATATCGAACATCTCACGGCGCATGCGCGCCGCGCGGGTGCGCTCACGGTGCTCGACAACACCTTTGCCGGCTTTCACAACCACGGCGCCTACGACATCGATATCTACCTGCACAGCCTCACGAAGTACGCGTCGGGTCACGGCGACGTGATGGGGGGCGCCATCATTGCGAACGGCGCGCTGATTTCGCAGATGCGCAAGGACATCGTCTCCATGGGTCCGACGCTCGATCCGCACGCGGCCTTCTTGATTCAGCGCGGGATGCGCACGTACTTCCTGCGTTACGAACGTCAGTGTGCGAACGCATTGGCCGCCAGCCTCTACCTCGAGACCCATCCTCGGGTGAAGCGCGTTCACTACCCCGGTCTCGAGAGTCATCCGCAGCACCGCCTGGCCCGCCGGCAAATGAACGATTTCGGCACCATCGTGACCATCGAGTTGGACGGCGGCTTCGAGCAGGGCGCGCGCTTCGCCGAAGCACTGCAGTATTTCTCGATTTCGGCGAGCGTGGGATCCGCGGAATCGCTGGTGATGCCGCCCCAGCTGCTGGCCGGGGGCGAATTCACCCCCGAGCAACGCGCCGCTTCGTTGATTACCCGGGGCACGGTTCGCCTGTCGATCGGCCTCGAGGACGCCACGGACCTGGTCGAAGATTTGGCGCAGGCTTTGGATAAGGCATTTTTGACTTAATCATCCCCGGTGTAGGGGAATCGCCTCAAGCATCCCCGCCGCGTGCCGATACATAAGGCACGCAATGCAAGGGGTGTGCAGTGAGTATCGATTCCGCCGTCGTCTCATCCACCCTGGATTTCCAGGCGGCGCGCGCCTACCTGAATGATTCCCTGACGGCTCCGCAGACGATTGCGCCGCTGCCGCGGGTGTGTGCGCAGCTCGCCGAGCTCACGGCTCAGCAAGTCACCGACGCGGCCCAGCTCGCCCGATTGATTCAATCCGATGCGGCGCTGGCCGGCGAGATCATCCGGGTGGCAAATTCTCCGGCGTTGCGGCCGCGGACGGCGATCGTGTCGCTGCAGCAGGCGGTTTCGTGGCTCGGCGTCGCCGAGGTGCGCAATATCGCGATGGCGGTGATGCTGCGCGGCGAGGTGTTCAGCGCTCCCGGCCATGAGCGGCAGACCGAAGAACTATGGCAGGAGGCGTGGCTGGCGGGCCTGTGGGCCAAAGAGATCGCGCGCGAGCGCCGCAAACATGTGGAAAGCGCATTCCTGGCCGCGCTCATGCACCGCACGGGGGCCGCGCTTGCGTTGAAGATTCTGTCGCGCTTCGAGGCGCAGGGGCGCGCGCGCCTGGCCGCGTGCCTATTCGACGATCTCGTGGTCGAATTCGAACCGGCGCTCGGTCGCCTGTTGATGAGCAACTGGCTGCTGTCCAAGGACGTGCAGGATGCAGCAAGCGATTGGCGCAACCCCCGTGAATCGACTCAAAGCGATCTCGCGGGAACCGTGCACGCCGCGCACTTGCTGGCTGCCCACACCCTGCATGCCGAGTTGATAACCGAGGACATGGTGATCGAGAGCCCGGTGTTCGCGCAGCTCGGCGTCTTTCCCGACGACCGCCGGCACATGCTCGCGAAGCGTGATCACGTACGCGCCCTGGCGGGCTAGATGCCGCAGAAAGACTTCGACATTCTTTGCATAGGGTCGGGACCGGCCGGACAGAAAGCGGCGATCCAGGCCGCAAAAGCCGGGTTTCGCGCGGGCGTCATCGAACGTGAATCGCAAGTCGGCGGCTCCTGCCTGCTGTCGGGCACGATTCCCAGCAAGGCGCTGCGGGAACAGGCGCTGCGCTACCGCCGCATGCAAGGCAGCGCCTCGTCCTTGGCCGTCGAACTGCGCGGCGATGCGCCCTTGTCCGCCTTGCTCCACGGCGTCGACGCGGTGATCGGCGCTCAAGACCGCTATCTGCAGGCACAGCTCGCACGCAATCAGGTCGAGCTGATCCGCGGGCGCGGCGTTTTCCTGGATGCGAATCGCATCGAGGTGCAGCGCCTGGACGGTTCGCGGATCGTGTTGCGCTCGCCGCGCGTGCTTCTCGCCACCGGATCGAGGCCGCGGCACGTCGCAGCCGTCGAAGTCGACCACGAACACATCCTCGACAGCGATTCCATATTGAGCCTGTCGTACAAGCCTCGCTCGATGGTGGTGCTGGGCAGCGGCGTCATCGCCTGCGAGTACGCCTCGATCTTCGCCGCCCTGGGCTGCGCCGTGACTCTGCTCGACAAGGCCGCCGAGCCGCTGGGGTTTCTCGACCCTGCGCTGCGCGCGGGGTTTCTCGATGCTTTCCGGTCGATGGGCGGCTGCTACCAGGGAGGCGCCGAGGTCGCGGGCGCCCGCTTCGACGGATTCTCGCAGGTGCAGGTGCAGCTCAAGGACGGCGGGACGCTGAACGCCGACATCGTGTTCGCCGCATTCGGCCGCGTGGCCAACTTGGACGGCATCGGTCTCGACCGGCTGCAACTCGCCATCAGCAGCCGCGGGCACGTGCAGGTGGATGAGCGATTCGAGACCAACATTCCGGGAATCTTCGCCGCGGGCGATGCCATCGGGCCGCCCGCGCTGGCCTGCGCGGCCGCCGATCAGGGTCGGCGCGCCGCCCTGGCGGCCCTGGGGTTGCCGCCGCCTCCCGTCACCAGTCTGGTGCCGAGCGGGGTGTACACGATTCCCGAGATCGCCACCGTGGGGCTGTCGCAGGGCGAGGCCGCGGCGAAAAAGTTGGACGTGATCGTCGGCCGCGCCGACTTCGGCGAAGTTGCGCGCGCTCATATTGCCGGCGAGCCCCAAGGATTCCTGTCGCTCCTCTGCGAGCGAGGCAGCGCGCGCCTGCTCGGCGTTCAGATCATCGGCGAGGGTGCCACCGAACTAATCCATTTGGGACAGGCGGCGCTGGCCACGGGGCAAAGCGCCGAGTTCTTCGTCGAGCAGATATTCAATTTTCCCACCATGACCGAAGCCTACCGGATCGCCGCATTCGACGTCCTGAAGCAGCGCTCGGCGGCGCAGGCCGCCCAGCCCAAGCTCGCGCGCGCGGCCGGCTGAATTTCCGGCGCCGCGCCGCGTTTTCGTCTCGGCTACAGATTGCGGATCAGAATGTCGCCGAATTCACTGCACTTGACCTCGGTTGCCCCGTCCATCAACCGCGCAAAATCATAGGTCACGGTCTTCTGGGCGATCGTCCTGTCCATGGCGCCGATGATGGCATCCGCGGCTTCCAGCCAGCCCATGTAGCGCAGCATCATCTCGCCGGACAGGATCACGGAACCCGGATTGACCTTGTCCAGATTGGCATACTTGGGTGCGGTCCCATGAGTCGCCTCGAATACCGCATGGCCCGTCAGGTAATTGATATTGCCCCCAGGGGCGATGCCGATGCCGCCGACTTGAGCGGCCAGGGCGTCCGACAGATAGTCCCCGTTGAGATTCATGGTGGCGACCACATCGAATTCGTCCGGCCGGGTCAGCACCTGCTGCAGCGTAATGTCGGCAATCGCATCCTTGATGATGATCTTGCCCGCCTTCTTGGCGGCATCCATCTGTGCATTGGCCTCCTGTTCACCCTTCGCGGCTTTGATGCGCTCCCACTGTTCCCACGTGAAAACCTGGGCTGGAAATTCCGCCTCCGCGAGGCTGTAGCACCAATTGCGAAACGCACCTTCGGTGAATTTCATGATGTTGCCCTTGTGCACGATCGTCACGCTCTTGCGCTTGTTGGCGATCGCATAAGCGACGGTGGCGCGGAACAGCCGGTCGGTACCCTCCTTGGAGGCGGGCTTCAAGCCGATGCCGGAGCTGTCCGGAAAGCGGATCTTGGCAAATTGCTTGGGGAAATTCTGCTTGAATAGATCGAGGAATTTCTTTGCCTCTGGTGTACCTGCCTCGAACTCGATGCCGGCGTAAATGTCCTCGGTATTCTCGCGGAAGATCACCATGTCGACCTTTTCCGGCGTCTTGACGGGGGAGGGGACGCCCTTGAACCAGCGCACCGGGCGCAGACACACGTACAGGTCCAACAATTGGCGCAGCGCCACATTGAGCGAGCGAATGCCGCCGCCCACGGGCGTCGTGAGCGGCCCTTTGATCGAGATCAAATAGTCGCGGCAGGCGGTGACGGTTTCGTCGGGCAGCCACGTGTTGTACGCCTTGTTGGCTTTTTCGCCGGCGAACACCTCCATCCAGTGAATCTTGCGCTTTCCGCCGTAGGCCTTTTGTACCGCCGCGTCGAATACTCTCACGCTCGCGCGCCAGATATCGGGGCCGGTGCCATCGCCCTCGATGAACGGAATGATGGGCCGGTCGGGCACCTTCAGTTGGCCGTTCGCGATCGTGATCTTCTCGCCGCCGGCGGGAACCTGAACGTGCACGGGCTTCGCGTCTGACATTCATCGCTCCTGTAAATTTGGCGGCAATGCTAGCATGCGCGACCGGAGAAAGAGCATTGCGTACACTGACATCGACCCCCGCAAAGGACGGCTTCCGCATGCCCGCGGAATTCGAGCGCCATACCGGCTGTTGGATGCTATGGCCCGAGCGCACGGACAATTGGCGCGGCGGAGCCAAGCCGGCGCAGGCGGTGTTCGCGGCGATCGCAGCCGCCATCGCCCAGGGCGAACCGGTAACGGTGGGCGTCTCGGCTGCGCAATTCCAGAATGCGCGTGCCCGCTTAGCCCACGGGGTGCGGGTCGTGGAGATCAGCAGCAACGACGCCTGGATACGCGACTGCGGGCCTACTTTCGTCATCGACGCCAAGGGCCGGCGGCGCGGCGTGGATTGGTCGTTCAATGCCTGGGGCGGGCTCGACGGCGGGCTGTATTTCCCCTGGGATCGCGACGATGAGGTCGCGCAAAAAGTGCTGGAGATCGAAGGCGCCGATCGGTACCGCACATCGTTCGTGCTCGAAGGCGGCGCCATCCACGTGGACGGCCAAGGCACTTGCTTGACCACGGAGGAGTGTTTGCTCAATCCAAATCGCAACCCGAACCTGAGCCGCGCCGACATCGAGGAGATGCTGCGTCGCTATCTCGGGGTGACGACGGTGATCTGGCTGGGGCAGGGCGTTTATCTCGATGAGACCGGCGGACACATCGACGAGCTCGCCTGCTTCACGAGTCCCGGGCACGTCGCCCTGACGTGGACCAGGGATCGCGAGGATCCGCAATATGAGATTTCACAGGATGCCTATCTGCGCCTGAGTAAGGCCCGCGACGCACGGGGCCGCGAGTTGACCATCCACAAGATCCACCAGCCCCGGCCGCTCTACATGACCGAAGAGGAGGCCGCCGGGATCGATCGGCGCGCGGGAAGCCGCCCGCGCAAGGCGGGCGACCGCTTGCCGGCGTCGTACATCAATTTCTACATCGCCAACAAATGCATCGTCATGCCGCTGTACGACAAGCGCCACGATGCCGCGGCGGTGGCGACGCTCGCCCGGCTGTTTCCCGCCCGCAAGATACTGGGCGTCGCCACGCGCGAAGTGCTGCTCGGCGGGGGCAATATTCACTGTATTACCCAGCAAGTACCCCGCCCAGCGGGCCGCTGAGGCCTTAAATGGAACTTTGCCGGGCGCCCGCTCTCGAAAGCCTTTATTCTACGCACCCTAAAACTTTACTTACCCCCTATTGGAAGCTGTAGTGCACCCATCGTTCCCTCGATTTGCGCGTAGATTCTCACGCGTGTTTCTGTGCGCCGCTGCCGTCATCGCGGCCGGCTGCCATCACAATAACCTGGACAGCGGCTACGGGGTGGCCTGGATCACCTTGAGCGATACGACGCCGGACGACTACACGACCTACACGGTCAACGTCGATTCGGTCACCCTGACCGGCGAAGCCTACGGGGTGATTACGGCGATAGCGACACCGGAAACCGTCGACTTCACAAAACTCGACAATATCGACGAGCTGTACAGCGCGGCGAGCATCCCGAACGATACCTATACATCGGCCACCATCATTCTGGATTACACCACCGCCAACGTCTCCGTCATGGTCAACGGCGTGCCGACGAAAGCGACCGTCGTGGATACGACGGGCGCCGCCGTGACCACGCAGACCATCACCGTGACCTTGGATCCGAAGAATCCGCTGATCATCGTGCCCAGTCTGTCCTCGTCGAGCGCGCAGCGCCTGGCCATCAATTTCGATCTCGCCGCATCGAACGTGGTCGATCACTCGACGAGCCCGCCCAAAGTGACCATCAAGCCCTTCGTAACCGTGTCGGCCGGCGCACCGGACACGAAGCCGATTCGCGTGCGCGGCCCGCTGATCAATTCGGACATCAACATCGGCACCTACACGGTGTACGTGCGGCCGTTCTACGACGAAGTCGACGTTCTCGGACAGCTCACGATGTTCAACGACGCGAATACGGTGTACCTGATCAATGGCGTCTACTATACGGGTAAGCCGGGAATCACCGCGCTGTCGCTGCTGTCCGCCGGCACCACGATGACCGCGGCGTATACCACCTACCAGCCGAGCCCATCCTTGAACGCCTCGGTGACGGCAGGAAAATTCAATTCGACCTATGTGGTGGCGGGAAGCACGCTCGAGGACTTTTACACTCAGGGCTTGGAGGGCGATGTGATCAAGCGCAGCGGCAACACGCTGACCCTGCGCGGCGCGACCCTGTTCCTCAATGACGGCCAGACTTCCTACATCAACACCCCCGACGCCGTGGTTTTGCTGGGTCCCAATACCATCGTGGCGGCCGACGACAATCCGACGCTGAAGGGGCTAGATTACAAGTCCGTATCGGTCGGCCAGCACATCATCGCGCGCGGCATTTATGAGTTGCCCGCATCCGGCGTCACGACCCTGGACGCCACCGGCGATTCCAGCACCAACACGGGATCGGTGCGCCTGATCTCGACGCAGCTTTGGGGGCCGCTGGTTTCCTCCGCAACGGGGAGCCTGACGATGGACTTACAGACCATCGACTATTGGCCGGTCAGCAACTATGACTTCACCGGCAATGGCGCCGGTGCCGTGGCACCGGCGAGCTATGTGGTGGACACAGGCACCCTGGCGCTGCCCGCAGGCGACGTGGCCGGCAGCCCGATGTGGATCGACGGCGTTACCGCGGCGTTCGGAAGCGCGCCGCCGGATTTCCTGGCCTTCGCCATCAACCCCGAATTGTCCGTACCCGCGCGGCTGCAGGTCGATTGGAACAGTCCCGGGACGACCACACCGTTCAGGACGATAACGTCTGCCGGGATGACCATCGATCTCAGCAACCCTGATTTGGCCTCGGCGGTGATCCGGATCGGATCCGAGAGCATCGACCTGAGTTCTCTGGCGGCGTCGCCGCAAATCGTGCCGCAGGTGGGGCCGGCTCCGCCCGCCGGTCTGCCCGCAGTGTTCCAGCCGGTGTTCGCCGTAGGCAATCTGTCGGGTACGGACGCCATCGCCGTCACTGTCACCAACAACTTCTCGACTTACGCGGCCCACCTGCCGGTTGAAATCGCCGCCGCGACCCCCGCGTATCACTTCGTGGCCACGGGCGTCTACAACCGGGGTAACAACACCTTTACTGCTTCCAGTATCGACGTCGTGAACTAAACTAGCTCCCCACATGGGGAAGCTCACTCTTCGGCTGGGACTGGCCTGGGCGCTGTTGGCGGGATCGGCGTGGCCCGCAAGCTCATGGGCGGCCGCGGATTCGCCGGTGCGCCCGCGGATCTGCGTGGTGCTGTCCGGAGGCGGCGCGCGCGGCATGGCGCATATCGGTGTCCTCAAAGTCCTCGAGGACCTGCAGATTCCCATCGACTGCATCGCCGGCACCAGCATGGGGGCCATCGTCGGCGGCCTATACGCCAGCGGCATGACGGCGAAGCAGATCGATACCACCATGCGCTCGCTCGATTGGCAGGAGGCCTTTCGCGATGCGCCGCCGCGCCGGGACCTCGCATTCAGGCGCAAGCAGGACGACCGCAACTTTCTGGTGCGCCTGCCGCTCGGCCTCAAGCACGGGAAGCTCTTGCTGCCGAAGGGTTTGATTCAGGGGCAGAAGCTCCAGGAGACCCTGCGCCAGCTGACCCTGCCGTTCAGCAACACCACGAATTTCGATCTGCTGCCCACCCCATTTCGCGCGGTGGCGACCGATCTGGAAACCGGCAACGCGGTCCTCATGGACAAGGGCGATCTCGCCATCGCCATGCGCGCCAGCATGTCGGCGCCGGGAGTATTCGCGCCGGTCGAATTGGACGGACGGTTGTTGGTCGACGGCGGATTGGCGGAGAACCTGCCCATCAATGTGGCGCGAGCCATGCATGCCGACGTCCTCATCGTATCCGACGTCAGTTTTCCCCTGCAGGACCGCACGGCGCTCGATTCCGCGCTGTCCATATCCAATCAGATGCTGGCGATTTTGGTGCGCAAGGACTCGGACCGCCAACGCGCGACCTTGGGTCCGCAGGACATCTTGATCGAGCCCAATCTAGGGTCGGCGACCGCGACGGATTTCACCGTCCCGGCCAACGTCATCGCCGGCGGCGCGGCAGCGGCGCGCGATGCCGTGGCCAAGCTCTCGGCCTACAGCGTCGACGATTCCGCCTATCGCGCGTACTTGGCGCGCCGCGCAGCGCGTGAGCCCGGCCTGCCGGCGATCCAGTTCGTCCGCGTCGACGAACAATCCAAGCGCTACCAGGAGACCATCATGGCGGAGATGCAGCCGTTGGTGGGAAAGCCGTTGAACCCCAATGAGGTGGGCAGGCGCATCACGGAGTTGTACGGCCTCGGGAATTTCGAGACCCTGGACTACACCTTGGTTGACCAAGGCGAGGGCGCCGACGAGGAGTCGGGCCTCGAAGTACGCGCGCGGCGCAAGTCCTGGGGTCCCAACTACCTGCGCTTCGGTTTGAGTCTCGAGGATGATTTTCAGGGCAACAGCCGCTACAACGCCGCCGCGCGTTTCATATTGACCGAGATGGACGACCTTGGGGCCGAGTTGTTGATCGATACGCAAATCGGCAGCGATGCCAAGCTCGCCAGCGAGTTCTACCAGCCGCTGAACGCATCGCGGACCTGGTTCGTGGCGCCGAGCATACGCATCGAGGGGCGCGATCTGGAGATCTTCAGCAAGAATGTCGAGGTGGCGGATTTTCGCGACCGCGAGGCGGAAGTTGACCTCGACGTCGGGCGCAATATCGGCAACTGGGGCGAAATCCGCTGGGGAATTCACCGCGACAACGGCGCGACGCGCGTGCGGCTGGGCGACCCGAGTTTGGTGGAGCAGCAATACAACAACGGCGAGTA
>Ga0209624_10000245_pt1 | contig 48739 bp, 42 predicted proteins | sample JacPinW_OM2H0_O1_FD_188565 | JGI IMG/M metagenome (GOLD analysis project Ga0209624, IMG submission 188565) | Forest soil microbial communities from Algoma, Ontario, Canada - Jack Pine, Ontario site 1_JW_OM2H0_O1 (SPAdes) (version 2) | ecosystem: Environmental > Terrestrial > Soil > Boreal...
CCAGAAGCACATCGACCACTTCCGGTTTCAACAGCATTCTTGCGCGTGGCGACATTGATTGCCCTGCACAACTCCCACCACTTGCTATTCGTTCCTTGGTTGTTTACTATCCGCGTCAGAATCGCTTTGTTTCCGGGCTCACACAGATTCTGATTGTGAGGATTTTTATGACCCCGTCGAGCAAGGTCCTTTGTGCGGCGCTATTCTGTGTGTCGATGTGCTTCTGGCTGCCCACGACAGCCGAAGCGCAAACGTTGTTCTCAAACTTCGGGCCGGGACAGTCCTACGACGCAGGCACGAGTTACGTGGTAGGGGTGGTTGACGAGGGTGTAAGCAGCGTGCTTGGCATTCCTTTCGTGCCCTCAGAGACCGCAAACCTATTGGACGTAATGGCGCCGCTGAATAGCGAAGGTTCGGTCAATTTCTATGTCGAGTCAGACAGCGGTAGCGGACCTGGTTCGATTCTCGATGCGCTGACCACTACGGAGACTATCGGAATTTCCCCTTCTATCCTTACTTACACGTGCTCGAGCTGCACTGAACTCACAGTAGGAAACACTTATTATTTGGTCGCTGTGTCGCCCGGTGGACTGTACTCCGGTTGGAACCTTTCAAACAGCGATTTTGGCCCAGATTATGTCAACGGCGTTGGAAGCGCGACGGGGCCGTGGACCTTAGCCGAAAGCGCAACCGACCCACTCCCCGCTTTTGAGGTCGATGGAACGCCACTGACTCCCACGCCGGAGCCGAGTTCCTTTGCCCTCACGCTGCTCGGAATCGGTGGCGTGTTGGTGATGCTCAAACGGGTATCCTAGCCAGGTACCCCAAATTCGCGATTTCTGCCGATGTGGTGAGCGCCTGTAGCGCTATTCGACTTCTGAAGCATATCGATGTTGGGCGCGATACAACCGCGTGCCATCCGGCCTAACCGCATAGAACAGCAATGCACCCTTGGAACCATTCTTCATTGGGTGCGCTACTACCGTAATTGGGTCACCCGGCTTGTACGTCGTCTGATTCCAGCCCTCGCTGACCATGATGTTTACGCTCGAAGCCTCGATATCCCACGTTCCGACCGTGGAGGCGTCCTTCGGGTCCGAGCCAACCGTGAGGATGATGTGGCTGTGTGGGTTCTGCAGCTCATACTCCTGCACGACGCCTCGATAGGTAATATTCTTGGCCATATCGAACATCGCGCGGGAATGATGAGCTTGGGATGGATGAGCCGTAGTGAGCAAGCCCCCCGTCACCGCGATCAAACTCAAAATTACTCGTTTCATATTCATCTCTCTTACAGTCACTAACTTCTCGGCAAGCCTGACCAGCAGCTTTTCGTCGCCGTCGTTCATCCCAACGCAGAGCCGACGAACCTGTGACCATTTTCGATCAATCTGAAGTCGGCGATTTTTTGGTTAACACTTGTAGCCCGGCGCAGCCATCTTTGGCTTTCTATCCGTGTCGTCTTCATCGGGATAGCGCGGGCGACCGTTGAACCTTCCGGCCTCCGCGACTAGCGCCCAAATGACGCTCGCGGCAGCTGGAGCCTCGGCCGAGCGCTCCGGAAAACGGAGAAAACACGGCGATGAACGAACTATAGACTGGAATACCCGACTTAGACTCGCTTGTGCGCAATCTGTATCCTTCGCTGTCAGATCCTGGCTACGTTAGCCGGCATGATCTGCGTTTCCGCTCGACACTGAGTTATATTGGTTATCTCGGCGGGAAGGGAGAACGGGACTTGGTGACCGACCCGGTCGTTGAAGGGCTGATCGTCGATCTACTCCTTTGGCTGGCAAAGGGCGAAAGGACGTACGAAGAAGTGATGGACGCATGGCGCACCTCATGCCCGAGGCTTCCGATATGGGAGGAGGCGAACGATCGTGGACTTGTCACCCGTGAGCATGTGAATGGGCTCACGATTATCAGGGCCTCGAATTCGGGACTTGCTCTGCTTGAGCAGCTCGGGCTGGGTCAAAGAGCAAGCGTAAGACAGACTCGGGGGCGGGTGGACGAAGCTCAATCCGGACAGGCTCAGTGAACGCAACGTCGCAGGCTCCCACGGCCGCACTCTAGCTTACAACACAGCAAACCGCCCGCATCGCCCCTCTCCGAGCGGGGCGGATTCACGTCGAACGATTTGTTTCAGTTCTCCACAGAATTCCACGGCGACTACCTGTTGCACAGCCCCGACGGAACGTTGAAACGACTCCACTTACGATTCTCTATCAAGTAATTGAAGAGTGTCGCCTCTAATTCGGTAAGCAACACCTGGAAACCTGCAGATCTCCCAGGCGTTGCCCACTGTTTCAACGGGAGTCGTGCGCGATACCACCCAAGTTCCCGCAGAGAATGCGAAGTCAGCTGATCCATAAACGTGATCAGGGGCATGTAAAGAAAAGATAAGCGTTCGTCCTCTGCGCACATATACACTCCAAACACACAATAACGCGAACCGCCGCCCCAAAGTTGTAATGGCAGGTTCCTCTAATGCCGGAAGGAGCTGGACACCGTGAACCGACATCGCTGTCTCGCAACGATTTCCCTGGGTTTGATTGTCGCCCTGTTTCCAATGGGTGCGAACGCCGGGGGAAGGAGCAATTCAACCTACGACGGCACAATTGACTTCGGAGCCCAACTGCTCCACCTGGACGATGGGTGTCTGGCTTTGAACGGCACAGTGACATCGGGAAATTTCTTCCAGGACTTGAGGCGAACAGAGGTCGGCAACAGGTTTGAGTACAGAAAACAAGGCAAAGTGGTGACGGAGTATCCGGAATCGCTGACAACCTCAATCCGCATTGAAGGCGACCGCTGCACCGCAGCCTTATCCAATTCGCCCTCTGCCATTTTTCAGGGTGATTCGTACTCAGTGAAATTTGAGGTGGAATGGAAGGACGGGATGGAACTGAGGCCAGCTGTGCTGTCTCCGGTTACCGCTCGCTGTACTGCGTCTACCAGCACGCCGATTCCCAAACGTGACTATACAATTCCTTTTGTAACGTGTGAAATGACGGTCGACAGCAGAGGTGTTCCGCTCGGCGACCATTTGATCGTATCGGTGTTCACAGCTGACGGCAAACGCCTGACCCGACTCTCCGCGGGACCCTAAGACCCGAAACGGTCTCGTCGTGGCGATTAACGAAGAATATCGCCAACCGCCACGAGGGACCTGTAATACGCCATTCGCAACAAAGCATACGTTGTGAACCGCCGGCTTTGCCACGAACTACTTTACCTTGTGCGCTAGGTCCACAGTTGTGACCACGAGATCTGTGCCATTGAGATCTCCACTAACCGTGACCGAGTTTTCTGCAGCAGCCTTCGCCAACTCTTTCTCGTAGCCTGAGAGCCGATAATGCGTGTCGCCAACGACGAGCACGTAGGAGGCCCCCTGGCTTACCCACATCTGCGTGCACGAAAGCCGCGTCTGGGCCTTGCACGCATTTGGCTCAAAACAGGTCGTGCAGCTTACATATCCAGTCAGAGTGACGTGCTGCGACACCGGCCGGGCACTGGCCGGGGCGGCAAACATGGAGCACAGCGCGAGAACGCCGACTGCAACAACAATTGGGTACGTCGCTTTTCGAATCATGGTATCTCCTCGGGACTCTTGTTTCTTCCCACAACGCGCATCGCGTGCGAATCTGAAAACTGGCTGCACGCTACGTTCGCGTTGTGTAAGTCTCCTGAGTGAAATCATAGTCAAGACAGATACGGACTCCGTAAGTTCTTACTAAGAACTACATAAGATAGAGATAAAGGAATCCTTATGCTGCTTTGTATCAGCCCAATCCATAAATTTAATGGGCTTGACCTGTCGTCCCGGTGTACTAATCTTAGCGGGCAGACCTTTCAGATAACCGGGCTGGCCCCAGGGGCTCGGTGGGCGGTGATCCTGTGTCCTCCAATTCAGTGACTCCTGACCCGGCTGCTTCCCTCCAACTGCACCGGCCGCCTTTCCCGCGCCATTCGCGCAGTTCCGCAAGAACCAGCTTACCGGGTGAGCGCGACGAGTCGATGCTCCACCATTTCGCGAAGACCATTGGGCGCCCTACGGTCGGGGTCGCTGCGGTTTTGCTGATCACGGTTGTCTTTCGACACGTACCGGTTGCCAACGTGACTACGGTTGGGTTCACGTTCCTGCTGGCTATTCTCATTGCATCGACCGTCGGCGGGCTCGCAACTTCGATTCTGATGTCCGTTGCAGCTACCTTAACTTTCGATTATTTCTTTATTCCCCCGGTCGGCACACTGAATATCACCGACACCCGTGACTGGGTCGCTCTATCGGCTTTCCTGGTCACATCGGTGATCGGAAGCTCGCTTTCAGACTGGGCCCGCAGGCAGACGAAAGAGGCGAACCGGCAACGAACTGAAGCCGAGCAGTTGTACGACCTGAGCCAGAGACTGCTGAGTGCGGGAGACTCGCTTGCGCTGTGCAATGCAATACCCTCGGATATTGTGGATGCCTTTGGTGTGAAAGCTGCGGCCCTGCTGATTACCGAGGGGCAGACGATCTTCTATTCACCGGGCGGTTCGCACCACATTGACGCAAGACATCTGAAAACCAGTCTCGGTTACAGGGATGTCCAGATCGAAGACGGGAAGGGCCTCTCGTTTGTGCCCCTGCGATTGGGAATCAACGTGATCGGGACGATCGGAATCGCCGAAACAGCGCTTTCCACGGCGACTCTGGAATCCCTGGGATCCCTGGTGACGATCGCAATCGAGCGCGCCCGAGCAATCGAACAGGTCGGAAAAATCGAGGCACTGCGAGAGAACGAGCGGCTGAAGTCCGCACTATTGGATGCGATCACGCATGAGTTCAGAACCCCGCTCACGGCGATGAAGATATCGGTAACAGGCATGCTTTCTGATCTTAATTTCAATCGAGAACAATGCAGAGACCTTCTGACCATGATCGATGAAGGATGCGATCGAATCGATCGTCTGGTTGATGAAGTCTCGGAGATGTCGCGGCTCGAATCCGGCGATATCCAGCTGGATTTCAAACGCTATTCGGTTGGCGAACTGATTGAAGCGGCGCTCGATGAGTGCAAGGACGTTCTCGCCTCAAGGACGATTGAACGTGGGACGGCAAATGAAGCGGTGGCGATCCGGGCCGATCTGTTTTGGGCGACAAAGGTCCTGGTACATCTGATTCGAAACGCGAATCTGTACTCCTCTCCGGGAACTCCGATCACGCTACGCACGGAAACAAAACACGGGTTGATGTTTTTCAGCGTGGCAGACCGCGGCCCGGGAATCAGTCAACCCGAGCTGGGGCGGATCTTCGAAAAGTTCTATCGCGGAGAGGACTACCGCTGCCGGGTCCAGGGCACGGGCATGGGTTTGCCTATCTCCAAAGCGATTGTGGAGGCACACGCCGGTACCATCGGCGTAACCAGTAAAGTAGGAGAAGGCTCGGTTTTCTCGTTCGGCCTACCAATTGACAGGGCGTTAGAACCGAGCGAGTGATTCCAGCGGCTGGGAGATCTCTTCGGCAAGTGACTCCGACAGGTCGGAGGCAAACTCGCGAGCGCTCGGATAGCGATCAGCGGGGTCGCGTGCGAGAGCACCTTGGACAATGCTTTTTAGCCGCGACGAAATGGCAGGATTGATTTCAGAAGCGTCCGGCGGATCAACCAACAGCCGGAGGTTCATGGCCGCAAGCGGATCAAGACCCGAGAAGGGCACTTCGCCAGTCAGCATTTCAAATAGCATGACACCGAGGCAATACACGTCGCTGCGGGCGTCGGCGCATTTCCCTTTGATCTGCTCGGGCGACACATAATCCGGCGTCCCTATCTTCTCGTGGCGCTTCACTCGATTCCACAGGTTCACCTTTGATTCGCGGGCAACTCCAAAGTCCAGAAGCTTGATGTTGTCCTCGCTATCTACGATGACGTTGTCCGGCTTGAGATCGCGATGGACGACTCCTTGGGCATGAACGTAGTCGAGCGCCTCACAGATGGCAACCGCGATTCGGATGGCCCGGTCAATCGGCAGTTTGCTTTGTTCTTCGATGATTTCTCGGAGCGGCTTGCCCTCTACCCACTCCAGGACAGCATAGCGCTGGCCCGCGTTCCCGTCGGAAAGCACCTTCACTAGGCCACGGTGGTTGAGTCTTTTGCCAATCTCGATTTCGGATCGGAAACGACTGAGAATGCTACCGTTGTCGGCTTTCTCAGGATGGAGGGTCTTGATGGCGACCGGGCGGCCTGTCTTCATGTCTGTCGCGCGGAAAATGCATGCCATACCGCCAGACCCCACAAGACACTCAAGCCTGTAGTGATCCAGGACGTCTCCGGAGCGGAACGGGGTTCTTATCAACAGGCTCATGCGACCTGGTGATCCTAGGCCAGCCCAGGTACGGAAACCGTAATGGATTCCTAAGGTTCCCGTAAATTCGCCATTCAGAGTGGAGCCCGCCGGTCACCCGCTGGCGAGCGCCCACAGGACACTTGGTGAAGGCGCTTCACGGTTTGCATACCTGGGACCCTACTGAACTGACGAGGAATGCTTCTTGAGCGCCGCGAGCTGCTCTCGGCCATCCTTCACAAATCTCACAAACCGATGCGCCAATTCGCGAATCCGAGCCGCTTGCTTGAGCCGCAATGCATCTTCCGGGATTAGCTCTGCGCCTACACCTAGCGCACTCGCTCCTGCGACGATGAATTTCTGAGCTGTTTGTTGATTCACGCCGCCGGCGGCGATTAAGGGAATATGCATAAACGCCTTCTTGAGGATCCTGATGTAGCCCTCGCCGCCCACCGGCGCGCAAGGAAAGACCTTAACGAAGTCAGGTCCAGCCTTCCACGCGGTGATCACTTCAGTCGGCGTGAGAGCCGCGGGCCAGACAGCTATCTCCTCCTTGTTCGCGAATTCGATGATGCTCACGTCCAGCCCGTCGGTAGTCAGGAATTTTGCGCCCGCGCCTATGCAACGACGCGCCGTTTCTGCATCGTAGACGCTTCCCGCTCCGACCAACATGTCTGGGATGTGCTCGACCAGGTATTTGATTACGTCAAGGGCGCCTGGAACTGTCATCTCGATTTCTACAATCGGAATTCCCCCGGATGCCACAGCTTCGGCGGCGAAGCGTGCCACGTGTTCCGAGGATACGCGGACGGCTGGCACGATGCCGACCTGGAGAATTCGCGTGCGGACCTCATCCCTGTTCAACAGTCGGCTCCTTTCGCAGCCCGACTCGCCAGTCGAGGCGGAGCATCTCAACAAAGTGTGTAGCCGAAATCAAGGCAAGGTCCTCGTGCCAACAGCCTCGCGAAGCTGCTCGAGGGCAGTCAGGTATGAGGCCAGTGCCTGGCGGTAAGCAAGCTCGGTCACTCGATAAGTTCGCTCGGCGTTCAGCCAATCGAGTAGGCTCGCTCCGCCATGTTCGTAAGCGAATTCTTCGATATCGCGGTCCCTCACCGCCGCGTTGAGATAACCCGAGCGATACAGGACAATAATCGCGTCGTTCTCCTTGAGACCCCCATAGGCGTCGTGCACGTCGGTCATCACCTGTTCGCTGGTAGCCTTTTCCTGTTCTTGTGTCTGAGTAATCGCATAACGCGCCTGGGCAATATTGCCTTGGTTGCGATTGAAGACCGGGAGCGGAACGCTAACGTACACGGTCGCGGCGTTGATTCCGTTGACGTGCGAATAGTTCGCCTGACCGGTGACGTCCACTTTGCCATCCGCCTTTTGTAATTCCCACTGGCTGGTCGCGGCAGTGACACCCTGTTGCGCCGCCCGAAGATCTGGACGGTCCTGCAAAGCCTTCATCTGAAGGTCCTCGAGGTTGGCGTTGACGGGCTGGTACTCGAACGGACCGCTCACATCGTAATCCGCTGGCACGGACTCGTATCCGAGCATATTTCGCAGATCGTCGAGTCCCTGATCTTTGGCAAGTATCGCTTGCTGGTAATCGCTCTCATACTGCAACAACTGGAGCTTGATCATCAGGAAATCACCCTCGCTCATGCCGCCAGCCTTGTACTGGAATTCACTGATGTCCACGGTTTTGCGAAAGCTTTCCACGTCTTTTGTGGCGAGTTCGAGCGTCGATTCGGCCAGTTGGACATTGAAGAACTGAGACGCGACGTTGAACGTGAGAGTACGTTCATTATCGGCAACGAGCGAACGCGCCTGGGAAGTAACGTCTTTCGCCGCCTGCAGGCGGTGCTGGCGTTTTTTACCGCGCTCAAAAAGATAACTGAGACCCAAGTCCGCCTCGGTCGAATTCTCTAGGTAGCTTGCGTTTTGACTGCCTGGGTTGAACGGCAAGTACTCCCAATCGGCGAAGAGCGCTGGATTCGGACGCAGATTCGCCTGGGTTTCCAAGGCTTCGTCCTGCTCAATCGTAGTCTGGGCTGCGAGCAGGTTGTGGTTGTGCTTCAGCGCCAATTGTATGGCATCGTCGAGAGCGATTTTGATCGGTCCCGGCGCTGTCGCCGTGGCCTGCGCACGCGCCATTGGAGCGAAAGTACAATATAACAACCCTGAACACATAAAAAACAAACGCGCGGCGCCACCAGCAGTGGCGCGACGACCGCACAGAGTCTTGAGTCGGAATTTAGGCTTCAAGGGATTCCTCCGGCGCCGGCAGCTTGTCCCCGTCGCGGGCGACCCATACGTAGAGCGTAGGCAAAAGAATGATGCTGATCGCCAGCGCGGCAACCAGACCTCCGACGATCACGATCGCGAATGGACGTTGTGAATCGGAGCCGATCGCGTGCGACATCGCGGCAGGAACTAACCCGAAAGTTGCGACGAGCATAGTCATCATGATCGGGCGGAGCCTAAGGACTGCTCCCTCGACCGCTGCGTCCACGACCGTGAAGCCTCGCGCCCTCAGTTGGTTAATATATTCCAGCATGATGACGCCGGTTTGCACGGACACACCGAACAGGGCAAGAAAGCCGACACCAGAGGACACGCTAAAATTGGTGTGGGTGATCAGCAGCGCGAGGCATCCTCCCAGCGGAGCCATGGACACGACACCTAAAATCAGCGTAGTCCATTTGGCAGAGCGAAACATGGTGTAAAGGATGATGAAGATCACCAGAATCGTGAGCGGGACGATGATCATCAACCGGCGAGCTGCCCGCTGCTCGCTCTCGTATTCGCCTGACCATTGAATGTAGTATCCGCGTGGAAGCTGGACCTGCGTATCGATTTTGTCCATGGCCTCGCGCACAGTCGTGCCTAGATCGCGGTCCCGCACCTCGAATCGAACTGCCACGTATCGAGTATTCTTCTCGCGAAAAATGTCGTAGGCGCCGTCGCGAATCTCGACTTTCGCCAGCTGCCCCAGCGAAACTCGCTCGCCGGTCGGGGCGAGGAGACGAATATTTTGGATAGCTTCCTTCGTGTCTCGATAGGGCTCCTGATAGCGAACGACCAAGTTATAAACCGCTTCGCCCTGCAGCACCTGACTTACGGCATTACCGCCGACGGCTGTCTGAACGGCGTCCTGGACATCCGCCACGTTGATTCCAAAGCGCGCACAGACGTCACGGTCCACGGTGATATTGAGATTCGGCTGTCCTGTGTCACGCTGGACTCCGAGATCGCTGATGCCGGGAACCTTCTCCATCGCGGTCTTCATCTCATCTGCCTTTTCTTCAAGGACCGTAAGGTCCGGGCCAAAGAGTTTGGCCGCCAGGCCACCCTTCGTACCCGTGAGCGTTTCGTCGACGTTGTCCTCGATCGGCTGCGAGAAATTCCAAAAGACGCCCGGCAGCTTGGAGGCTTCGCGATTCATCGCGGCGATGAGCGCGACTTTGTCCTGGTGAAAAACGGGGCGCCATTGTTCCTTTGGCTTTAGGTCGATGAAATATTCGGTGTCGCCAAATCCACCCGTATCTGTGCCGTCGTCAGGCGCGCCGGACTGCGACACGACGGTTGTTACTTCCGGAAACGAGGCGAAGATAACCCGGGACTGATCAGCAAAACGGGTACCCTCGGTGTAACCAGTGCTGTTCGAAAGCGTTCCGCGAGCCCAGATCGCGCCTTCATCCAAATGCGGCAGGAACTCCGATCCGATAATTCCGCTGAAGGCCAGGAAAAGCATCACGCCAAGAGCCGCCAAGGCGACCCCGGCCGTAACTCTGCGGTGCTCGATAGCCCACCTCACACCTCTCCGGTAAACCTCGATCAGGTAGGCCATGACCGGGTTTTGCCGTTCACGAACGCCTTTGCGAAACAGTGTCGCGCACAGGACGGGAGCGATCAAAATGGAAAAGGTCATTGCACCCAACAGGGCGAATGCGACCGTCCAAGCCATGGGCTTGAAGAGCCGACCTTCCACGCGTTGCAGAGTGAAGATGGGCATATAGGCCGTGATGATGATCGCAATCGCGTAAAAAACAGGCCGTTGGACCTCATGGCAAGCCTCGCGGATTGCCACGAGCGGACTCTTCCGAGCCGCGCCGTTCTGGACGTGACTCAAATGTCGAACGATGTTCTCCACCATGACCACCGCGCCATCGACCACCATCCCGAAATCAAGCGCTCCCAATGAGAGCAGGTTGGCTGGAATGTGACTCAAGTCCAGACAAATGGACGCGAACAGCAGCGCGAACGGAATCGTCAACGCGACGATGAGGGCTGACCGCACATTCAGAAGAAACAGAAGCAGAATGACCGTGACCAGGATCATTCCCTCGGTCAAATTGTGCAATACGGTGTGCAGCGTGTAATGCAGCAAATCGCTGCGATCGAGCATCGGAACGACCTTTACCCCTTCCGGCAAAATTCTGGCATTGAGCTCGTCCACTTTCTGGTGGATTGCGTCAAGAGTCGGCTGTTCCTCCGAGCCCTTGAGCATGAGCGCCACGCCTTGAACTACGTCGGGTTCATCGACGATGACTCCGTCCGGACGGTGCGTCGCCCGGGCCATATGTCCCAGGCGAATACGGGGGCCCCACCCGACCTCAGCGATGTCTTGGATGCGAATGGGCGTCCCGGCCTTGTTCGTCAAGACGGTCCGCTCGATATCCTGCGAATCACGGATAAGCCCGAGCGCGCGGACGTTCACCTGTTGCATGCCGCTCTCGACGAAGCTTCCGCCGGCGTTGATGTTGTTATTGGCGAGTTGCTGCTCAACCTGTCCAATGCTTAACCCGTAGGAAATTAGCTTGTTGGGGTCCACGCGGACCTGATACTCACGCGCCGTACCCCCGAAATCGCTCACGTCGACGACGTTCGGCACGGATTTGAATTCCTTCAGCAGGACCCAGTCTTCGATGCTCCGCATGTCCATCAGGTCATACTGCGGATTTGTGCTGCGGATGGTGTACCAGTAGATCTGGCCGGTGAGGCTCCAGTCAGTGCCAATCTGCGGCTGCACACCTGGAGGCACCGTGACGAGGGTGAGTCGTTCAAGAACCTTCTGCCGGTTCCAATCATTCACAGATTGGTCGTCGAAGATCAGGGTAATCAGCGAAAGCCCGAAAATCGATTCCGACCGCATAATCGAAAGGTGCGCGATGCCGCCCATTTGAGTTTCGATTGGGATGGTGACTAGCTGTTCGACTTCTTCGGCAGATCTGCCCGGCCACTGGCTGATAACAGTCACGTAAGGATCGGCGATGTCCGGATATGCCTCGACCGGCAGGTTGTGGAATGAGACAGCGCCCCATAGCGTGAGCAGTGTTGCCAGCGCCAGCACAACGAATTTGTTGTTCAGAGCAAAATCTACGAGAGCACGAATCATCTTTCGGTCCCTGTCCCAAGCATCTTTTGCGTCTCGATCCGACCGTTACTCGTTGTCGATCGCGGTCTGCAGCGCCAGAGCGTTGCTAACCACCTTTTGCCCCGGCTGCAGTCCGGACAGAACCTGTGCCATTTTGTCCGGCAGCTGATCTCCACTCTTTACTTCAACGCGCTGGAACATATTGTTCGGCGCCGGCTCGTAGACCCAGTCGCGATCGTGCAGGTGAATGATTGCGGTGGCCGGCACTGAGGTGTGTGTTTGTTTTTTCAACCCGTAGAACGTAGCCGTTGCAAACATCCCAATTCGCATCATCATTCCGGGATTTGGAACTTCAATTCGGACCTTCGCAGTGCGAATCGTGGGATCGAGAAGCGCGCCAATGTTACTAACTCGCCCTTTTAGGACCTTGTCCGGTAAGGCGTTGAGCCGAACGTCAGCCTGTTCACCAACTCCCAGCGTCGTAATGTCGTTCTCATACACGTCGCAGACGATCCACACCGACGACAAATCCGAAATTGTGAACGGATTAGCTGAATAACTCTGTATGGTGCTGCCGTTCACCACTTCCTGGTCGGTGATCTCGCCAGAAATGGGGGACGTAATGTCGACAATTCCATTGGGATGATCCGGGTCGTCCCCGAGCAGCTTGAGATGCTCGGTGGCAGTGTCGAGCGTGGTTTTCGCGTCGTCCTCGTTGTCCTGCGCCGCTTCCAGGTCCTGCACCGCGATTGCACCGTGATCGAGTAGAAGCTTTGCGCGGTCGAGTGCCTTGCGCGCGAGCAGCTCATCAGCAACCGCCTTGCGATACGCGTCGTAGCCGCCCGATACATCGTCGCTTCGAATGCGCAGCAGGAGCTGGCCTTTCTTAACCGTATCACCGAGTCGCGCCCGTATATCCACGACGCGACCGGAGGCCAGCGTGACGACCGGAACGGTGCGGGCGACGTCTGGATACACTGCACCCGTCACCACCAATTTTGACGGGGCTTCGTATTGCGCCGCCGTTGCTACGGGATACCGCTCGGGATGGTCCACGGAGAAATGGGTTACGTCCAGGCCGGGAACGACCGTTGCAGGGGGCGGAGCTTCCGCCGCCACGTTGTCCTTCGTCCCACAGCCGGACACCAACAGGGCGGCCAACGCGGCTAAAACGAGTTGTGGCGATAACCTGCAGAACTTTTTCCTGCGCATCTTTACCTCCCGAACAAAACGGAATCTTTTCGCGATCCCTATCGGATACACACCTACCGTTCGGACCGACTCAGTCGTCCTAAACTGCTCCCAGCTTTTCGATCGATTGCCTACGCGGCTGCGGGTGGGGCCCGGTCCAAACCGAAGGGCAGAAATGGATGCAATGGAACGTAGCGATTTGTTCTGACAAGCGACACTTCCTGAGCATCGGGATTCCGAGTGGCTCCGGATTGACTGCGAATCGTGTTGGACCTCGGTGAGACGAGTGTGGCGCTGAAGTAGAAATGCTCAGTTGCGAATTTCTGCCCGGGCGCAGTTTCGGGGAGGACATTTGCGAAGCCGCTCGGCTCAGCTGCGGTAAAGTGGCCATGGCCATCATTAATAAAAATCGTTACGGGGGCGCCGGACCGCGCGGCGCGGATCACCAGGTCCACATTCCCGTCGCCCGTCACATCCTCGGCGTTAATAAGAAGGCCACCGAAGGGGGCGGTCAGTTGCAGGAACTGATGCCCGCCCTCCGAGAACTGAACCGCGATCAGGTATCGCGCGCCCACAGAGTCGAGCCGATTCAATTCCACCGTTGCGAGGTCAGGATGCGTATCACCTGTAAAGTCCGCCATCGCAAATCCCACTCCGAGGCCAAGTTCGGGGGTGGCCAAAACGCTTGGCAGAGCGTCGGCCACGACCGGGGATTTCGACTCGCAATCGCGGGCCGCAGACCAGGTTCGCACGCCATCTGCGAGCGCCACAGTCAGGCCTAGTGTGGCGATAAGAAGGATGATTGTTGTCCGCAATGCGCTTTTCATCCGGGCGTTGCCTGATCGCGTTCTGCTTTTCCCTCTCGAAGTGAAATCAATTGAACACCTGTAAGCCTACGAAAGTGATAACCACGGCCTCAGGGTTTCGTAAAGCTGCAGCGATTGAAAACAGTGAGTTTGAGAGACGCGGGCAGCGCCCGATTCGATGCCAGTTTCGAACGCTGCCCGGTCTCATATTTCCCGTCCGACTAGAGCTTAACCATGATGGCGATGGTGTTTTCCCACTGGCTCTTGCGCAAATCCGGCTGCCAGATGTTGCCGATGCCCGGCGTGCCAGCGCCACCTCCTTCCATGTTAAAGCAGGCCGTTTCGGCGCTCCCCAGGTTCGCATCGAGCAGATAGTTACCCGAGTTGTCCGAAATGCCCCCCGCTCCTATACCGGAGTCGGCGCCGTTGCTGCAGACGAAGTGCGCCGGGTTGGTAAGCGGCAGGCTGTAGTTCGCACCGGGGGGCGTAATCCCTTGCCGACCCGTCCAGTACGGCACGTTCGCGTAGCGGTAGCCGGTCTCAAAGCGGAACGTCACGAATTGACTCGGCATCCAGTCGAAAGTTACCGTGCTGTCCCAGCCTTTGTATTTGGCGCCGGGATAGCCTTGGAAGTACGGCGATCCGGAAACCGCGTCCGCTCCATTGATCGGCGGTAGCAACACGAGGTAGCGGCCCGGATTGTCGAGCACGCCGCCGCCCACCGTTATCCCGAACAGGTCGTGGTGGAACTGCGTACGGTCGTACAGCATCCAGCCAGCGAAGGACTGCTTGGGATGGCCGTTGCTGTTGTTGTGGCAACTCACGATCGTGCCAGGCGCCGAACCGCCGTATTCGCATCCCAAGTCACCCGTTACGGAAAACGCCATGCTGTCCACGAAGTTGTCCGGGTGATGGTAGTATCTGACCTCCATGCTGTCATCGGTGTGGATGCGCGAGCGTCCGGGAACACCCAGCGTATCGGTGCCCATTCCGTAGTTATTGAAGACGAGCGATAGATAGGGCTTCGGACGCCACAGAATCTGCCCGCCCAAACCCAGGTGGCCGTTGAATTTCGCATACGATTGCCACCCGTTGATGATCCAGGGCTCAATCTTCAAGTTCTCTTTGGGGAACCACTGGATCCGCAACCCGTTGAAAAACCAGGGCGTGTTCGAGGAAACGAAGGAGGGCTGGTACGCCCAATTGTCGAAGTTGTAGTAGCTGAACAGCCCGATATACGACACGAAGATCCCCGCGTCGATGTTGAGACCGTGGTTCACGTTGAAGTGATACCCGCCCCACGCTTCAGAAACATACTTATAAGCGCCACGGAGGTCCCACTGGCCGACTCCGTAGCTGCCGTCATTGCGTGGCGTCGTGGTGGCAAACAGTCCGAACATGGTCAAAATGCGGCCGCGAACATTGCCAACGCGCAAGTCGCCGCCGAAGCTAGCCTGCTCCAACTGAAATTCGCCGTTCCGGAAGCTTTCCGTCGCACCGCCCATGGTGTGGTCTTTCGGCTGGTTATAGTCTTCAATGTAGTTGGCGTCGAATCGGATCTCCGGGTCGAAATACTTCGTGGCCAGCGGGTCATCGTGGTTGCGCGGATTGCCGTTGAGCCAGGTCCAGTCGTCCACCGAGAACGGATCCGTCGGCGCTGGTTTTGCATCGGCCGGCTTGGCCGCAGCGTCGGTTGACGAGGATGTCACCACCTGCGTTTGCGCGGCTGTATTGGCAGGAGCAGGAGAAGCGGCCGACGGCGGCGCTGGAGCCGGTGCCGCTGCGTCGCGAGCCTTCAGTGCCGCCTCGAGTTCCTCGATCCGTTTTTCCATGGACTCGAGCTCTTTCATGATCGCGGCCGATACCTCGGACTCCGAAGTGGTAGCCGGTTGGTCCGACGCCGTGCTGTTTGCCGCGGCAGCGCTACCGGTCGCCGTACTAGTCGCGGTATTTGTGGGACCGGCAGAAGACGGCTGGGCAGGGTTGTTCAGGGTTGCGAGGTCCGCCCGGGCAGGAACCTGCGTTTGCGCCTGCGCAGAACAGCACCGAACGTGAGTAGATACGAAGCCAAGGAGCAGCACGCAAGCAAATGCCACACGCGCGGCGGTCCTGCATAACGTAGTTTTCATGTATTTCACGCCTCGATCCCTTTCTGGTTGAAGGTGGTAACTTGTTCTGTTCAAGATCGGCCTCCCTGGATAGTCGTTAACTCCCCACGTCTGCACCGCAAGATCTGACGAACCCGTTTACGTTCTTCTTCGCCTTGGCGCAGATCCCGCTTGATCTCGGCCATTACTACCCGCCGCACGTACGGAATGCATAAACGCGCGATAAGGTTTTCGTAAGGAATGCGGGTACCGACTCCCAGGCAGAACGGCGAGAGTAGTAGCTGTGAGCCCGCGCCTTGCGAATCGCCGCGCGGCTCGATGTTCACCTTTCCTGCTCGTGTGGTCGCTTCGTAGCACTGGCTTCAAGCGCTCGTATTCCTTGCATCCTCAGTTTTTCGTAAATGTGTAAAATTAAGTGAGGCACAAGGTAAGGTCAGCTGCGTCTCGGGTCAAACTCAATGAAGTGATTGGGTGAATTGACGTGCAGCCTTGGTTCGCTTACGCGAAACGAATGAGTTCCTAATGTGCTCCCGCTTACGTAATCCTTAGGAATGGTTAACAGCTTTCATATCTCCTCCGTGTGACACTCTCGCCGTTGCGCCAGGCGCACCCGGGTTCGGTACAAGGAGATGCCAGACTTGATCGAAACATCGCACACGCAGCCTCTGGTGAAAACCGTACCGACGAGTTCCGCAAAAGTTCTGTTGGTGGATGATGACCCGCAGGTTCGCCGTGCGTTGCGCACGACCCTGGCGAGCGCGGGATACACCGTAGTTGAGGCCCGCACCGGCGAGGAGGCGCTGGAGGAGGTTCAAGCCGGTGGCGCGGTCGATATGGTTTTGCTGGACCTGAAGATGCCCGGCTTTGGCGGGCTGGAAGCCTGCCGGAGAATCCGCGCGATCTTCGATGTTCCGATTCTGGTAATCAGCGTTCTTCGCACGCAAGAGGATAAAGTGCAGGCGTTCGACGCAGGCGCCGATGACTATCTGGTGAAGCCGTTCGGCATCCAGGAACTTCTATCTCGCATCCACGCACTGCGAAGAAGAACGTCCGGTTCCGAATCGATTGCCGTGTTTGAATCCGGCGGCCTGAAGGTCGATTTCGAGCGCCGCAGAGTTACGGTTGACTCCGATCAGGTGCATCTCACGCCGAGCGAATTCGAACTCTTGCGATACCTCATGCTGCACGAGGGAAAGCCGGTTTCGCATCAAACATTGCTGCAATCCCTATGGGGGCCGAAGTATACGAACGAAGTTCAACGCCTCAGGGTCACAATCAATCAGCTGCGTAGAAAGATCGAGAAGCAACCGGATCGTACCCGCTATATTCACACCGAGCATCAGTTCGGCTATCGGTTCGAGCCCGTGCAGAAGAAGTCGGCAAAGCGGCATGTGAAAGCTTGAACCGCTGGTTCAGGCGGTGCGGCGGGACCATGAGTTCGCGATGACGAGTGAGAGCCGATGCAGGTTGCCAAACTCCTTCAGCCTACCTCGAGAGTTCCGTTGCCCGGTGCGGTCGTGAGTGCCGAGCCGGTTCTGATCGTGGATGACAGTCCGCAAATCCGTCGCGCTTTGCGGGCAATCCTGATCCCACAGGGCTTCGTGGTCATCGATGTGCGCTCCGGCGAGGAAGCGCTTGATTTAATCCGGAAGGAACGCGTAGAGCTTATTCTTCTGGATGTGAACTTGCCCGGAATGTCCGGATTCGAGACGTGCCGTGAGATACGACGTACCAGCGATATCCCCGTCATTATGCTCACTGTACGGAGCAGCGAACGCGACAAGGTGCAAGCGTTCGATGCGGGTGCGGATGACTACATTGTGAAGCCCTTTGGGGCCGAGGAACTCACGGCCCGCGTACGCGCAAATTTACGCCGCGCCGGATCAGACTCTTTGCCGGTTTTTGTGTCACCCAACTTGCGGGTTGATTTCGAGAGGCGCACCGTCGCCGCGAAGGGCCGCACGGTTCACCTGACACCCAAGGAGTTTGAGCTTCTGCGCCAACTGATTACAAACGAGGGGAAGACTCTGACGCATCGCTGGTTGCTCCAGACGGTATGGGGCCCGGACTACGGAGAGGAGATGGAATCTCTTCGCGTCCTCGTTAACCAACTGCGCAAAAAGATCGAGCCCGATGCGCGCAAGCCGCGCTACATCCTGACCGACCCATGGGTGGGATATCGCTTCGAGAGCCCGAACAAAAGCGAGCCGGCTGCCCGCTCCAAGAAGTGAAAACGGCATCCTCTTTTTTCAGGCATGCATGCCCTGAATCGTACGCGGGCAACGCCTTTGCGAGTTCTTCGCCAACGTCTGCTTGCGACCTATCCTGCGCTCTCTGGTACGCAATTTATTTCTACAAGCTTGCCGGGATCTCATTCCCATATTTCAAACCACTCGGTCAACCGTCTAGCGAGGCAGGATCACAACTTCGTCTTTCGGAATTGCGTCGAGCGTGGCCTTGTCAAGATTCAGGTGTGCTGCGACAAGTTCTGGCGGCGTATGCGTGAGCCACTCCGAGAGCGCGAGATCCTGGTAATAGCCGCTCCGAAACATCTCAAGAAACTTGAGATCTGTGTTGCCGGTGTTCTCCACATAATGGGGCAGCGTCTTCTGAATGTATCCGACATCACCGGCCTGAAAATCCATCGTGCGGGCGCGGCCACCAGTGGCAAATACCGTCATCCGGCCCTGACCGCTGATGAAGTATTGCCATTCATCGGCATTGGGATGCCAGTGCAGTTCACGAATTCCTCCCGGACGAACCGTGACGATAGCCGCCGCGATGGTCGTAGAGACTTTGAAGTTGCGCGAATCGACGATGCGCACCTCGCCCCCTTTCACTGTCTTTGTGGCGGGCTGCTCCAGGATGCGGAACGCAAAATCATGCGGCGACGGACCGAGGGCGCCCGCTGCGACTCGTTGATCTTCCGAGAGCGGACCCGGAACTTCCGCCTGGAAGATGAAGAGTTCTTCCTTGGGCATCTTTTCCAGGGCTCGCTCGGTTACCCCAAAATTTTTTGCGACTACGTCGCGGGGCGTGTGCGCCATCCAGTCCGTGAGAAGTACGGTCGCATATTCGGAAAAGTTGCCATCGTCAAAAACCAGCAGGAATTCAGCGCCGTCCGGATTCAAGCCTTGAATTGAATGGGGAATTCCGGTCGGAAAATACCAAAGATCCCCCTCTTTCACATCCGCTACGAAGCTGCGGCCGTCTGCGTCGATCGCGGTGATCCGCGCACTTCCGTAGAGCATGATGGCCCACTCACCGGCCGTGTGCCAGTGCAGTTCGCGGACGCCGCCGGCGGTCAGCCTCATATCCACGCCCGCGATCGTCGTCGCGACTGCGAGTTCGCGAACAGTTACCTCGCGGGACCAGCCACCGGAATGAAGCCGCTTGTGGGCCATTGAGAACGGATACTTGAAAGTCTGCACGCTGCCTGCGTCGGAGCTAGGCGGAGCTATCGAGTCCGGATTCTGGGCGTCGAGCGCAGGATTTATGGGACCCGGGTCGCTGGTCCTTCGGTCAGCCGTAGACTGTGCCCCGGGCTGCCCTTGCGCCGCTGCCTCGGGGGTTGACAGCATTGCGGCTGCGCCGACCACCGCGCCTCCAAACCCCAGGAAACCTCGCCTTGAAAACCCAGCTTTTCTCTTGTCGTTGTTCATATTGTCCGCCCTCAATCAAGAGTGGTTATTGATCATCATTGCGTGGCTGCCGGGAGCATACGCCGGGACGCGCCCAGTGGTCAAAAGGATCGAAACAATGGGAGGTATCCACTGGCGAGCCCCCTGAATCCCTCCGTGGCCCTGTGAAATGCCAGTCCATACGATGGCTGGGGTTGTCGTAAATGTGAAGTTCCTGCCCTCGCAACAGCCTCAAGAGCCCTCCGAGCCCGATCGTCCTCCTGTTCAAAATCCAAACGCACGAGGATTGCGCGGTACTAGTGCCAGCCGCCAGTCACACATTATTCATGTTCCTCTCACGGGAGATTCAAGCGGCGTGGTTAAGGTTCCGTCGCCTTGTGGTTTGAGTCTCGAGTGTGGCCGCACTGCACCCTTTGTGAATGTTGTGAAGCTCGGCAGTCTGTTTTGGTTCCCAGCGGACTGGAATCCGGCTTGGATTTGTCTCAGAAGAATGGGCTTGCGGACTCTGGGCGGGTCTTGGTATGAAATGCCCAGATTTCGGCCAGATATTTCTCAAATCTCTCGAATGTTGGTCTGTACGGATTCGATCTAAATCCTAAGGAGGAATGAATGCGAGTACTTGCAACGTGTATCGTGACCCTCGGCCTGGTCGTCTCGCCGACGCTGGCGGGGACGGCCGCGCCAGGGACCAACGACAGTGCGGCGACCGATTCAAGTACGACGGCTGCCTCTCAACCCGCTGGTGCGCCCGCGGCAGTCGCGAAAACCGACGCGGCCGCAAAGCCCGAGCCCTCTAGCAGCGAGGTAGCGGCCGAGCTGCAGCAACTTCGCGACCTGCTCGAAGCGCAAGCGAAGCAGCTTCAGCAACAGCAGCAGAAGATGCAGTTGCTCGAAGAGCAACTCAACGCTTCCAGTGCAGCCCGCGAAAATATCGTGGCGGCACCGGCTGCTGAAACTCCTGCACCGGTTGGGCCCGTAGCTGGCGTGACGGCAAGCGCCAACGTGGCAAACGCAGGTTCGAGCCAGGATACAGCGGGACCTCCGACCTCGATCCAATTCAAGGGGATCACCCTGACTCCTGGTGGGTTCTTCGCGGCAGAAACTGTGTGGCGCCAGAAGGGTCTCGCGTCCGACGTCAACACGCCTTTCAACAATGCTCCCTTTGACGGATCTTCGAATGCGCACATGTCGGAATTCCAGGCCAGCGGCCGTCAATCGCGTATCTCCATGTTGGCCGAAGGGAAATTGGCCAGCGTGAAGATCGGCGGTTATTACGAAATGGACTTCCTGTCCGCGGGCGTCACCTCGAACCCAAATCAGAGCAACAGCTACACGATGCGCCAACGTCAGTTTTGGGCCCAGGCCGCCTTCACCAACGGAATCACGGTGACAGGAGGACAGCAGTGGAGCTTGCTCACGGAAACTCTCCATGGCATGGATAACCGCACAGAAGCATTGCCTCAGACAATCGACGCACAATATCACGTCGGATTCAGCTGGGCGCGCCAGGAAGGTATCCGTTTTACCAAGGACTTCGGAGACAAGGTTTGGCTGGGCTTCTCGATTGAAGAACCACAAGCAACGATTACGGTCCACGGCAACCCAACGGCGGTTTCAGGCGGAACGGTCATCACCGAGCCAACGACCGCTTGCGCGACGCCGCCTTGCACCGTCACGGTTAACACCGTCACAAACAACAACTTCCTTCTCGGAGGTTTCGGCGCAACCGGTGGTCTGTTCAACCCGATCGGCAATTACCCCTACAATCCCTCCCCGGACTTCATCGTCAAGGCAGTCTTTGAACCGGGCTTTGGCCACTACGAAATCTTCGGTGTCCTGAGCGATTTCCGTGATCGCGTATTCCCGTGCGTTCCGCTGAGCGGTACAACGGCTCCCGCGGGATGCGCGTCGATCACGTCGGCGGCGGGTGCTTTCAACGACAACCGGCAAGGTGGTGGAGTTGGCGCCAACGCGCGCTGGGCTCTTTTTGCGAAGCACGTTGACCTCGGCGTCCACTTCTTCGGTGGAGACGGCATTGGCCGCTACGGCTCAGGCGGATTGTCGGATGCGACGGTCCGTCCGGACGGCGAACTTGCTCCGATCCACAATTTCCAGGGGCTCGGCACGCTGCAATTTCACCTGACGCCGAAACTGGACGTTAATCTCAACCTGGGCGGTGAATTTGAGGAACGCACCGCTTTCATCAAGAGTGGTACGGCAGCAAACGAAGGCTACGGGTACGCATCGCTGAACAACTCCGGGTGCTGGACCGAGACTCTGCCGATCGCCGCTCCTGGCACCGGCAATAACCTCGGTACACCCACCGGCGTGGCAGGCGCGACGGGTTTCATTCCGGGAGCACTGGCGAATTGCACTGGTGATACGCGGAACTTGCTCGAGGGCACGATTGGATTCTGGTATCGCTTCTACAAGGGCCCGAAGGGCACGATCCAGTACGGCATGCAGTATTCCAACTACATCCGCAACACCTGGAAGGGTGTCGGAGCGACCAGCGGCGAGGGAACAAGTGGCCAACCTCACTCGGATGAGAACATGGTCTTCACTTCGTTCCGTTATTACATACCGTAGAGAGTCGATCGGCTCGGGGGGAGCCTCTTTCCGGCTCTCCCCGGTCGACCGTCTTGCAATTTATCAGGGTATGTCAAACTGACTTGAGTACACGCGGCCCGGGCTCTGCTCATACGTTTTCCTGCCACGCAATTCGGAAGCACCGCCGGCCGGCAGCTCCCCGGCGCAGGTGCTGGCCTCAGCTTCGTTCAGATCCATATCACCTTCCTGAGTGGACCAGGCGCAGTGCGACGTGCACCGCGTTTGGCTCGATGACAGTAGGAAACGTCAGGTGTTCTGGCGCTTTTGAAATACCGCGATGTCCTTCGGCGTGAGAAAAACGACTTCGTTCTTCGTCAATTGCAGGGCGTGAAATCGCTCCTGCGAAATCTCAACGTGAACGGGCGCGCCCCATTCGGTCACCGCGTCCACCTTGACGACGGGCCCGGCAGAGTTGATGTGCGTGGTGGTGGCGCGGAAGTGGCTCGCGCCATTGGGTTCTCGCGTGATTTCCAACAGATGCGGCCGGACGAATGCGACATCTCCGGTGTCTGTTTCCTGAATGTAGGCCTTTCCGTCGTCTACGCGCCCGTGAAACAGGTTCACGTTGCCTAGAAAATTGTAAACAAAGGGCGTGGCGGGATGATTGTAAACGTCCTCGGGGCTTCCGATCTGCTCGACGCGGCCCTGGTTCATCACGGCGACCAGATCGGCAACCTCGAGCGCTTCCTCTTGATCGTGAGTGACAAAGACGCTGGTAATGTGAACTTCGTCATGCAGCTGGCGGAGCCATCGGCGCAATTCCTGCCGCACCTTTGCGTCCAGTGATCCGAACGGCTCATCAAGCAGCAGCACACCAGGTTCGACGGCCAGCGCCCGCGCCAAGGCGACACGCTGTCGCTGTCCTCCGGAAAGCTGAGAAGGATAGCGACGAGCCTGATTCTCAAGCTGTATTAACCCGAGCAGTTCCTGCACCTTCGCACGGATCTGCTTTTCCGAAGGCCGTAAACGCCGCGGCCTCACGCGCAGGCCGAAGGCGATATTTTCAAACACGGTCATGTGCCGAAACAAGGCGTAATGTTGAAAGACAAAACCGACATGTCGTTCGCCCGCCGTCTGATCGGTAATGTCCTTCCCGTCGAATTGCACGGTTCCGCAGTCGGCAAATTCCAGTCCGGCAATGATCCGCAGGAGCGTGGTCTTGCCCGAGCCCGACGGTCCGAGCAGCGCGACCAGCTGTCCGTCGGGGATTTCCAGGTCGACATCCTTCAACGCCTCGAAATTCCCGAAATCCTTCCGGATGCCCCGCACGCTGATGCTCATTGGATCTGCTCCGTGTCGCTCGCCGATTGAGCCGTGAATTGCTGGGCGGCTTTCCATTCAACCAGGCTCTTGACCAGCAGAGTCATCAATGCCAGCAGCGCCAGCAGTGATGCAACCGCGAAGGCAGCGACGAATTGATAGTCGTTGTAGAGAATCTCGATATGCAGCGGCATGGTGTTGGTAAGGCCGCGGATATGGCCTGAAACTACCGACACGGCCCCGAATTCGCCCATTGCGCGAGCATTGCAAAGAATCACGCCGTAGATCAGCGCCCATTTCACGTTCGGCAGCGTCACCCTTGCAAACGTCTGCCAGCCGCTCGCGCCCAGGGTTAGGGCAGCCTCCTCCTCGTCGTTTCCCTGCGACTGGATCATCGGGAGCAGCTCACGGGCGACGAACGGAAACGTGACAAAAATAGTAGCCAGCACGATACCGGGTACGGCGAATACGACGCGAACGCCATGGGCGATCAGCCAGGGCCCGATCAGACCTTGCAGGCCAAAAACGAGCACGAAGGTCAGCCCAGCGACAACTGGAGACACCGAAAATGGCAAATCGATCAGCGTGATCAACAGACTCTTGCCCACGAAGTCAAATTTCCCGATCAGCCATGCTGCGGCGATTCCGAATGCGACATTCAACGGGACCGCGATCGCCGCAGCGAGAAGGGTCAAGCGAATGGCCGCCAGCGTGTCCGGGTCCTGAAAGGCCCGGAGATAGAAGCCCATTCCCTTCTGAAAGGCCGTGGCAAAAACAACCACCAGCGGCAAAAGGAGAGAAACACTAAGGAACAGTACGGCGATACCGATGAGAAACCAGCGCACGACCGCGGGTTCGGAAATTGCCAGACCCGAGGCGGCGCTTCGGGGTGCTAGCGCCCTCTGTGTATGGACTTGAGCTGACGCTGACATAGTGTTTTCCGGGGCGATGAGATTCAATCGCGCTACAGGTTATCCCTCTGAACATAAACCGCCTTGAGGCTTACGCCCAAAGGCGTGTCAATCGACGATTCGCTCATGCGGCGGCCACCGCTCCACCTCTGCAGAATATTGATGGGCAGCAGCAGCGCAAACGAGACAACGAGCATGGCCACGGCAATCGCTGTGGCACCGGCGTAGTCATACTCTTGCAATTTGGTGATGATCAGCAGCGGCGTGATTTCCGTCCGCATCGGCATGTTTCCTGCGATGAAGATCACCGAGCCGTATTCGCCAACGGCGCGAGCGAAGGCCATGGCGAAACCGGTGAGGGCGGCGGGGAGGATTGTTGGCAACAGAACGCGTGTGAAAGTTTGCCAGCGCCGCGCGCCAAGACTTGCCGCCGCCTCTTCCAGCTCCTTGTCCAAATCCTCCAGTACGGGCTGAACGGTCCGCACGACGAAGGGCAATCCGATAAAGGTAAGTGCGATCACCACGCCCAGCGGTGTGTAGGCTGCGTGGATCCCCAGGGCCAACAGTGGCCGGCCAAGCCACCCGTTCGGTGCGTAAATTGTCGTGAGTGCGATGCCCGCGACGGCCGTCGGCAAGGCAAATGGCAAATCGATTACAGAATCGAAGAGGCGCTTGCCCGGGAAGTCGTAGCGCACCAGAACCCAGGCAACGAGAACGCCGAAGACAAGATTCATGAACGCGCCGATCAACGATGCTCCGAAACTCAGGCGATAGGAAGCCAGCGCCCGAGGGGAAAGAACCACATGCCAGAACTGATGCCAGGTTAATGTGGACGCCTTCAGGAACGTGGCTGAGAGTGGAATCAGGACAATCAGACTAAGGTAGAAGACAGTGAAGCCAAGCGACAGGCCAAAGCCAGGTACAATGCTCCGTTGCTTAAATACCCATTTCATCGCTTGACCTCGCTGTCCACCACTGCTGAAATCCGTGCCTTCGGCTTCTCCTATTGATTCGGTTGGTAAATCTGATCGAATACCCCGCCGTCAGCAAAGTGAACGCTCTGCGTTTTGTGCCAGTCGCCGACAACGTCCCCCAAGGTAAATAGCTTTATCTTCGGGAACGTCGAAGCGTATTTCTTGGCCACCGAATCCAGCCTCGGCCGGTAGAAATTCCTGGCGGCGATCTCCTGTCCCTCCGGCGTGTAGAGATACTGGAGGTAAGCCTCAGCAACGGTTCGGGTACCTTTCTTGTCCACGACCTGGTCCACGACCGATACAGGCGGTTCAGCAAGTATGCTCACGGACGGAACGACGACTTGCAACTTGTCCGGGCCCAACTCCTTGACCGAGAGCAGCGCCTCATTTTCCCAGGCCAGCAGGACGTCTCCGATGCCTCGCTCAACGAACGTGGTTGTAGAACCGCGCGCGCCTGAATCGAGAACCGGCACATTCTTGTAGACTTTCGTGACGAAATCCCTGGCAGCGGCGTCGCTCTTGCCGGACTTGAGGTAGGCATACCCCCACGCCGCCAAGTAGGCCCAACGCGCGCCGCCCGAAGTCTTGGGATTCGGCGTGATCACCGAGACTCCCGGCTTCACGATGTCGTCCCAATCCTTGATGTTTTTCGGGTTGCCCTTCCGCACCAGGAAAACGATTGTGGAAGTGTACGGCGTGCTGTTGTTGGGAAGGCGCGACTGCCAGTTAGCGGGCAGAAGCTTGGCCTTTTCCGAGATAGCGTCGATGTCATAGGCCAGGGCCAATGTCACGACGTCCGCCTGCAACCCGTCAATTACGGAGCGGGCTTGCGCCCCGGATCCGCCGTGCGATTGCTGAATGGTGACTTCCTGTCCTGTTTTGGCTTTCCAATACTTCGCGAAAGCCGCGTTGTAATCCTGATAGAGCTCGCGCGTGGGATCGTAAGACACATTCAGAAGCGTTACCGGACTCTGGGCATGCACGGGCATGCCCAGAGTCAGAGCCAAAGCGATAACGGCGATCAAAACCCCCCTCCACCGATGTACGGACTTCATTTCCTGTATCTCCCTTTTCGCGTTCCTTGAGACTGTGGTTTTCATCGTCACGCCTCCAGCTAGAACTTATAGATGACGTCGAACTGGAGGCGCTTGAGTTCGGTTTCGGTTGCGTCTGTGGTGTCAAGCTGCCGGCCGAAGAAACCGGTGAACCCGACTTGGACGTTGTGGTGCACCTGGTAGAACGCTTCCACACGATTCTGCTGAACGTTGCTGCCCTGCCGGATGTCGCTAAAGTCGAACAGCGACATGACCGCTTCCCGCTCGATCAACATGTGAGTGTAGGCAAACTGCCAATCGCCTCTTTCCTGCTGGCGGCCGAAGCGTGCTTCCACCCAATTGGCTCGCCGGTCGTGGGAATCGCAAGTGCCGTTCACGGTTGCGACAGTTATCGTTGCGGTCTTTTCCAGAGTAGCGAGCGTAGCCGCCGGGATGAATGGAGCAGCCCCCGGATCGTTGCCGCACGCTTCGGTATTCTGGACGTAGTCGCCGAGGAACCGAATCGGCCACCGATCCGACCACGTTTTGATGTCGAACTGTGCGATCGAATCCAACAGCGCGAACTTCGAGTTCAGTTTCGCGGCAATGATCTGCTTGCTGACCACGACACTTCCGGGGGCCGAGCCACTCGTGCTCAGTGTAGTGACCGTTTCGGTCACCGTCTGGAACGAGTTTGTCAGCGTATTGTTCAGCGGCAGGAGTCCGTCGGTCGTACTCGAAGTCGTCGGGTTTCCGTAAGCGACCTGGTTCGCGAGCGCGATCGGGTCGGCGTTGTGATAGTTGTAGAACGCGGTGTCCGCGAGGAAAGATACACGGCTTCCCAACTGCCAGCGCGTTTGAAGCTGTCCGCCATAGACGACGCTTTGGTGAATGCTACCGGTGTTGTAAGGGAGAATGGCATTCACCGGCTGTGTTGAGGTCCTGATCGCCTCGGGATTCTGGGTCTCGGCGAATGGCAGCTCGAATCCGATCAAGGCGAATTGGCGCAGTACGTGCCAATTGTCCGATTTCCACTCAAGTTTCTCGGCGACGCCTTCCGGGAAGATGTCGTCGTCCCAGGTGAGCTGTGTGCGGTACCAGGGGTAGGCGAACTTCCCACCAATCAGTGTCAGCGCCTTCCACTGGTGAGGGTTGTAGTCAATGAAAGCCCGGTCCAGAGCGAATGGCTTGCGCGTAAAGAACTGATTCGCGGTCTGGTTCGACGTGATCGGATCGTTCAGGTCACCGGTTGAGAGACCGAGCCCGCCGAACAGGTCGTCGTTTAGCTTCGCATTGATATAGAAGCGCGCCCGGTAGCGTTCGCGGTTCCGATCCTGAGAGTCATTGATCGGCCCGCCCGAGTAGTCTTCATCCCTCACACGAACATCTCCGGCAAAAGAAAACGGCCCAAAAGTATTTAGACTGCGCTCCAGGGTGTCGATTCTTCGCGCCAGGTTCTGTTCTCCTGAAAGTTGCTGTGACTGGGCACCGCCGAGTTCTTGCGTCTGGGCACCGGGGGGCGGCGGAAGAACAGTCTCCAGCGGAAATCCTGGATTCGCTGCACTCAGCGCGGCTTCCAGCTCCAACATCTTCTGGTGCTGATCCTGTAACTCCTGGCTTTGCTGCTGAAGCTGTTGAGCCTGAGCTTCAAGAAGTACCCGCAGCTCTTGCAGCTCGCTTTCCATGCTTGACGCTTCTGCAGGCTTCGCGTTCGCCTTCGACGCTGTCCCCGCCTTGGCAGGATCGGGCGCGCCGGCCGTTGTGGCGGCGCTAGCGCTGGCGGCCGCGCCGCTGTTCGGTGCGGTTGCAGTTCCATCGCCGGCTGGTAGGGCCCATGCAGATCCCGTGGAGCTCAAGATCAATGCGAGCGCCACGGTTATGCGTTTCGATTTCAGTGCTAAATGTGCAGACATTTCATTCTCCTTAAGGTTTCGGCTTCAAGCCTCCAGCGGGCTGGTCGGTTGGCCGCACTCCTTGATCCCTCCCGTTGAGCGGGTCGGGGCAATCCTGTTTGCGCCCGCTATGCCGGGCTCTTGCGAATCCGCTCGGTCTTGTTCAGCTCCACGATTCGACCGTCATGAACTGTGAGAACCACCGAGCCGTAACGAATGCCGCGTAGCGCGAGCGCCACTTCTCGGAGAAGTTCGCGCTCGGTGTTCGATAACTCTCGCTGCCAGTCTTGCGTGGGTGCTGTGCTCATCACTTTTTCCCTTCCTGAATTTTTGTCCACAGCTTTCGCGGATTTCGCATCTACCGACACTCCGCGATCACGGGACAGAATGAATTTTTGCTGGTATCTGAAAGCGGGCCGACTGCGACGGGAATCTAGCTGCGGCTGCGACAACACAAATCGGAGAGGGAGGTGTGGTCCAAAATCTGGGCCGTGGCATTGCGTACCTGCAACAAGACGCGGAACAAAGGACGATGCTTCGGGTCGGTGCTTACGCGCCGGCGGAGGGATTCGGCGTCCTCAAACGGCGCCAGTGGGCCATCAATCCTGCGGAGAACTTCTCCGAGCGAAATCTTTTTGGGATGTCGCTTTAGTTGGTAGCCACCATGAGCGCCGCGGAGGCTGACCACGATGCGTGCTCGCTTGAGGTCCAGAAGAATCGCTTCCAGAAATTTCTCCGGCAACTGTTCTTCGGCCGCGATGTCCTTGATCTTGACTACGCCCACAGGATGCTGGGCGAGCACTGTAAGTGCCTGCAAGGCGTAAAGTCCTCTTTGAGAAAGTCGCATCGCGATTCTTCGATTACCCGCTAAGGTAGGTAAGACTATCAACTTAGTAGACTATGTCAAGAACAAAAAATATAGACACGAAGGATCGGCGCACCTGAGGTCAACAGCCCAACTCGTCACAGGACTCCAGCAAGGCATGCTGGTAATGCCCCTCAGATCCGGCTTGTGCCATTCACGGGCCGCTTGGCCACCCTAGTCCGTTACGCTTTCAGCATGCAGGCGTAGGCACAACGCCGGCGGTGCCCGCTGCCGATGTAGACTGCCGCACAAGACCAAGTGGGCCAGGTTTGGGATCGGCGCACTCGGGCTGCCGTGAGGGATTTAGCTTGAAAACGAGGAACCAGCCTGCATCCATTTCCGCCGCGCATCCCACCGGACCGTGGATTTACGGGCCCTGGCTTGATCTCATCGTAGGTTGCGGAGCATGGTCGGCTCCTCTATTGGCTGCGGCTTTGTGGCTCACCCGGTCTCACACTCACGCGTGGGTGGTGGGCTTCTATCTTTTGGCCCTCGCCTTCAACTATCCGCATTTCATGGCGACGGTCTATCGCGCCTACCACACGCGCGCGGACTTCGAAAAATACAAAATCTTCACGCTGCATATCACGCTGTTGCTGGTGTTGACCGGAATTCTGCTTCATGCGTCCTATCGGCTGTTCCCCTGGGTGTTCACGCTCTACATCTGCTGGAGCCCGTGGCATTACACCGGCCAAAACTACGGACTGATGATGATGTTCGCGCGCCGCAGCGGGGCAGAGGCCACGCCCGGAGAGCGCCGCTTGGTTCGCGCAGCGTTCGTCGCGTCCTACCTGATGCTGCTCGCAAGTTTTGAAACCGGAGGCTCGACCGACCCTTTGATTCTTTCACTCGGGCTGGCCTCGAAGTACACCCTGCCGGCGCGCCTGGTCCTGGCCATGGCGTTCGGGGTCTTTCTATTTCTAGGATTCCGGCGACTGATTCAGCGCAGCGGAGCACGGGCGCTCCTAGCGCCACTGACTCTAGCCCTTACCCAATTTATCTGGTTCGTTGTGCCCACGCTGTTGGAATTACACGCGCAATATCAGATCCCACAAACGCGCTATAGCAGCGGGATCCTGGCGGTGCTGCACTCGGCGCAATATATCTGGATCACCAGCTACTACCAGCAGCGCGAAGCGCGCGCCGCGGGCCAGGTGGGCTGGCGTATGACGCGTTACTTCCTGACGCTGGTCGCCGGAGGCATCGCCCTTTTCATTCCCGGCCCGTGGATCGTCAGTCGCCTGCTTCATTTTGACTTCACCACGAGCTTTTTGATTTTCACCGCGGTGGTAAACATCCACCATTTCATTCTGGACGGCGCTCTGTGGAAGCTGCGCGATTCGCGCATCTCGGCCATGTTGATTGACCGCAGCGCAAAGTCCGAGTCAAGCCCGAAGAAGATCGCGCCATCTCGACCTGCCGCTGGCGGAATGGGAGGCCGCGTGTTTTCATCACCGGCGTTTCGCGTGGCGCTTGTCACCCTGCTCTTTCTGTGGGGCGGAATGGACCAGGTTCGCTTCGCGCTAGGTACCCACGAAGCGAACCTCTCCGCTTTAGTCAGCGCCGCGCGCATGAATCCCTACGACAGCGCTGTGCAGACTCGCATCGCTTCTGCGCAGACCATGGCCGGAGACCGCAGCGCGGCAATCGACGCCCTGACGCGCGCAGTGGACATCAACCCCTACGATGCGCGCGCGCAGCAGGCCTGCGCCCGGGCATTGCTTGAGGACGGCAGGTACCAGGACGCGTACGCGCGTTACGCGAAAATGCTCGAGCTCTTTCCGCGCGACCCCAACGCCCTGGTGAATTACGGCCTGCTGGCGGCACGGCTCGGTAACCCGGATGAAGCCATGGATTCGTGGGAAAGAGCCGTAACCGTGGATCCAAATCAGCCGAATGCGCACTTGTATCTCGCCGAGGCCTTTGATCAACGAGGCGAACCTGCGGCTGCGGCTCGTCATTGGGAGGCTTTCTTACGATTCGCGGCTGAGAATCCGGAGGATCCTGCAGCGGGAATCGAGCAGCAAACTTCCGCCGCGATTCAATTGGCCGACGATGAGTCGCGCGTCCACCGGGCCGATGCCGCAATCGCAGAATATCAATCGGCAATTTCCATGGCCCAGCGGATGAACGATGATGCGCGCGAAAGCCTGGCGCTCGCTCATCTCGCGGACCTGCAGGAAAAATCAGGGGACGTGAAATCCGCCGCTGATTCCTATCAGCGCGGCCTCGCACTCGATGCCAAGTCGGCCGATCCGCACTCCGAGGCACTGGACTGGTTTAACTACGGACAATTCCTCCGCCGGCATGGGTTACCCGACGACTTGGTCTACGCGTGTTTGGTGCACGCGGAGCAGTTGCTTGCAAGTACCCCGGGCAAGGATCTTGAAACCGTGAAAACGGTACGCCGCCAAGTTGAGGGGCGCTTGGGGAACAGAACCGGTGCGTCGCAAAAGGACTTGCCGGCCCTGCTGGCGCGCGCAGGCGACCTGCCAACGCAATCGTTCTGATCTTGTCGAACTGGGCGCACGGATACAACTCAAGGGTAGGGGCGTCGCAAGACAGTGCTGCCCGCAATCGGTGAAGTGCGATCGGTTAATTGATGTTCAGTTTCGATTGCGTACTGGGAAGATGTTCGTTCAGGTCCGGCAGGCATTCGACTTCGGTAATGTCGGTATCGTCCACCCGATCCCAACGCTTTGTGCTCGTCCACTCGCCTTCCCAGTTTTGCGGATCGAGCAGCGTATATTTGATTTCAAGTTTTTTCCCGCCCTCAACCAAGTGGATGCGCTCGATGATGTGAAAGTCATCGCTGACCGGTACTCCGGTATCGATCCAGTGGCGGCCCGGAATCATGCTGTTGGTATCAACCACGAGCGTATCGTCTTCCCAGTGTCCTACTGAATCGCCGTTGTAGGTCCGGACCACGACATCGGGATCGGTGTGCTTCCGGCCATCGATATAGACTAGCCGCAGCGCGTTCTCGAAGCCGCTGACCATGTAGATCACCGTCGGGGTCTGGATCATCGCAATTGGCCAGACACGCGTCATGATCATGGGCATGCCGGCGGGAAAGCATTTACCGATGTCGTCGTGGAACGGGCGGCCTTCTGCGGTGGCTTTCTTGCCCGCATCGAACAGGGCCTGAGCCGCAGGCTTGAACTTCGGATAGGGGGGGCCGAACATGAACGAGCTGAAGCCCGAGCTTAGATCGACCAGCCATGTTCCGGTCAGATCGAACGGCGGCTTCGGGCGTGGCTTGGCAAGATTATCGGGTGCGAGCGCGCCTTCCGGAAACGGGTCAGTCGGTTTCGCCTTTTGCTGCGCACGCGCGCCTGCGGCGATTGCGACAAGGCCTATCGCCGCCAAAGCCGCTTGGACCAGGAACTTCGTTCTCAGTCGGATCATTATCAAGTCCTCGCCATTTCGAGCTTCAAGTTACGGCGCGTGGTTCAGGCCAATTAAGAACGATTTCAAGGCTTCGCAGGGGCAGGACCGGGAGACGGATAACCAGCCGTGTCGGTCAAAATCTGTCCGTCGGCCAGTTTGACTGAAATGAATCGGCCTCCCTTTTCACCGCTCCGCAAGGGATGCACGAGGATCGTGACCTGATCGCCAGGCTTGAGCGTGGTGGACCTCCAGCCCGAACGGGCCATATTGTTGGGACTGTTACACTCCACGCCCCACTTCTCGGTGCCGCCGGATGAGTTCGGCACTTCGATCTCGATCCAACTGTGCGGATTCGTCCAGCCAAAGCTGACGACGGTGCCGACCAGCTCGACTTGTTTGTCGCGATCGAACATCGCGCCGGAGTGGTGGGCGAGTGCCGTCCCGGCAACCGCGAGCAGCATTAGGCTCACGCAGCCAAGCCTCACGATTTTCATCTTCTGGCTTCCGAAACAGGACATTTTGCTCACCTCGAATGACCGTCAGGCAGATCGATGTGAAACGGCTCCATCACGCTGGCAACCGAGACCCAACCAGGGAAATTATGCTCCAATGTGCAGCCTTCCCGCAATCAGATCGTGGGTTCGCTGCGGCAAGACGTCGGCGTCTTGCGCTCCGAGCCTAGTCGCCCAATACATCGGAAGTCCTAAAGGTGAATGAAATGGCTTTTGACTCTTTCGGGCCGATCACGACCGTCTGATCCTGCGCCCGGTACGTCTCATGCCAGGCCTCGATCGTATACGTGCCCGGCGGGAGATTCTTCAACTCGAAAGTTCCCGACTGGGAGGTAACAGCAAAGTACGGATGATCGAACACGAACACGACAGCGCGCATCCATGGGTGCACGTTGCAGAGTACGGGCATAGCGAATTCCGGATTCGCAAACGATTGCTTCAGCGGCGCCGATCCCGCAGGCTGGGAATTACTCCATTGGCGATTGTGCTTCGGCATGGGATGAACGTTGTGCATCGTTGGATCGTTGTTTTGGACGGCGAACGGTTGATTCGTCATCAACGCGAGAACGTGCGGTGAGTACATACAGTTTTTCTGGCCGAGAATCACAGTATCAGACGGCGTATCGTACCGATAGTTGCCAAGACCGCTTTTCACGTAGACCACTACGTCGGCAAGCGCGCCGTTTTCCCCTGTCACAACGGTCGGTGGAACCACGGGTGACGGATTCGCCTGGGCACAAGCAAGCGAAGCGCTCATATCGATGGGCTCGAGCGCAGCAGGCGCACCGTCCAGCTTGACGGTGCCGGTAACAGACCCGGCGGTTGCGGGATCAACAGTCGGGCCGGGCGGGGATGATTCGCTCGTCTGGGGTTTGCCGCAGCCGGCGAGGGCACATCCGAGCGCGCCTGCAAGAATGACATGCAAGAAGCAACGTCTCATGCGACCTAGTGGGTGTCGTAATTTGGAATCGATACCGCCGCAGTGATTACCGAAAACCAGATCAGAAATTCAAGCAATGCCAAGACCTTGGCCACGACGGGAGTTTCCGGCGTCTGCCCCCAGGTACGCGACTTTGCCTGATTGATGATATGCAGGATGATGCCGGTCGGGACCAGGATGCCCAGTTTGATCTCGAACGCGGGATTGGGAACGTACTTGGTTGCCGCGCTGGCAAAAAGCATGAATCCGCCGGCGACCGCGATGCAGAATCCGATCCAGTTCCAGGCAAACAGGGAATCAGAGAGCTGTGAAGCCGTCTGGCGCTTCTTGCCGATGCCCAGGAGGCGCAGATCCAGTGACAGATTCGTGCCCAGCCACAGCGACAGTCCGGAAAAGTGGGTCATCTGCACGAATGGATACGCCCATGTCGAGCCACTGATATCCAGGGCCCACCAGGTCCCCTGCAGCCACTTTGCGAAGGCCATAAAGAAGCTGAGCATTTGTGCCCACCTCAATTTTCCTGGTTAGCCGGCGTGCAGGTCTTGGGCTCGTTATCCGACGCCTGAAATCGCCGGAACTTCAACGGACGCGAGAATGGCGCCAATCCAGAAAATCAGGGAGATGAAAGCCACGAGTTTGGCTCCCGCCGATATCGACGGCAATTCGCCCCATCGCGAAGCTTTCCGCTGAACGACCGCTCCCAATATCGCTGCCAGCACTACAATCAGGATTTTGATGCGAAACGTGTTTGCCAGATAGAAATCCGCGGCATCGGCTGAGAACATGAAAAAGCCCGACACCGTAGCCATGGCAAGGCCTGTCCACATCCAGGGGACAAGCTGCTCGGCGATCGCCGAGGGAGACTCCTTGCGCCCGGCAAGACCCAGAATTCGCAGATCCAGCACCACGGTCGTGCCTACGACCAGGAAAAAACCGGAGTAGTGCATGATCTCGAAGAAAAGCGACAGCGGGACATTGCTATCGAGCGCAATGATCCACGAATTGTGCTCCAGCCACTCACAGAAATGAAGCATGTACGGCCATCCCCCGCGTGATAGTACATCCGCAAGGGGCGATGTCAATTGGGTTTTAGACCAGGGCTCGGTCTCAAGAAACCAGCGTGCTCGGCGGCTCGACTTCCCCCCAGGGAATGTGCGAACTCTCAAAGGGAAGTTCGCGATCGCGTTCGGTGACCGGGCCGGAAGGCAAGAAGTTCGATCCGAGACCACCGGAAGCGTATGATGCCGAGACCAACGGCCAAAACTGAAAATTCCTCGGGTCCGGACGGAGAGTAACATCGCGTCATCCGGCGATGGTGCAACCCGGTCCGACCTTCGATGAACAGTCATCCCGTTGCCAGCGGTTTTTCAGGGGGAGCATGGAGCGCAAGCAAAAAAGTGCCGGATTCATTCTCGGCCTCCTTTTCGCCGTCAACCTGTTGAACTTCTTTGACCGGCAGCTCATGGGCGTCGTTGCCGAGCCCATCCGCAAACAATGGGCGCTCACAGATTCCCAGATCGGTTGGCTTGGGACCGCGTTCACTCTGCTCTACGCGCTGGTGGGGGTGCCGCTTGGCAGGATCTCGGACCGCTCCAAGCGTTCGAAGTTACTCGGGGTGGGAATTGGGTTGTGGAGCCTGCTGACGGCTGCTTCGGGTTTTGCTTGGAATTTCGTTTCCCTTTTCCTCGCCCGGCTGGGGGTGGGGGTGGGCGAGGCAAGCTGCGCGCCAGCGGCAAATTCCCTGATCGGCGATCTGTATCCGCCCGCCCGGCGAGCGTTTGCGATCTCTGTCTTCATGGCGGGTCTGCCCGCTGGGGCCTTTTTCGGCAACTACATCGGCGGAGCGATTGCGGCTCAATATGGCTGGCGCAGCGCGTTTTTCGTAGCGTGCGTGCCGGGGTTGCTGTTGGCGCCTGTGGCTTATCTGATGCCTGAAACAAAGCGGGGCGCGGCCGAGACTTCCCCGGGCGCCGCGCGCGTGCACGTAGGCTCCCCCTACTGGCGCGTGCTGAAGATCCCCACGATGTTCTGGATCATCGTCTCGGGCGCGCTGTTCAACTTCAACTCCTACGCAATAAACCTTTTCATGCCCTCGTTTCTGATCCGATATCACGGACTGAATCTGAAGGACGCCAACCTCATCGCAGGTTTGACGATGGGCGCTGTCGGCGTGCCCGGTCTGCTGGCGGGTGGATGGATGGTTGATCACTTTCGCAAGGTCAGGTGGGACGGCCGACTGCTGACGCCCGCGATATCCTTGGCAATTTCCGCGCCCTGCATCTTCTTTGCGCTGAAACTTCGCCCCGGAGATCTGGGCGTTTTCGTGGCGCTCGCGAGCGTCGGATCGATGCTGGGCTGCGTGTACTATTCCGGCGTGTACGCGGCGGTGCAGGATGTAGTCGAGCCAAGCCTGCGAGGCACCGCTATGGCGCTTTATTTCTTTGCGATGTACCTGCTGGGCGGAAGCTTTGGGCCCGTGCTGACGGGAAAGCTGAGTGACTATTTCGCCCGGCACGCCATGATCGCGGCCGGTGCAAGCGTCATGACCGAGGGATTTCGAGCCGTGGGCTTGCACAGCGCCATGTACGTGATTCCCCTCTGCAGCACTGTTCTAGCAGTTGTGCTGTTCGCTGCTTGCTTCACTGTCGAAGCGGACATGCGCGCGCTCGAGCGATGGATGGATGAGCCCACCGTCGGGCTCTCGCTGCCACCAGCGCCCCTGGAACCGACCGGCGACTGAAGCGAGCCCACGCCGTCAAGCAGGTCGCGCTATTCCGGCAAGATCATCGGACAGTGCCATACCAGTACTCGGCCTTGCTGGCAAAGCCCGTAAGCTCAACCCAGTTCTCCCAAGGAAGAGGATTTCCCCAACCACGCAAACACTTGTCCCCCTGGGCAGGGTCATCTCAAGCACTGGTCTTAGCTGCAACAGAACGCATTCGTTATCAATGAGTTGCGGGGGCAAAACGGGGCTGATTCTTGGTATCGCAGTTGCCCTACTGGACGTCATGAGTCGTCTCGCGCTCAACGTGCGGGGTGGCTGGGGGACCATAGATGTGCTCAAATCGAGAGCAAAAGGGAGATTGCCATGAAAAAGTATGTGAAGCCCAGCTTGATGGGACTTGGTTTGCTCCGGGATGTCACGAAGTTCAGCTGCGGTGGTAACGAGCCAGGAATCAAATCAGACATCTGCCTCGTCTGAGGCCATGTACTTAGGCTCCGGAAGGCGGGGAACTGTTGCTCAGCAGGTGTGGCAACCTCCCGCCTTCGGGAGAAATCTTGACCTTCTCGCGTGGTGGGTGTGCGCCTAGGGGCATGCGACAGGCTGCGAGAAATATCGCTGCGCCGTCGGCTGCCGGGCGCGTCAGGACCGGAGTACGAGCCCATCTGCGAGCACGACGCTCGTGCATCGCATCGTTTTCGCGCCGCTCTTTGCGGCGCCGCCTGTGCAGGTGATGATGTCACCGGGCTTCACCGTCGTACTGGTCCAGCCGTTGTGCCTCAAGAAGTTCGGGCTGTTGATTTCCATGGCCCATTCCTGCACCTGCCCTTTATCGTCCTTCACCTCGAGGTACACGTAGGCGTGGGGATTGGTCCACTCAATTCTCGAGACCACGCCCTTGTAGGTGCTGGGGTGATCCATGTCGTACATCGAGACCGAGTGGTGCGCGTTCGCCGCCGGGGCTATCAGCAAAAGCGTCATTCCTGCAAGCCAAACTGCAGCCTTAATTCTCATTTTCATGGGCCTCCTGGTTGCACGTAATCGCAGACGCGCCGCGCGCCCCTGCGTCTTATTTCTTGCGCGGATATAACGGTTCCGCGTACTTAGGATTGTTTTCCTCGCATGCCTGCTCCCGGGTCTGCCTTTCTCGCTGGAGAATCATCGCCTCCGCCACTTTCGCTGCAGCCGAGAAAACATTTGAATGGGCTGTTTAATTGTCTCCCATGCGGGCATCCCGCTGCGTGCCAGAACGCGAACGCAGACGCTGTGCTATTTGCTCTGCAGCAGGTCCTTGTAGTCCTTGTTGTTGTCTTCGCACACATATTCCTGGATCTGCCATTCCGGATGCAGCCTCATGCGGCTGCTCTGCTTCCAGGGAGCCGCAAAAACGTTGGGATCATCAATGGTGGCCTCGTAGTCAAGTTCCTGGTAGGAGACGCGATGGTAGCGCTCGACAACGTGATAGTCCGTCGTGTGCTTGTAGGCGCCGACGAAAGTCTTGTCGTTGAAACCCACCACGTCAACCACCAGAGTATCCCCGTCCCAGTGTCCTACCGAATTGCCCATGTACGTTGGGTCAAGGTCGTCCGGGTGAGTGCTGCCATCAGTAGGGATGACGCGAAAGATATGGTAGGCCTCATAGAGAATAACAACCAGACCGGGCTTCTGAATTATCTGCAGCGGATAGGGCTGCATGGTCGCGGCCGGAACGCCGGGCGGTACGCAGGTTACTCCCTGGCCGAGATCGTTCGGGTCGGCAACAACCCTGTATTTCTCGGCGCCCGGTTTCAGTTTGATGTTGTCCACGGGCCTGAGGCTGAAACCGGCAATATACACTCCAGAGAGATCCGGATGGCCGTCTGGCGAGCGCGGAACCGGCTGGTTATGCGGGTCCCCGCACGCGGACGCCGCCTCCGGAGGAGCCGGAGTGGTACCTGCAACGGTCACGGTCACGGACTTTGTATCAGCCCCGGCGCGGCCCTTGGCAGTGAATGTGTAGGTCGTGGTCACCTTCGGTGAAACCTCGTGGCTGCCAATGGTCGCGACGATTCCCAGACAGTTGTCAAAGAAGGTGTCGTCGGCATTCACGGCATGCCAGTGCAGCGTGGCGGTTCCACCGGGCTGAATCGAGACTGGGTCCGTGCGGAGCTCGAGAATTTTTCCTGGCGGGCCGATCGGGAATCCGCCGACGACGGGTCGGCCCGGTTCCGGCGTTGGCGCGGGCGCCTGAGCTGGCGCTGGTTGCTGCGCGGCCGCGCACCAAACGATCGCCGCGGCCAGCACGATCACAACCCAAGCTCGGTTCACGACTCGCATGCTGCTTACCCCCTACCCTTTGGTTTTTCTTGGTCGTCCGACTTCAGAATTCTACGACCTGAGCTGTACGCCGTTTGAAAGTTGAATGGTCATGCCGTGCATAAACTTCGAACCGCTCTTGGCGGGCGCTCCGGTGCAAATAATCGTGTCGCCCGCGTTGACTGTTGTGCTGGTCCAACCGTTGTGCCGGAGAAAATTGGGACTGTTGATCTCGATGGCCCACTCCTCGTCCAGACCCTTGTCGTTCTTTACATTCACGTACAGGAAGGTGTGGGGATTGGTCCACTCAACTTTCATCACCACGCCGGTCACCGTGATCAGGTGCGCCATATCGAACATGGCGCCCGAGTGATGCGCGCGTGCAGGTGTGGAGAACAGACACAGGAGGCCTGCGAGCAGGATGGCGGCAGCCGTTTTCCTTGCGCGGTTCCCGACCAGGTAATTCTCTGTCTTTGCTCGATCCATGTCACCGCAGCGACCACGCCCGCAATTTTAGCGGATGGCAATCCGCCGGCCGCCCCCAAATCGGCGTAACCGGGGCATCATGCCATGAGCCCTGTACTCGGCAAGAATTATTTTTCGCGCGACCGGCGCTGGACGCCGCTCACTTGCTGGGAATCAGCGTCGTTAGGCTAAAAGCTGTACTTTAGCGCGAATTGCATGATCCGCGGATCGTTCACGGTTTGGGCCAAGGCTCCCAATCCTGCCGTAGTCGCCGGCGTGGGTTGACCGAACGTCGGGGCGACAAACGCTGTCTGCGGCGCATACAGGTTCGGGTGATTCGGAAGGTTGAATACCTCCCAGCGAAATTCCACTTGCTGGCGTTCTCCAATCGGGAAAAGCCTCGACAGTCCGGTGTTGACGATGATCGAGCCGGGACCAAACAGACTGTTGTTCCTCAGATCGCCGAATGTGTATGCAGCCGGGGCTGCGAATGCGCAGGGGTTTATCCAGAATTGCCGGTTCTTTACCGTGGCAGGGGCGTTGCAGGTTGGATTGGCAGCCACCGGCCCACCCCTGTAGGGGTTTCCCACCAGGTCGGGACGCTGTGTAAGTCCATTCCCGCTGCCCGAAAAATCGAGGATCAAAATCGGAGAGAAATCCAGACCCGATTGCACAATGCCAGAGACCGACAGTCTCCAGTGACCAAGCAGGATCTCTTCCATGTGATTGGAGAACTCGGGCGTCTCGGCCACGAGCGATTGATTGAAAATGTCGTGGGTGTCGGCGCTCGGGCAGTTGCCGCGATCCGCGTGCCGGTCATAGGGCACCTCTTCGGCGGCAAGGAAGAAACCGAGCGTGGTCGTGTAGTTGTCGGAGATGCAGTGGGACCAGGTGAAATTGGTGGTGGAGGTGAAGTGATGGGCAAAACGGTGTTGGGCCGATAGCAGGAGGCCGTTATAGTTTCCCGTCCCCCCTTCTTCGAGCAGGAGCGTTTCGCCGTAACAGGAAGTCGTCGCCGAACACAACGAACCGTAATGTTGAAGCATGCGGTTCTCGCTCAGCGTGAAAAGGCCCGGGTTGCCCGGCGGGCCCGGGAAGCCGGAACAGATGAAGGGCGGAAGGCCCGGCGGGCATGGTCCGGATGTACAGGAGACGCCAGAAGGGAGCGGGTATCCGGTGGGACACGGGCCCTGCATCCCTGGATTGGCTTCGTTGTTGCCCCAGAGGTGCCGCTGTTGATTCCCCAGGTAGGTTGCCGAGATCACCCAGCTCGATCCCAACTGCTTTTCCACACTGAGGTTGTACTGCATGACGTAGGTGGGTTTGATGGACTGTGGGTAGCTGAACACCAAGGAGCCGGGAAGGTAGGCGGCGTTGGCCGGCCCGGTTCCGACAAACTGTGGGAACGGGTCTTCGCCCGAGTGGAGAGTGCCCTGCTGGTCGGTAAAGGAGAAGTTCGCCCACGGATTTGTAAGGCACGTCGTCGTGCAGCCATTGGCGGGGACGGTAACGGCCCCACCGTAAGGCTGCTCAAATCCGAACTGATCGTAGGAGAAATTCGGAAAGTCATAGAAGATTCCGAAACCGGCCCGGATGGACATACGCCCATCGCCCTTCGGATCCCAGGCGATTCCGAGCCGAGGGCTCCATCTGTCGAGCGAGTTCTTGGTTAGCTTGTTGCCGGTAGGTCCGCCCGGGTCGCCCTGGAAGAGATAACCGGCAGGCGCAGTCGGAAACTTGGTGCTGTGAACGTCATTGATGATGTCGGGAAGCGAGATGCTAACAACCTGTCCGTTGGGAACCGAGTGGCCAAAAAATGGGTCCCACCGAATCCCGGCGGTGACCGTAAGTCTGCGGTTCAACTTCCAGGCGTCTTGCGCGAACAGCGAAAAAACATTCTGGTGCTGCAGCGATGGTATGGGAGCGTCTTGGGCGAAACCGCTCGTGGCAGAGGTGTAGCCCAGCAGGTAGTCAGCAAGGCCCTGGCTGGGGAGCTGCGCTCCGGTCCGGGACCCGTCAAAGGTGAACTGTCCCTGGTTCAGCAAGTAATTGTGGGCGAAAGCTCTCAGGTTGATGAAGTCCCCTCCAAACGATAACTGATGAGCGCCGTGCGTCCAGGCCAGATCGTCGGAGACCTCCAGCGTGTCGTACGGCTGGAGACTGGGGGTCGAGGCGGTGAAGCCCTGAAAGCCGCCGTTGACGTCGAATCCCGCCATATAGTTTGGAAAGAATTTGCTCACCTGCGGCCCCAATTGATAGATATTGATCGCAGACGGAGCCACGCCGGCAGCGGCATACAAATCGTTCAAATCGACAGTCGTGTTCTCAACCGTAAGGTTGTAGCTTCGATTTCCGGTCGCACGGATGCTGTTCACGACGTTCGGGGTTATAAGGTACGTATCCCCGAGGGTGAGGTTCTGTACGCGGTCGGCCTGTCCATCGATCGCGGCGATCAGAAGGCCGCCCTCAGCGGGCGGCAAATTGGACGCGCCGGGCGGCTGATTCCAGTTAGTGATGAAGTAACGCGCGAAAAGCGTGTTCTTGCTGCTTTGCTGAAAGTCAACCCTGGCCAGTCCCTGATTCTCGGTGAAGCTGCCTGGAGCCTGGAAACCGAACGTGCCGCAAGGGCTCGATGCCGGCACCACGGGAAGGTGACTTTCCAGTGCCAGGATGATGGGGCTGAACTCGGCTGGGTTAATCTGGTTGGGGCCAGCGCCGCCAGTTCCGTAGGGAGGACCGAGGACAATCGTATTGCCCGGAGTTCCGCTTCCATTCCCCAGGCACGGCTGGAAGTTTCCGGCAAGCATTGCCGCCGTGGGGAGCGTCGTCGTCGCCGGGTTCGTAGAGCGCTGAATGGTATCCTGCCAGCCCAAGAAGAAAAAGAGCTTGTCCTTCTTGATCGGCCCGCCAACCGTACCTCCAAACTGATTGCGCTTCAGGTTGTCCTGGAAATATGGGGAGACGTCGCCGGCAAAGGCGGTGTTCTTCGCGTCGAACATGTCATTGCGCAGGTATTCAAAAACATCGCCGTGAAACTGGTTCGTGCCGGATTTCGTAATCACGTTGACCGCGCCAGAGGGGTGCGTGCCGTACTCGGCGGGCAGGGAGCTGGTCTCTACCTTGAATTCCTCGACTGTGTCCGGGAACGGGAGCGGGAGATTCTGGTTGCTCAGCGGATCGTTGTGCGTGCCACCGTCCAGCCAATAGGCCACACTTCCCTGCGCGCCACCTGCAATGGAAGGGACCGCGGAGGATGGGTAGGAGGCCCGAAAGGCCCTGCCCTCGGAGACCGCGCCAGAAAGGTAGAGCAAATCGGTCAGCTGGCGCCCGTTGAGCGGAAGATCCTGCACCTGCTGCGGCGCGATCACTTCGCCGACGCCGGTGCTGGTGGTATCGACCGTCGCAGCGTCCGCCTGGACGGAAACCTCCTGGGACACGGAGCCCACCGTCAGGGACACGTCGATCGTCGGATTGACGCCGACCTGCAGCTCGATGCCGGTTTGCACGTACTTGCTGAAACCGGCCTTAGTGATCTCCAGTCGGTAGGTGCCGACCGACAAATCGGGGAGGGAGTAGCTTCCGTCGGACCCGCTGTTCGCACTTCGGACTGCGCCCGTCGCGATCTCAACCAACTTGACCTCGGCGCCGGCAACCGCCGCGCCGCTAGGGTCTTGTATTGTGCCTCTGATCTGGGAAGTGGAAATCGTTTGTGCTGAAACGACTGCGGAGAAAACAGAAACACAAATACAGAGGCCGAGGATCGATTTGAATCTCATGTACCCCCCCTGAGAGATCGGTTCCCCAAGTGCTTTACTACTCTTGGCCGGGTTGTTGCGCGAGCATATAGCAGAACGGTTTGGCCGTGTCAATCAGGGAAGTGCAATTTAGAAAACGACAATCGAGCGGGCACAGCGCAGGAACAGAAAGTTGTGACCGGGCATGGCGCAAGCCAGCTGCTGCTGGCGGCTGCGGGTGGGGCGCCGCGAACGGCCTACCAATACGCGATCCACCGTCCCGCGGCGATGACGCCTACCCAGGCGATGAGTGAGACCAAGGCTGCGACCTTGGCGGCGATCGGAGCACGCGGTGCGTCGTCCCATTTGGCGATGTTCCGAAAGGCCGTGTTTTCGAAGATCAGAGCATTTAATCCGGCGAGCACGATCAGAAGCATTTTCAGGCGAAAAGCGCCATTTTCGTACATCTTCGACGCTTCGGACGCAAACATAAGACTCCCGGAAATAAACATGACCGCAAACCCCGTCCAGGTCCACCGAATCAGCTTATGATGCAATTCAGAAACGCGCTGATTGGTGAGGATGAGTCCGAGAAGGCGCAAGTCCAGTACCCCGGTCGTTCCGACGAGCAGGATAATGCCCCAGATGTGTACCGTCTCGATCAGAGGAAAAAGCCACAGCGACTCCGAGACCTCAACGCCGAGCGACGTATGCTGTAGCCATCTGCAGAATTCAAAAAGGTACATCATTGGTAAGCAATCCCCTCCCAATTCAGATACGCTTCGCCACGGACCCCTGCGGATACTGCGCCAAGATTCGGATCGAGCCGTCCCCAGTTCCCTGCGGTTCGCGAAAGCCCGACTACATTAGGTTCGCCTCCGCGGCTTGTCAAGAGTCGCAAGGGCACCAAGCGATGATACATCTCAACCCAGGGCAGCCCAAGTGGGGCAATCAGACCTTCGTGGTATCATTCGTCGCCGCGGCCGAACGTCTAGAGTCGCGGCTGCCGCGGAGGCTCGTCGCGACCGACGCGCATGAATCGGGGCCGGACCGGGACCTAACCAAGTGAAGAAACTCTTTATCTTTCTCGCATTTACGGCCTGTCTGTCCGCGCAGGAACTGGATCAGTCGAAACTGTTGAAGCAGCCGACCGATACCTGGCCGATGTACAACGGCGATTATTCGGGACGGCGCTACAGTCCGCTCACGCAGATCAACAACCTCAACGTAAAGTCGCTGACACTCGCCTGGGCCTATCAGACACACTCGCAAACCGCGGTCTACTCGACTCCGCTTGAAGTGAACGGAATCCTCTATTTCACGCTGCCAAACGATTTATTCGCGATTGATGCACGCACCGGCCGGCAAATCTGGCACATCAATCGTCCCGCCCAGGGTGGACTACCCGGTGCCGGGCACCGCGGATTTGCGATGTACAAGGACAAGCTCTACTTTGCCTCACCCGACGCGCAATTGATTTGCCTGGACGCTCGCAACGGAAAAATACTCTGGCAGGTCCAGATGGCCGACCCGGCGCTGAAAGCGTTCGGAAGCGCGCCGCCGCTGGTCGTGGGCAATCACCTAATTGTGGGAATCTCCGGCGATATCGCAGACCTTCCCGGGTGGATCGAGTCGCGGGATCCGGAAACCGGAAAACTCCAATGGCACTGGGACAGCGAACCCAAACAGGGTGAGCCCGGTTGGGAGACCTGGCCGCACGACACCGACGTGATCACGCGCGGCGGCGGCATGACCTGGCTGACCGGCACGTACGATCCGGAGCTGAACCTTGTCTACTGGGGCACTGGCAACCCGCACCCGGTCGAGGCCGGCGACGCGCGGCCCGGGTCGAATCTGTACACCTGCGCGATTGTGGCGCTGAACGCGGATACGGGGAAGCTTGCCTGGTATTACCAGATTTCTCCGCACGACACGCACGACTGGGATGCGATTCAGACCCCGATTCTGTTCGACGCGAGCTTTCAGGGGAAGCCTCGCAAGATGCTGGCACAGGTGAGCCGCAACGGGATCTTTGCCGTGCTGGATCGCGCGACCGGAAAATCGCTGCTGACCAAGCCGTATCTGGACATCGACTGGATGCAGGGACTCGATGAACGCGGCCAGCCGATTCCCAAGAAAGAAACCGAACCGCAACTTGACGGCGCACTCGCAAAACCCGGCGCGGCGGGCGGGACGAACTGGAATCCGTCGAGCTTCGACCCGACCACGGGGCTGTTTTTCGCGCAGGCGCGGGACAGCATCGGCGTGTATTACGTGACGATGCCTGGCAAGAACGCCGAAGGGTGGGGCGGGCGGGATTTCGTTCGCCACTCGAAGTCCGTGCTGTATGCCATCGACTACCAAACGGGGAAGGTTCGTTGGACGCGCGACATGACTGGCGGCCGCGGCGGATTCGCAGGGACGCTTGCGACGGCCGGACACCTGCTGTTCACAGCGAACGACTCGGGAATGCTGATGGCGCTTGACCCCGCAACGGGCAGGACACTGTGGCACACCTACGGCGGAGGCGGATCGACGACGGCTCCCATGACCTACGAATTGGACGGCCGGCAATACCTGATCATTCCTTCAGACGGCGTGGTGTATGCCTGGACGCTCGCCGGACATTAAGGCAGCCGGGGCCGCCGGTCGGGATCGCAAGTCCTCGAACGCGTGAGCAATTCCTTTCGCACCTTTGCTATCATTACATCTGCGACGCATCTGGCCAGGCGCGGTTCGCGAAACGCCGTAGCGGGATCGAGATCAAGGGGATGTCAACCATATGAAATCGACTGAAAACGGAAGGTCTGCACGCCGCAGTCGGGGTCTCGCACCGGGCCGCATGTGGGTCCTGGCAGGCGTCATCGTCGCCATGTGCGCTAGCCTGGGAGGAGCGATTCGATCCGCGCGTGCCGCGAGGCCGGCCCCGCCCTCCAAGACCATATGGGATGGCGTTTATACCGACGATCAGGCCGCGCGCGGCAAGGCACAGTACAACACGAGCTGCAGCAGTTGCCACATGGAGGATTTGAGCGGCAGCGGCCAGGCGCTTCCCCTGGCGGGCGATGCGTTCACCGATATTTGGGAGGGGCAGACGGTAGCCGATCTGCTCGGACTGGTTCAAGGAACCATGCCGCAGGACAAGCCGGGAAGCCTGAGCCCTGAGGCTGCTCTCGACGTGATTACCTACATACTCCAGTACAATAAATACCCCAGTGGAAAAGAAGAACTCAAGAACGATCCGGACGCTTTGAAAAACATCCTGATCACGAAGAAAGCTCCTCCGAAGACCCAATAGAAAAAAAGATTCAAGAGCGCGTCCGGGCGGCGCCTTCCGCTACTTGGCTGAAAATGCGAGCAGCACATTTCCCGGCATGCCGCCGCCAACGTTGGCATACCCCGATCCCACGTAGAGCATTCCGCCGGCAACCGTCGGGCCCGGTCCGCCCATCGAACCGCCCTTGGCCGCAACGCCGTTGACGGTAGTAAATCCCTGGGCGGTATTGAATTGCCAGAGTACTTTCCCGTCGTCAGTCGACAGGGCGCGCAGGATGCCGTCCCACCCGCCGGTAAACACAGCGCCGGGAATTCCCGTCACGGCAGCGGACTGGCCGAATCGCAGGCCGGCCTTGGTCCTGTTCTCACCGTTCGCAGTAGGCTGGCCGAGATTTTCAGGTGATTCAAGTTGTGTCGTCCACGCACGCTTGCCGGTGGCAAGATCGACGGCGACAAAATTGCCATCCTCGAGCGCCAGATAGGTGCGCTTGGAATCCGTGCTGCCTCCGAATGCAATTTCGCCGTTGTTCGGCGCGGGTTTCTCGGAGACATTCAACCTCCAGACAACAGCTCCCTTGCGATCCGGATCGAGCGCAATGACGTCTCCGCTCTTGGGCGTGGCGAGCAGGAGCCGTCGGCCGGCCGGGCCGCTCACCAGAACCGGCGACGACCCGAAATCGTAATCCACCCCCAGGTCCTTCGGGCAATTATCGGTCGGCACCGGGACACAGCCGACCATCCAGGAATCATTCTTCACAGCCTGGAAAGACCACAGGATATTCCCCGTTTGCAGGTCGAGCGCGACGACGGCGTCGGAATTCTTCGCGGCCGGTTCAGTGAACGCATCGCCGGTTCCGACATACAGAGCATGTTGTTTGGGATCGATCGTCGGAGAGTTCCACACGGCGCCCCCGGCCGGAGCCATCAGCTCGACTCCGGCGGAGTTCTTGCGTACCGGCTGGGGCCTTTCAGGAATCACGTAGGTTCGCCAGACTTGCCGGCCCGTGGCCGCATCCAGTGCAGCCACGCTGCCCCGAAATGTGCAGCACGGATAGGACGGAGCTGCGCTGAAGGCTTCTTCGGTCGCCGCGATGGGGACGTACACGCGCCCGGCATATACGGACGGAGCTCCGGTGATGCGCGCGGTATAATGATCGGACAGATTCTGTGTCCAGAGTTGACTTCCCGTCGCCGCATCGACGGCGTAGGCGTTCGCGCGGATGTCCCCGAAATACACTGCGTACTTTGCCGCGCCCGGTCCCTTGACCAACGCCACGCTGGGAGCGGTGCGCACGCCCGATTTCGCGTGGAAAGACCAATAGACGCAGCCCGTCGTGGCATCGAGCGAATAGACATAGCCGATGTCGCTGCCGATGTAGAGGCGCCCGCCGGCCACGGTCGGTTGTCCGAAGACCGTATCTCCGTTCGGAAATCCGAAAGCCCATTTCAGCTTCAGTTCGGAAACGTCCACCGCCGTGAGTCCGGCATTCTTGGCCGTTGCAAAGCGCGTGTTGCTCGGGTCGGGGCTCCAGCCGTTCCACGCCGCTCCAACGAACGGATCCGCCAGGGGCGGGTTGGTCGGGCAGCGATTGGACATGGATTCGGCGCTGCCGGAATGGCTGGCGTCGAGCGGACGGCCACCCAGATATTCGGCGATGAGTCGCTTCTGGTCCGCAGTGAGTTTCTGGGCGGGCAGAGCCATTGTTCCGGTCGTGACAGCCGCGTACACCGATTCCGGAGTGAACTCCATCAGGGTTTTCAGGTCCGGAGCGCGATCGACGCGATTGGGACCGGCATGGCAGGAGGCGCAATTCTGGTTAAACAGCGTCTGTCCGGGAGATGTGGGAAGGGGCGAGGGGCCCTGTGCTTGAGCAAGCCCGAGGGCTGCGGAGAACACGATGGCGCCACAAAGAATCCACAGCCCGGCGCGTGTGAGAACACTTTTCATGGCCAGAAGCCTCCGCGAGAACGTCACGAGCGTTCGACGGAGCAGATCATAGTGTATTTGGCGCGGTCTTTCCATTCCTTGAGCCGTCTCGTGCGAGCGCAGGTGTCGGTTTGCAGGATTTTCCTGCTACTTTTTGCCGTAAAACTGCTTTGAGACGGTGAGTTCCTTCGCGGTGATGAATTCCAGCAGTGCGGGAACGCCCTTCTTTGTTTGTTCGATTCCCCGGCGGATGGCAGGAATGATTTCAGCGGGTTCAGTGACACGCTCGCCGTAGCCGCCAAACGCGCGGGCCATTGCGGCATAGTCTCCAGAAATGTCAGTCGAGCGGTATCGTTCGGTCGATACGGGCATGATCGGCAATTCCATCGCCATGCTGAAATTGTTGAGCAGCACCGAAAGAATGGGAATGCGCTCGCGCACGGCGGTTTCAAAATCCATGCCGGTGAATCCGATCGCGGCATCGC
>Ga0209624_10000246_pt1 | contig 48706 bp, 48 predicted proteins | sample JacPinW_OM2H0_O1_FD_188565 | JGI IMG/M metagenome (GOLD analysis project Ga0209624, IMG submission 188565) | Forest soil microbial communities from Algoma, Ontario, Canada - Jack Pine, Ontario site 1_JW_OM2H0_O1 (SPAdes) (version 2) | ecosystem: Environmental > Terrestrial > Soil > Boreal...
ACGGCGGCGGCGGTCTTCTTCTGCGCCTTCAGCAGTTCTTCGGCGTTGACCTCGCGCTCCAATTGTTCGCTCAGTTGGCGCGCCATGACGCGGGCGCGCCCCACCCAGTTGCCGACCTGGCGCGCAACCTTGGGCAGCCGCTCCGGCCCCAGCACGATGAGCGCTATGGCCGAAGTGAGCAGTATCTCCGAGAACCCAACATCAAGCATGCGGCATCAGGCGTTGGTTTTCGGGGGCGCCTTGACCTCGGCCTCGCGCGGTGCGGTGCCAGAGGCATTGAAGTCCGCGTCTTTCTCGTGCTTGAGCTGTTTCACGGATTCTTCCGTTTCACCCTCGTTCATGGCCTGCTTGAAGCCCTTGACCGCCGCGCCCAAGTCCGACCCGATGCTGCGCAAACGCTTGGTGCCGAATATCACCAAGGCGATGACCAAAATGACCAATAGCATTTTTGTATCGAACATGTCGCTTCTCCGAACCGCTAGGTAACCTAGGTAGCCGCTAATAATACGCCAATGGGATTATGACATTGGACATGCGGCATCGATGCGTGTTCGGTCGCATTTGAGGTCTCGCTAGAGTCAGCTCTCCAGCCAGAAGGTCACGGGCCCGTCGTTGGTCAGCGACACTCGCATGTGGGCGCCGAAAACACCTGTTTCGACGCGTTCGTGGCGGCCGCGGGCCGCTTTGACCAGATAGTCGAACAGTTGCCGGCCCTGCTCGGGGGGTGCCGCGGTCGAGAAGCCCGGCCGGAGGCCCTTGTGCGTATCCGCGGCTAGGGTGAACTGGGGAACCAACAGCAAATCTCCCCGAACCTGCCCGAGGCTCAGATTCATTTTTCCGGCCTCGTCCGCGAACACGCGGTATTGAAGCAGGCGGCTCAGCAACCGCTCTGCGGAGGGCTCGTCATCCTCGGGCCGCACCCCCACCAGCACCAAGAGCCCGGGGCCGATGCTGGCCACCCGCTCATTGTCGATGTCGACCCCGGCTTCCACAACGCGCTGCAACAACCCGATCACGGATGCTCCTTGATCCATTTTTTTGCCGAAAATGGCATGAAATAGGCCGACGGCCTCCACGGGGGCGGGCCCCACCGGAGCCGCCCTTCACAGGGGGGCGGCCTTCAGTGCGCCCGCCGGCCACCCCCTGCGTCTGTCAGCGCCGCTTGACTGCGTTCGATCGAGTACACAGCGCTCGAAAGCCCGCGGCGACGAAGGGTGCCAGCCGTTCATGAACACTGTCGAGATCCGAGGACTTGCACAGCCCACCCGATAAGGTGTCGATCCGCCCTGTCTCGGCGAAGGTGAGAGTCAGCGCCCCGGTCAGGAATTGATAGCCCCAATACACCTCGCGCGCCGAGCAGCCCGGCAGCGCCTCGCGCAGCACGGCGATGAACTTCTCAACCAGGGGATCGAAGTGCTGGGTCATCAGCACCGGTGCCCATTCGGGAGAATTGTTGACCTGCGCGACCAAGGCAAAGTAGCTCTTCCAACCGGGGCCGCCTCGCGCGGAGCGCTCCAGCAGGGGATAGGTGAAGGCATTGACGATGTCCTCGAGAATCGGCAGGCCGGGCAGGGCCGCACGCCGCACTTCTTCCAGCATGGCCAGCCTCTCGGGATTGAGCAGTTCCGCGCGCCGCTGGAACACGGCGGCGAAGAGTTCGCGTTTGCCGCCGAAATGGTAGCTGACGAGGGCGACGTCGACTCCCGCCTCTTCGGTGATGTCGCGGACCGAGATTCCGTAGAAGCCGTGGCGAGCGAACAGCCGCTCCGCTGCGTCTAGGATCCGCTCCTTCCCGGGTTTCGTCCCGGTCTTCTTCTTGGCAGGGCTTTTGCGGCGCACAACGACCATCGGCCTCATTCTCCCGGGTTGCTTCGCGCACTGCAACGCGCACGGCCGAAAGCTATTGACTATTCCTCAACGATCGTTGAATACTAACTCAACGACTGTTGAAGAGATTGCGGCGAGCGTCAGCCTGCGGGCCTGCACCGGCATCGAAGTCAAATACAAGGGCGGCCCAAGGGACCGTCCGATTTTCGGGGAGCGATCATGACTAGTAAGACTGCAACGAATACCTTTGCCATGGGGTGCGCGGCGGCAACCCTCACCGCATTGTCCCTGTCATTTCCCAATGCGCACGCGCAAACGTCGGTATCCGACGCTGCCGCGCCCGGGGGCCTGACAGAGATCGTGGTCACCGCGCGCCGCCGCACGGAGAATCTCCAGGACGTACCGGTCGCGGTGACGGCGATCGGCGCCGGGACGATACAGACGCAGGACGTCACGAATCTCGAAGACCTGAACAGCTTCGTTCCCAATTTCAAGATCGCGGCCGACCGCGCGACCAGCAGTACGATCAACGTCTACATCCGCGGCGTCGGCCAGAGCGACCCGCTGTGGGGATTCGACCCCGGGGTCGGCGTATACATTGACGATGTGTATCTGGCGCGGCCGCAGACGGCGCTGCTCGACGTGATCGACGTGCAGGACATAGAAATTCTGCGAGGACCCCAAGGGACGCTGTACGGCAAGAACACGATTGCCGGCGCGATCAAGTACGTGACCCGGGATATCGACGGGCCCGCCACGGTGACCGTGTCGGCGACGGGCGGCAATTACGGCGAGCACGACGAGAAGCTCAACTTCTCGACTCCGGTGATCGACGACCACGTTTATTTCGGCCTGGCGCTCGCGGATTTGCAGCACAACGGCTACGGCCAAGTGGTCGCCGAACCGGGCTACCCGGCGAGCCCTTACAACAGCATCGGCCAGGATGTCTCGAACAAGGACGTGCAGGCGGGGCGTGCCAATCTCACCATCAAGTGGGGCGAGAGCTCGAAGCTGCGGATCATCGCGGACGACATCCTGGACAATTCCAACGCCTCGGGCGGCCAGCGGCTCAGCAACTATCTGGCGCCGCAGCTCAGCGATCCCTTCGATACGCGCACCGACATGCCGGTCGATCGGGACTATTCCCACCGCAGCGGCGCTTCGGCGACCTACACCCAGAACCTCACAGACCAGCTGGGTTTGAAAGTCGTCGCCGGGTATATTCACGGCAAGAGTCAACAATTCATCGACTTCGAAGAGCTTGACTCGAACCTATTCCAAGTGCCGGGCGCATACCACGATCAACAATCTTCGGGCGAGGCGCAGCTGACGTTCAAGAATGACTTGGTGAACGCGGTGGGCGGTGTGTTCTACATGGACAGCACGGCCTGCGGATCGTACAACGCGTCGATCGGCACTCTCAATCTGCTCGGCCTCCCCGCATACGATCTCTACATCACCGAGCTCGTGCAAGGTTGTGTGCTGACCAAGAGCTCAGCGGTTTACGGCGATACCGCGTGGAAGTTGACCGACCGGTTGAATCTGGATGCCGGCATACGATGGAACGAAGATCAGAAAACCGCGCACGTCTACCAGGCGGACTATGCCAGCGTGGCGCCTACGCAATTGTTGCCGAACCAGCAGTTCTTCAATCCCGGGGCGGTACCGGCCGGATTCTTTCCGGATCCCGGCGTGGTGACCGACTACACCAATACCCGTGCGTTCGTGAATATCACCCCGCGTCTGGGCCTCGACTACCACTGGACCGACCATGTGATGACGTATGTGTCCTACAGCCGCGGCTTCAAGAGCGGCGGGTTCGACATGCGCGGCAACGCGGCCGTCTACCCGCAGACGCAGAACGGCTACAACTCGGAAACTGCGGATAACTACGAGGCGGGAATCAAGTCGACCCTGTTGGACGACACGCTGCTGCTCAACTTCACGGCGTTCTACGATCCCTACAAGAACGCGCAAATCGGCGTTCAACAATTCGTCGATTATCTGGGCACGCCGACGAATCTCACCGCGGTGCTCAATGCCGGCAAGCAGATCAACGAGGGGTTGGAGATCGAGTCCGTGTGGCGGCCGCTGAAAGCCCTGACCCTCGGCCTCAACGTCGGCTATTTGGATTCGTACTACAAGGATTACCTGATTCCCTGCAACGTGTTCACGGCCGCGCCCGGTTGCGGGCCGAGCGTGGCGACGGTCAACGTGGCCGACGACAATCGGCCGCTCAACGCGCCGGCCTGGACGGTGTCCGGGAACGCGACGTATACCTGGGATGTGGCCTCGGGACAGGTGCTTGCGCGCGCCGGTTACGATTGGCGCAGTTTCACCAAGGTCGCGAACACCACGCCGAGCGTGACCGATCAGCCGGCCTACGGCCTGCTCAATGCCGGTCTCGCGTTCACCACCACCAACAAGGCTTGGCGCTTCTCGCTGGACGGCAAGAATCTCACCAATCGGTATTACCGGGTCGCCGGCTACGATTTCGGCAACCCGCCCATCGGACCCGCCAATTCCTTCATCGGAGGCGTCAGCCAGATCGGTTTCTATGGACCGCCGCGCACCTATCAAGTGACGGCCCAGTATCACTTCTAAGGAGCCTGTCCCGCCTATGACGTGGTTCCAGGCGCCGGCCGTCACGCTGCCCCACTTGGTTGCGTTGCATGGCAAATGGCGCGGCGCGCGCACCGCCTTGGTCGAGGGCGAGCGGCGCCTCTCTTGGGCATCGTTCGAGAGGGAGACGGCGCGCGCCGCCAACGGCCTCGAGGTGCTGGGCCTGAAGCCCGGCGATCGGGTCGCCGTGCTCATGGACAACAGCTTGGAAATGGCGGTGCTGCTCTTCGGCATCCTGCGCTTCGGCGCCGTGGCGGTGCCGCTGAATGTCTCCATCGCCGACGACGCGGTGGCGCGGATGATCGAGGACGCCGGGGCCCGCGCCCTATTCGCTTCGAAGAAACATTGCCCAAGGATCGATGAGCTGCGTGGGCGGAGCGATGCGGTCGATTGCGCGACGAGGGTCGCCTTCGGACACTCGGGCCCGGGGTGGATGAACTTCGATGAATGGCTGAGCTCGCAGTCGCCGGAGTGGCATGGCATCGTGTCACCGGAACAGGAATGCAACATCATCTATAGCTCCGGCACCACGGGGTCGCCGAAGGGCATCGTGCATTCCCACGGCACACGCATGCATTGGGCGGCCGATTTGGCGCAGGTGCTCCGCTACCGCGGCGACTGCGTGACGCTGTGCTCCCTGGGGTTGTTCTCGAACATCACCTGGGTCGCCATGCTCTGCACCGTGCTGGTCGGCGGAACGCTGGTGGTCATGCCGAGTTTCGACGCGGCGGCGGCGGTGGAGCTCATGGCCCGCGAGCGAGTCTCTCATGGAACCTTCGTACCGCTTCAACTGGAGAAGCTGCTGGCCGTCCCGGATGTCGAACGGCACGACCTCTCGAGTCTCGACGCCTTCATGTGCTGCGGCTCGCCGCTGGCGACGGACATCAAGCGCGATTTTCCGCGGCGATTCCATTGCCATCTCATCGAGCTCTACGGCCTGACCGAAGGGCTGTGCACCGTGCTCGCGCCCGAGGACTTCGAGCACAAACTCAAATCGGTGGGCAAGCCCTTCCTCGGCACCGACCTTCGCATCATCGGCGAGGACGATAAAGAGGTGCCGCAGGGCGAGACCGGCGAGATCGTGGGCTTGAGTCCGCTGCTCATGTCGGGCTACCACGGCAACGATGCGGCCAGCAGCGATGCGACCTGGACCGATCCGCAGCAGAGACGCTGGCTGCGCACGGGAGATTTGGGGCGTCTCGACGCCGAGGGATTTTTGTACATCGTCGACCGCAAGAAGGACATGATTCTGTCGGGAGCGCAAAACATCTATCCCGCGGACATCGAGGAGGTCATGCGCACGCACCCCGGCGTTGCCGACGTGGCGGTGGTCGGCGTGCGCAGCCGGCAGTGGGGCGAGACTCCGGTGGCCGTGGTGGTGCCGGCGCCGAGCGCAGATCTCGATCTCCCGGCGTTGGTAGAATGGACGAACTCGCGTGTGGGCAAACAGCAGCGGATCCGCGCCGTCGTCTGCCGCGCGAGCCTGCCGCGAAATGCCAACGGCAAAGTGCTGAAGCGCGAACTGCGACAGGAGCTGGCCGACCTTGCCTACTGAACCGTATGCCGAGACCCACTGGCAGAGTCACGACGGCCTGCGCCTGTACGCCCGGGTGTATGAGGCCAGGGATATGGGCGCACCGACGGTGCTGTGCCTGCATGGATTGACGCGCAACAGCCGCGACTTCGAGGATCTTGCACCTGCTTTGAGCTCCCGCTATCGAGTCATCGCACCCGACTTGCGCGGCCGCGGCTTCTCCGCGCGCGATCCGCAGATGCAGAATTACCAGCCGTCGATCTACGTGAGGGACATCCTCGCATTGCTCGACGCCGTGGATGCGCCTCGCGTCGCCATCATCGGCACTTCGCTCGGCGGCATGCTGGCCATGATGCTGGGGTACGGCTACCCCGGGCGGGTCGCCGGTATGGTCTTGAACGACGTGGGACCCGAGATCGATCCAAAGGGAATCGAGCGCATCAAACAATACGCCGGCCGGCTGCCGCCCCCCGGCACCTGGCGAGTCGCCGTGGCCCAGACCGTGGCCGTGTTCGGCGAGGCCTGGCCGGGGCTGCCGCCGCAGCGCTGGGAGCAAGTGGCGCGCCGCGGCTACCGCGAGGACGCGGCCGGTGTAGTCACGGCGGACGCGGACCCAAATATCGGCGAGGCGCTGCGCGCGGCACCCGCGGCGGCGCTCGACCTCTGGCCCCTGTGGAGGTCGCTGCGCGGCATCCCGACCTTAGGGATTCGCGGAGCCCACTCGGACATTTTGAGCGCGGCCACGTTCGCGCGCATGAAGAGCGAGAATCCCGGACTCGAGCAACTGGAGGTCGCCGACCGGGGCCACGTGCCGCTGCTCGATGAACCCGAGTGCGTGGCCGCGCTGGATAATTTTTTGGCGCGAGCTCTATGAGCGCCACCCGCGCCGGCCCGGCGCCCCTCGCCTACCGCTCCTATGTGCTGTTCGTGCTGGTGCTCGTCTATACCTTCAACTTCATCGACCGCCAGATCGTCGGCATCCTCGCCGTGCCGATCAAGTCCGAACTGCACCTGAGCGATTCGCAGCTCGGGGTCATGGGCGGACTGGCGTTTGCGCTGTTCTATACATTGCTCGGGATCCCCATCGCGCGCCTCGCCGACAGAGTCAGCCGCACGGGCATCATGACGGCGGCGTTGGCGCTGTGGAGTCTCATGACCGCGGTCTGCGGACTGACTCAGAACTTCGCCCAGCTCTTCCTGGCCCGGGTGGGCGTCGGGGTGGGTGAGGCCGGAGGAGTGACTCCCGCCTATTCGCTGATTTGCGATTATTTTCCGCCGAAGGAGCGGGCTCGGGCCCTGAGCGCATACTCCTTCGGCATTCCCATCGGCAGCGCCGTCGGCATCGTTCTCGGCGGCTTCATCACCAGCATCATGAGCTGGCGCGCCGCCTTTTTCATCGTGGGGTTCGCGGGCCTACTAATCACACCGCTGCTGAAGTTCACCGTGCGGGAACCCGAGCGCGGGACTTTGGACCCGGTGCGAAGCGACGCCGATCGGGCCGCCGGCGCGCCGTCCCTGCTCGCCATCATCGCCGTGCTGGCGCGCAAGCCCAGCTTCTGGGGATTGTCGCTGGGCGCATCGTGCGCATCCATGATGGGGTACGGCTTGTTCTTCTGGGCACCGTCGTTTCTGGTCCGCAGCTTCCACCTGAGCCTGCTGCACGCCTCCTTGGCCTACGGGGGGCTGGTGCTGGTCGGCGGCCTGCTCGGCATTTGGCTGGGGGGCGTGCTGGCCGATCGCTATGGCGACGAGCGCCGCGGGATGTACGCCTTCATTCCCGCGGTTGCCTTCATCGCGACCCTGCCCTTCTATGTGGCGGGCGTGCTGTCGACGACGCTCTGGATCAGTTTCGCCGTGCTGCTGGTCCCCACTGCGCTGGGACTCGCGTGGCTGGGCCCGGTGCTCACGGCCGTCCAACACCTCGTCCCCGCCCACATGCGCGCCACCGCCTCGGCGCTGTTCCTATTCATCAACAATCTCATCGGCATAGGCTTGGGTACCACGCTGATCGGACTGGTATCGGACTCCATGCGCCTGCGCTTCGGGGCGGAGTCGCTGCGCTACGCGATTTTGGGCGGGACGGGGTTCTATTTGATCGCCGCCGCCTTGTTGATCTTCGCCGGGAGGAAGTTACCCAGGGATTGGGTGGGTTAGCTTCCACATCGCACCCACTTTCGGCACTGAGATGGTCAACTCGTTCCACAATCGTGGAATTTGCGTGAAATGGTTTTGTCAGCGCCGAACCAAGGCTATTTTCGCCATAAAGTGGGAGTGAACAGCACCAAAATCGTGAAAACCTCCAGCCGGCCGAGCAGCATGGCCGCCGAGCACACCCAGGTCTGGAAGTCGCTCAAAACGCCATAGTTGCTTCCCGGTCCCACCAGCCCCAATCCCGGTCCCGCATTGTTGATGCAGGCGACGATGGACGACAGGGCGGTCATGAAATCCAATCCGCTCGCCAGCTGCACGAAAATCAGCGTCACCGTGCACATGAAGTAAAGAAACACGAAGGCCAGCACCGCGAATACCACCCGATTGGCGATCACCGTTCCGCCCACCTTGAGCGGACGCACCATGTTCGGGTGGACGAGCTGATTCAGCTCGCGATGGGCCTGCTTGGCGAGCACCAGGGTGCGGATCATTTTGATGCCGCCGCCGGTCGATCCCGAGCTCGCCACGATGCAGCTCAGGAACATCATCCACATGGGCGCGAAAATCGGCCAGTGCGAATAGTCCTGCGTATGCAAGCCGCTATCCACGGCGATGGACACCAGATTGAAGGTGGTATGCCGCAGCGAGGTGGGATAGTCCGGGTAGGTGCCCTTGAAGTACAAGAACAGGGATATGCCGATGCAGCTCGCCACCAGCACGCCGAGGATGGCCTTGGCCTCGGCATCCCGAAAATAAGCCATGACCCCGCGCTGGCTCCAGGCGAGATAGTGCGTGGCGAAATTCAGCGCCGCCAGGATCTGGAACACGGTGAGCACCATCTCGATGGGCAGAGAGTTGAAGTGCCCGATGCTGGCGTCGTACGTCGAGAAGCCCCCGAGGGCGAGGGCCGAGAATCCATGGCAGACGGCGTCGAACCAATTCATGCCGACCATTCTCAAGCTCAAGATGCAGGCCAGCGTCAGTCCCGCGTACACCGTCCACAAGAGCTTGGCGGTCTGGCCGATGCGGGGCGTGAGCTTGCTGTCCTTCATCGGACCGGGCATCTCCGCGCGATAAATCTGCATGCCGCCCACGCCCAGCATGGGCAGGATGGCGACGGCCAATACGATGATGCCCATGCCTCCCAACCAGCTCAGCAAATGGCGCCACAGATTGATGGAGCGGGGCAGGAATTCGAGACCCGACAGCACCGTGCCGCCGGTGGTGGTCAAGCCCGAAGCGGCCTCGAAGTAGGCGTCGGTGAAATTGATGGGCAAGAAATGCCACAACGGAAAGCCGGCGACCGCGGGCAGCGCCACCCAGGTCAAGGCCACCAGCATGAGCCCGTCGCGAGTCTTGAGCTCGCGCTTGAAGCGGCGGGTGGCGAGCCACAGCACGGCGCCCAGAACGAACGTGGCGAGCGAGGAAATGACGAAGGACGAAAGGGCCGGGTCGAGCGCCCATACCGCCAGAATCAAGGGCGCGAGCATGGTGGCGGCAAACACCATCATGACGAGGGCGAAGACGTGAGCGACCGGCAGTAAGATGTCTTTCACAAAAAGGAGGCGGAGCCTTGGAATAGTTTTTCGACGGCTTCGATGTGGCGCCGATCCGTCAGGAACAGAATCAAATGATCGTCGGGCTGCACGGTGGTGTCGTGGTGAGCGATGATGACGTCCTCGCCGCGCACCACGGCTCCCAACGTCGTTCCTTCGGGCAGGGAAATATCTTCGATGCGGCGCCCGATGACCTTCGAGCTGTCGGCATCGCCATGGACCACCACCTCGAGCGCCTCGGCCGCGCCGCGCCGCAGCGAGTGCACGCGTACCACGTCGCCGCGCCGCACATGCGCCAGCAGCGAGCCGATGGTGACGGTCTGCGGCGAGATGGCGACGTCGATGGAGCCGCTCTCGATCAATTCCGCGTATGAGGGTTTGTTGATCAAGGCCATGACCTTGCGGGCGCCCAGACGCTTGGCGAGCATGGCCGAGAGAATGTTCGCCTCCTCGGAATTGGTGAGCGCGGCGAAAACATCCGCACTGTCGATGTTCTCCTCGAGCAGCAATTCCTCGTCCGCCGCATCTCCATGCAGCACGGTGGTGCTCTTCAATTGCTCGGAGACTTTTCTCGCCCGCTTGCCGTCGCGCTCGATGAGCTTGACCTGATTCTTGGCCTCCAACTCCCCCGCGAGGCGTACGCCGATATTGCCGCCGCCCGCAATGACCACCCGGCGCGCGGGGGCTTCCTCGCGGCGCATCTCTTTCATGACCACGCGGATGTTCTCGCGTGCCGCCAGGAAAAATACCTCATCGCCGTCCGCGATGACGGTGTCGCCCTCGGGTTTGATGCTCTTGCCGGCCCGGTAGATGGCGGCGACCCTGGCGTCGGCGGAGGGAATGTGCTCGCGCAGGGTGCGCAGCTCCTGGCCGACCAGGGGGCCGCCCTGCAGCGCACGGATGCCCACCAGGCGCACCCGCCCGTCCGCGAAATCCAGCACCTGCAGCGCGCCGGGGTAGCGAATCAGGCGCGCCACGTACTCGGTGACCAGCTGCTCGGGGCTGATCCACACATCCACCGCCACGGCATTCTCGCCGAACAGCTTGTCCCGCTCGGTAAAGTCGGCGGAGCGCACCCGCGCGATTTTCTTGGGGGTGCGATACAAAGTCCAGGCGATCTGGCAGGCCAGCATGTTGACCTCGTCGCTGTTGGTCAGCGCGACGAGAATGTCCGTGGAAGCGATTCCCGCCGCCTCCAGAATACGCGGGCTCGCCGCATTGCCGTTCACCGTCCGTATGTCGAGGCGATCCTGCAGATCGCGCAAGATCTCCTCGTTGATGTCGATGACGGTCACGTCATTCGCTTCCTCGCGGGAGAGGTGATATGCCGCGGTGCGGCCGACTTGCCCAGCGCCCAGAATGATGATTTTCACGGTCTAAGATTACTCTACGCGAACCAGATTGGCGTAAGACAGCATCAGCCACTTCGTGCCCTGCCGCTCGAAGTTGACCTGGATACGGGCGTGCGGCCCGTTGCCCTCGAAATTGAGCACCACCCCGTCGCCGAACTTGGAATGCCGGACCCGGCTGCCCATGCGCATGCCGGGACTCGGCGATTCCTCGAGGGTGGCGCTGCGTTTGACGAATACCGGCCGGGACACCTGAAGGCGCGGCCGGATCTCCTCGACCAGTTCGGCCGGCAATTCGCTGATGAAGCGGGAAGGCTGGCCGTAGGTATCCACCCCATACAGCCGGCGCTGTTCGGCATACGTAAGGTAGAGCTGGCGCATGGCCCGGGTCATGCCGACATAGCACAGGCGGCGTTCCTCCTCGAGACCTGCCAAATCGGCCACCGAGCGCTGATGCGGAAACAGTCCGTCCTCCATCCCGGCCAGAAACACCACCGGGAATTCCAGGCCCTTGGCCGAGTGCAGAGTCATCATCTGCACGCAATCATCATAGGGATCCGCCTGGCCTTCGCCGGATTCCAGAACCGCATGCGCGAGAAAGGACTCGAGCGGCGACAGTTCGTTTTCGGCGTCCGTTTCCGGCGAGAAACCCCGCGCCGCGCTGACCAGTTCCAGCAGGTTCTCGACCCGCCCCTCGCCCCGCTCGCCCTTCTCCTTCTTGAAGTGTTCGATGAGCCCGCTCATCTGAATGACGTGATCGACCTGTTCGTGCAATTCCATGCCTTCGACTTCCCGGGCCAGCTTGTCGATCAGGGCCATGAAGGCCTGCAGCGCCAAGGCCGCCCGCTGCGGCAGAGCGTGCTGCACGCAGTGAAGCGCGCCGTTCCACAGCGAGGTCGCATGGCTGCGTGCATGGTCGCGGACGGTGTCCATGGTTTTCGCACCGATGCCGCGTACCGGCATGTTCACCACCCGCTCGAAGGAGGTGTCGTCGGCTCTGCTCGCGATGAGTCTCAAGTAGGCGAGCGTATCCTTGATTTCCGCACGCTCGAAGAAGCGCAGCCCTCCGTACACGCGATACGGCATGCGCGCATTCAGGAACGCCTCTTCGAAAACACGCGACTGGGCATTCGATCGGTACAGCACGGCGACCTCGCGGCGGGCTCCCCCGTGAGCCACCCATTCGCGAATCCGATTCACCACGAAGTCGGCCTCATCGCGCTCGTTGAACGCCGCATACAGCCTGACGCGCTCGCCGTCCGCGCCGCTGGTCCACAGGGTCTTGCCCAGCCGGCCGGCATTGTTCGAGATCAGTGCGTTCGCCGCCTTCAAAATCGTGCCGGTGGAGCGATAGTTCTGTTCCAGTTTGTACAGCACCGCCTTTGGAAAATCGCGCCGAAACTGCTGCAGATTCTCGACCCGCGCGCCTCTCCAGCGATAGATTGAATTGTGCGTGACGATGCCGCCTGCGATGAAGTTGTGAGTCCGCTCGATATTGAGATCGTAGACTTCGGTAGTGCAGGATTCGTACTCGATGCGCTCGACTACGTCAAAGCGGCCGGAGTCGACCACCATGACCATGCCGGCGCGGATGCCCGCCGCCGTGACGAACGGCAGCGACTTCTCCAGCATATGACCCTTGAAAACGTAGCGGCCATCGAGCCGCTCGCGGATGGCGCGTGCAATCGACATCAGCTCACCGAAATCCGCGCGCACGGTCTCGAATCGCCAGCTTCCGCCTTGCGCCTTGGCCGAGCGCACGCTAAGACCCATGAGTTCAAGAACGGCACGGTCCTTGGGAGACATGCCCACTACGGAAATACGGTGCATCGGTGTACCGCCGCGCCGGTCGCCGCATAGCGTGATGACGATGTTACGGCGGTTGGAATTTCGACTCTGCGGTAGGTGGTGTGGCCGGTCTATGTCAAGACCCACCTCTTCCAACAGGCGTTCGGCGGCGGCCAATGTGTCGAGCGAGCAGAATATCCGTCGCAGATGAGATGCCTCGTGAACGAAGCCGTTGACGCTCTTGCTCTTGCGGGGAACGAACGGACAAGTAGGCAGGCCGAAGCGCAGTGACGTCAGTACTTCGTCGATCCGCGACTCGTTCTCGCTGGAGTGGGTGCGGATGATCCACAACGCGTCAGCATGCTCCTGTAGGGCGCGCTGCCTGAAGCCTACCATCGGTCTCGCCTGACCTTCGGTGTACACCTGCGAGGTACCGAGCCGGTAGCCCACGCCTTCTTTGTGCATAAGGTACAGAAAGTAGGTTTGGGGCGTCTCGCCCAGTACGTAGCCGGCGAAGTGCACGTGCTCGGGCGTGCTCTTGACGACCGCGCCGGACCGCAGATGGACGCAGACGAGCCGACCGTGGCGTCGCTTCGTGAAGCTCTCGGTCACGCGGGCCGGACGAAAATCGCCGCCGCCATAGTTGGACAGCACCGAATCGCCGGCGACGACAGACTCGATGGCACGCTTTGCTCCGTCTGCCATTGTCACCTGAGTTCCGGCTGCCAGGCACTGATCGTCGTCACCCACCACGAAGGGCATGCCGTCGGATCCCGCGAGCAGCATCAGCCATTTGTACTGAATCGCGTTGGTGTCCTGGAATTCATCCACCAAGATATGACGGAAGCGCCTGCGGTAGTGCTCGAGCAGAGAGGGATTGTCCCGCCAGAGTTCATACGCCCGCAGCAAGAGTTCGGCAAAATCGACCACTCCGGCCCGCTGACACGCGTCCTCGTAGGCCTGGTAGATCTTGATCAATTGGCGCCGGGTCGGATCGCCGTCGTCCTTGATGTGCTTGGGCCGGTGACCCTCATCCTTCTGCGCATTGATGAACCAGAGGATCTCGCGCGGCACCCAGCGGGTCTCATCCAGCTCGAGCGCCTTCAAGACCTTGCGCATGACCCTCGCCTGGTCCTCGGAGTCCAGAATCTGAAAGCTCTGCGGCAAGCCTGCTTCGCGCCAATGGATTCGCAGCAGCCGATGGGCCAATCCATGGAAGGTCCCCAGCCACATCGCCCCGCTCGGCAAACCCAACAGAGTCTCTACGCGGCTGCGCATCTCCGCAGCGGCCTTGTTGGTGAACGTAACGGCGAGGATGCTGTTGGGAGACGCGCCTTCGACCTGGATCAACCACGCGACCCGATGCACCAGAACCCGGGTCTTGCCGCTGCCGGCGCCGGCCAATACCAGAGCTGCGCCCAACGGCGACGCGACCGCCTGCCGTTGGTCGTCGTTGAGCCCGTCCAAAAGATGAGAAACGTCCATAAGGGCGCAAATTGTACTGTAGCGGGGGAACGGGTAGCGGACCCCAACAGCCGCCGGGTGTCAAGCTCTCTGGGGGCCGGTTTCCTCGGCAAATTCGATCAGGGCAAGCGCCAGGGAAAGCACCACCGGGCCCGCTATGACGCCGATCGCGCCGAATGCCGGAATCCCGCCGAGCACGCCGATGAACACGGCCAGCGCCGAAATCCGCGCTCGACCCGAAATCAGCATGGGGCGCAAAACGTTGTCCAGGCCTCCCAGCAGGAGCCCCCAAGCCACCATGAAAATACCGAAGCCCCACCGGCCGTCGAAGAACAGCCAGATCGCGGCCGGTCCCCACACGAACGCCGATCCGCCCACCGGCAGCATGGAGAGCAAAGCCGCCAGCACCCCGAACACCACCGGCGAGGGCAGGCCGGCGATCTTGAATCCGATGCCGATCAAAATTCCCTGCAGCAGCGCCGTAAGGCTGGTTCCGACGACGATGGCGCGGGTCACGCCGCTCAATTGCCGGAACAAGCGCTCCTTGCGCACTTCATCGAGGGGAATCAAGCGGCGAGCACGGAGCATCATGGAGTCGCCGTCGCGCAGGAAAAAAAACAGCAGAAACAACATGATCGCGAACGCGAACAGGGAACCCAAGGCGCCCAGAAAGAAGCCGCCGCCCATGCTGGCCGCGGCTCTCAGCACCTCGCGCGTGCCCGAGACCAGCCACGACTGAAACTGCTCCGCGGATATTCCCGCATGCGCTTCCAGCCAACTGTTGATCCGGGCAATCCATGGGAATTGCTGCAGATCCGACAGCGATTTGATATCGAGCTCGGCGGCGGACTTCTGCAGCTTCTGCATCAGGGCGGAAATCTGCGCCACGAACTCGATGGATAGGGCGCTCAAAGGCAACAAGATGACGATGGGCGCCAGCAGCGTCAGCACGCCGGCCGGCAGCCCCCGGCCCGAGAGCCGGCGCCGCAAGCGCAGATTCAGCGGATACAGCAGGAAGGCCAGAAAGGCCGCCCACACCAGGGGTTTTATGAACGGCACGAAAATCAGCGTCAGCGCGTACCCCAAGACGGCTGCGACGACGAGCGCAAAAATACGCGGATAAAAGCTCGATGCCGGCATACGCACATCCTAGCACTCGATGCCGCGAACCGAGAGCCGCGCGAACCGGCCCCGGAGTCGTCTCCTAAAAATTCAGGGATACGCGTACCATTGAGTACCGGGGAGAAGGGCAGTGAGCGCAATGACGACAATAACCGTCAATAATCAAATGGTCGACGTCGATGCCGAGCCGGATACCCCCTTGCTGTGGGTGCTGCGCGATCACCTGGGGATGACCGGCACCAAATTCGGGTGCGGCATGGCGCTGTGCGGCGCGTGCACCGTGCACATCGACGGGGCTGCGACGCGCTCCTGCGTGCTTCCCCTGAGCGCCGTGGCGGGCAAATCCATTACCACGATCGAAGGGCTTTCATTGGGCAGCAACCACGCCGTGCAAAAGGCCTGGCTCGAGATCGACGTGCCCCAGTGCGGCTATTGCCAATCAGGTCAGATCATGTCCGCCGCCGCACTGCTCAAAACCAATCCAAAGCCCAACGATGCCGACATCGATGCGGCGATGTCCGGCAACATATGCCGCTGCGGCACCTATCCCCGAATCCGCAAGGCCATACACCGGGCCGCGGAATTGCTGCAAACGAGCGCAGCGAAGTGAGGCCCGCGTCGACCTTGAGCCGCCGCGATTTCTTGAACGCAACGGCCACCGTCGGCGGCGGCCTGGTCATCGCCCTGACGCTCCCGGGGCCCGCTGCCAAATCAAATTCGGCTGCGGCGGGAGCCGCGTCGCTCGACGCCGTGCCGGGCGCCGTGGCCGGCGCCGCGCGGCCGGGCAGCCAATTGAATGCCTGGCTTAAAATAGCCCGCGACAATTCCATCACCATCATCGTCGATCGCTCGGAAATGGGCCAAGGCGTCTATACGGCGCTGCCGATGCTGCTGGCCGAGGAACTGAATATCGATTTCAACGCGATTCACATCGTGGCCGCGCCGGTGGGCGACGCCTACATCAGTCCCGGAAACGGTGGACAGATCACCGGCACCAGCAACAGCGTGCAGGAATCCTGGGAGAAGCTGCGCATGGCGGGCGCGACCGCGCGCACCATGCTCGTCGCGGCTGCCGCGAAAGCGTGGCGCGTCGATCCGGCAGAGTGTCACCCCAAGAACGGCATGGTCGTCAACACGCGCGGCCAGGTGCTGACCTACGGCCAGCTGGCCGACGCGGCCGCGAAGCTTCCCGTTCCCAAAGACGTCAAGCTAAAACCCAGGAGCGACTTTCAGATCATCGGCAAGCCGCGGTCCCGCATCGACACGCCGGGCAAAGTCGACGGCAGCGCCGAGTTCGGACTCGACGTGAAGCTGCCCGGGATGCTGTATGCCGCGCTCGCGCAAAGTCCGGTGCTGGGCGGCAAGGTACAGGCGCTGGATTCGGCTGCCGCGGAAAAAATGCCCGGCGTGCGCAAGGTGATGATCACCGCCAGCGGAGTCGTGGTGGTCGCCGACCATTTCTGGCAGGCCCTCAAGGCTCGCAACGCGGTGAGGGTCACCTGGGATGCCGGCCCCAACGCGCGGCTCGACAATGCCGCCATTCGCGCGATGCTCAAGAAAACCGCCGCGGCCGGGGACGGTCTCTCGGCGCGCGCCGATGGCAACGCGGCGGCCGCGCTCAAATCGGCGAAACAGCAGCTGAGCTCCGCCTATTATTTGCCTCTGCTCGCGCACGCCACCATGGAGCCAATGAATTGCACCGCGGACGTCAAAGCCGGCGGCTGCGATCTTTACGTGGGCACGCAAGTGCAGCAGGTGGCGCAAACCACGGCGGCGGAGGCGGCCGGACTGAAGCCGGAACGAGTGCGGGTGTACACCACCTTGATCGGCGGGGGTTTCGGCCGGCGGCTGGATATCGACTTCATTCCCGCGGCGGTGAAGGCATCGAAGGCGCTCGGCGCACCCGTCAAAGTGATCTGGACGCGCGAAGACGACATGACCCACGACACCTACCGCCCGCCCGCCTATGAAGAAGTCAGCGGCGGCCTCGACGAGACCGGAAAGCTCGTCGCCTGGAAGCTGCACATCACCAGTCCTTCGATTACCGCGCGCATGTTTCCGCCCGTCAAAGGCGTGGACGATTCGGTGATCGAAGCCGCGGTGAACAATCTTTACGATGTTCCGAACCTCTCCGTGAGCTACTCGCGGCAGGAGATCGGCATCGATGTGGGCTACATGCGCTCCGTGAGCCATGCGCCCAATTGTTTCGTCATCGAAAGTTTCATGGATGAACTGGCGGCGGCCACGGGCAAGGATCCCTTCGATTTTCGGATGCAGCATCTCGGCAAGAAACCGCGTCAGCGCCGCGTGCTGCAATTGGCGGCCGAGCGCGCGGGATGGGGGAAAGCTCCCCCGGGACGCCATTTGGGACTGGCGCTGATGGAGGGGTACACGACCCACCTGGCTCAAGTCGCGGAGATCTCGGTCGAGGGAGGCGAGCTCAAGGTGCACAAGATCGTGTGCGTCGTCGACTGCGGGCAGATGGTCAATCCCCGCATCGTCGAATCGCAGATCGAAAGCGGCATCATCTTCGGCCTCACGGCCGCCCTGTGGGGCGACGTCACCATCGTGGGCGGCCGGGTCCAGCAAACCAACTTCAACAACTACCGAATACTTCGCAACAACGAGGTACCCGAGCTCGACGTGCATCTCGTCGACAGCGAAGAGACACCCGGCGGCATCGGCGAAGCGGGTGTGCCCCTGGTTGCCCCCGCGGTCTGCAATGCCATTTACGCCGCGACGGGCAGACGTTTGCGGGAATTGCCCATAGGTCTGGCGAAACTGGTCAAGGCATAGATCGTCAGCTGCCGCATGGACGACGACGGTCAGTTTGATTACCGGACGCTCACCAAGGAGCAGATCGAGTACGCATTGCAGCATATCGACGGATCCAGGTTTGGTGTCGACGATCTCATGATCCCCTTGTGGGGTCGTTCGTCTAATCGCGCGGGCGTCATTCATCTGCACGGATCTGCGGCATGGATCGGCGCGTTCGCTATAATAGTCCTTGCCGCAATTCCGTTCTTCGGCGGCCTAAGTGAGGCCGATGACTTCGCCATAATGCCGCGGTTCAAGTACGTCTTCCGATTTGCGATCCTGCTTGTACTCGTGGCCATTGCGGTGAGTTGCCTGAGCCGGAGCGCCTAAATCGGTTGGGGCGATCGCGGGTCGTATCCTCGGTGAGCCGGGAGGGAATCAATGACCTTGATAAATCGGCTCCGATTTGCGGTAACGCATTCCCGCGTCGCTCAACTTCATCGTTGTCACGATTGAGATGGCCGCAGGTTCTTGGCTTCCATTGCGTGGGTGGGTAATCTTTGGCGCCGCCATCTACGTCCATCAGTACGTGCTCATCGCGTCGGCAGCATTAATGGTGTTGGCCGTCAGGAACTGGGTCCTGGCGATTATCGGCCTCGCGTCGTACATGGCGATTATATTTGCACACGAGATGGGCCATGCCGCCATAGCTCGCTATCTCGGCTATGAGGTGACCGCCATCCGCGTAGGACTTTTACACGGACGGTGCGAGTACGAGCACCCGGATTCCGCCTTGGATGCCTCACTGGTTAGTTGGGGTGGAGTGCTTGCGCAGTTCTTGATTGCGGCACTTGTATTCGGAGTTGCGAGTGTGGTTTCGGGCAGCCTTTCAGATTATTTCGGCCCAATAGTGATTTTTCTGGGATACATAAACATTGTCATTGCGGCGATGAACCTGACACCCTGGGCTCCGTTCGACGGATACCTAGCTTGGCGCATTTTTCCGATCATGCTCGATAAGATCAGGGGCGAAATTGTCGTACGTCGGACCATCAAGCGCGACTCCAAGCGCAGGTGATCTAACAATCGGTTGTAGCGTTAATAACAAAGGCGTTCGATGAACATCAGCCTCTCGCGAGCCTTGTCCCTTCTGGTTGTGGCAGCGGCGTACGTACGCGCATGTTGGATCCCCTCCGGGTTCTGGATCGTGACGCTCGTTTCGTGCCCAATACTCGCGCTTATTTGGTTCCCCGACCAGATCGATGATCTCACGTTCGGAGCTTGGTACCAGGGATCCCAGATCGACTCCCACACGCCTGGTGTTGCTGTCGCGGCGCTGGGGTGGATTTTCCTACTGCTATTTGCTTTGGCGCTGTTCCTGGCTCGTGTACCGAGCAAGTGAGCAAACTATGAGTGGTAGGGCTACTTAGTGGGCCCATTCTCGGCTGCTTCCCGGCGTATGCTCTCCTGGGATGACGCAAACTCCATTTTCTCCGGTCCCACGATGTTTCCGAATCGGCGCACCGGTAGCGGTGGCGGGGGATAGCGGCCCATCTTTGAATTCCAGTAGGCCCATGAGCGAGCGTCGATGATACCTGGCGGCGCCCGGTCGAGCGCTTCCCGAAAATCGTCGTCCGACACGTAGTGACGTAACACGCGCATCTGCTCGTGCATTGAATAGGTCATCGCATAAGCCATGAATCGCACCGGATCGGAGAGCGCCTCTGAGGGGGACTCGAACCAAACGACCTGCGCCGCAATGGCCGTTGTCTCTTCATTAAGAGGAATCGGCTTCATGAATCGAGATTATGCTCTTGCGCTCTCGCTCGCACCAAATCGTCCAATCTGGGCAAATGGTCTAAATCGACCTCGCGCGCGGCGGTCGCCAAGCGCGTCTTGGAATCCTCGGGTAGCTGTCGCAGATTTCCATCTTCGAAATACGAAAGCGCCTTCAAAGTGATTTGCGGATTGAAGGATGAACCGTACAGGGCTTGCGCTGCCTTCAACGCCATCGAAAGGGTGATTCCCCCCTTTGCAATCAGGACGTCTAGATCGAGATAGTCCTTTTTCTCCGGCCGCAATTGCACGACCGACGCCTTGGTTCCAGCGAGATCCAGTAGCGAGGCAACCTTCAGACCGTTGTCGTCACTCACGAGCGGTGAAATGAGGCGCGGTAAATTCGGCACTCCAAAGAACGATACCGCGACCGGCACTTGTCGACTCAAGACAGCAGTCAGCGTGTTTCTCTCGTTCTGCATCACCCGAGCATTTAGTAAATTCCGGCGGCACCTGATCGAGTTCAGTCCACAGTTGGCGTTGTGCCGGGGGTAAAATTTCCAGATGCGGTGAAAATTTATTCATACGCAACGTCGGTGAGGTGTCAGCGTGGCGATATTGTACTGCAGTTGTCGATCGGCCAACCGCTTTGGCAATTTGCAGCGTTTCCGCGGAAACGCCACGCGGCCCGGGCAGCGGACCGTCGGGGTTATTCCTTGAACAAAAAGTAGTGATCGAGTATCAGTGCGGCAAACAGCAGCATCAAGTACGTGATCGAGAATCGGAAAGTGCGCATGGGCAGCTCGGGTCTTTTGCCCCGCTGCAGCGCCAGCACGTAGTAGAGAAATCGGGCGTTGAGCGCAATGGCGACACCCAAGTAGATGAATCCGCTCATGCCGGTGAGATACGGCAGCAGCGTGGTCAGCACCAGCAAGATGGTGTAGAGCACGATTTGCAGCCGGGTGTAGGGGATGCCGTGAGTCACGGGCAGCATCGGGATGCCGACCTTGGCGTAGTCGTCGCGCCGCGCGATGGCGAGCGCCCAGAAATGCGGCGGGGTCCAGGTGAATATGATCAGAAACAGGAGCAGCGCATGGGGGTCGATGGTGTTGGTGACCGCGGCCCAGCCGAGCACCGGGGGTGCGGCGCCGGCGGCGCCGCCGATGACGATGTTCTGCGGCGTGGCGCGCTTCAGCCACATCGTATAAACCATGGCATAGCCGATCAGCGAGCAAAAGGTGAGCGCGGCCGTGAGCGGGTTCACGAGCAGCCCCAGGATCAGCATGGACAGAAGTCCCAGCATGGCGGCGAACGCGATGGCGGGGCGCATCTGCAAATGTCCCGTGGGCAGCGGCCGGCGCCGTGTGCGCGCCATTTGTTCATCGATGCGGCGGTCGAGCACGTGATTGAAGGCGGCGGCGGACCCGGATGCCAATGCAATACCGATGGTGCCGAATATCAGCGCAGGCAACGGCACCAAGCCAGGCGAGGCGAGCACCATGCCGACGACGGCCGTGAACACGATCAGCAGGCTGACCTTGGGCTTGGTGAGCTCCAGAAAATCCCGCCATCGGCCGAAGCCTGGGAGGGTGATGGGGGGGTTATCGGGGAGAGTCGGCACGATGCAAGGGTACCACGCCGATTGCGGGCGCCGGCCAAAGGGCGCGCAGCAGACACACCATGCTCACCACCAGAAAAGCGGCGCCTGCGTTATGCAGAGTCGCGAGGGTCAAGGGTACGCCGAAATGCACGGTCGCCACGCCGATGCAAATCTGCAGTGCAACAGCGGCCACCAACAGGAGCCCCGCCCGCCGCAAGCTGTGGCTCGCGGCGCTTCGGGCGCTCGCGGCTGCGAACAGCCCCAAGGCGATCAAAATCGAGCCCGCGACCATGGCACCCAAGCGGTGTGTGAAATGAATGGCCACGCGCGCGGGATTGGCGAGCACGCCGCCTTCGTAGTCGATTCCGAGTCCGCGCCAAAGCACGAACGCATCCCGATAATCCATCTGCGGCCAGAAGGAGTGCTGGCAGGTGGGAAAGTCCGGACAGGCCACCGCGGCGTAATTGGTGCTGGTCCAGCCGCCGAGGGCGATTTGCAGTATCAATGCCGCGAGTCCGACGAAGGCGTACTTGCGCAGCGCTGCCTGACGCGGGGTTAGCTGCCGCGTCTCCGGGTTCAGCGACAGCCAGCATAACAATCCCAGAGTGGTGAGACCGCCCAAGAGGTGTGCCGTGACGATCAGGGGCTTGAGCAGCAAGGTCACCGTCAGCGCGCCCAGCGCGCCCTGCAGACACACGACCACGAACAGCAGCGCGACGGGGATCAAGGGCTGGTCGCGGTCCTTGCGGAATCGCACGGCCCAGCCAAGCAGCACGACGATGACCATACCTAACGTCGTCGCGAAGTAGCGATGAATCATCTCGTGCAGCGCTTTGGCGAATTGAAAGCCGGAATTCACTTCGGCGTGCCCGGTATTCGGGTAGGGATGCCCATAGCAGCCCGGCCAGTCGGGGCACCCCAACCCGGCATCGGTGAGGCGCACCCAGGCACCGAGCACGACCACCGCCGCGGCCAGCAGTGCGCCCGCCAATGCCAGCCGTCTGAACCAGAGCAGGCGTCGTTGTGGATACATGCATCAGCCTATGGAGGACAGCCGCAGCAGGCGTTTCATGTCTTCGAGCATGCCCTTGGGTGCAACGTCCGCCGCATAGAACATCATGAGATTGCCGAGGGGGTCGATGAGATAGACGCGCGGCGCGGCGCTGTCCCGCCCCGGCAGCAGCGCGAGCAGGGGCGCCGCGGTTGGGGTCGCGCGAATCGCGATCAAATCCGGATGCTCGTCCTGCAGGAAGCGTGCATCGCAGCAGCCGTCTTCGGCTACGAGCACGCGCTGCACGCGATTCATGTCGCGATCCAACGCCAGGCGAATCTGCCGTGTGTCGTACAGCCGGCGGCGGCAGCTCTCGGCGCAGTCGCCCGTACCGACGTATAACAGCGTCCATTTGCCCTTGAGAAAATTCGGGTCGGTGTTCCCCTCGCGGAGCAGCGGCAGAGCCAGCGCCGGCAGAGGTCTCACCGGTGTGATGAGCTCGCCCGCATTGACGTGTCCTCCCGGGTGCCACGTCCCGTGGCCGTAGTACATATAGAAGGCGAGCCCGAGCGGCGCAAAGAATAGCAGCGCCAACCCGATCAACAGGCGCCGTTGGCGATTATCGTGCACGGTCCGCTCGTTCATGGCCCAGCGCCGGATTCGCGAGCGGCGATTGGGAGCCGACGCGTATTGGTGACGAAGTAAATCACCGCCAAGGTCAGTGCCAGGGCAAACCATTGCACTGCGTAGGCAATGTGGCGCATGGGGGGAAATCCCGGCGCCGTCCAGTGGCGCACATATCCATCGGGCTCACCGGGATCGAGCAGCACCAGATCCGTCGCGGAGGTCCAGGAGGACTCGCCGAGCAGCCGCGCAATTTCTGCGCGACTGGGAAAGCCCGCGACGACCGGATACGGCGCCTTGAGCGCCTCCTTGGTACCCATTTGAATGCCGGGACTGGGCATGTGATCGGCCCGGCCGCGCACCCGCCGCTCATCGCCCTCGACCGGAATGGCCGGCCGCTCGGCCCGGCTCGCTCCCAAGGGAACCCAGCCGCGATTTACCAGCATCCAGCCGCCACCGTCGAGCGCGAACGGGGTAATCACGTAGTAGCCGACGCGCTCGCCGTCGAACATATTGTCGATCAGGACTTGCCGCGCCTGATCATAGTGACCACCGGCCTCCACGTGTTGATAACGCCGCACGGGAGGCGTGGCGAGATCGATGGACAGCGTGGCGTCCGACCCCGCGGCGAACGAATCGAACAGCACGCGTTTCTCCTCGGCGCGCCGCAATTGCCACCGCCCCAGCGAGATCAGGAACGCGATCAGCACGATGGTCAGCAGCGTCGTGAAGACGCCGGGCGAGAAGATGCGGGAACCGACTTTGATCGACACGATATACTGATCAGCGCTTCAACACGGGACGGCTGCGGTGTTCAAATATCTCGTCATTGCGATGCTGGTGCTGATATTGATCAGCCTGGGCAAGGCCCTGTTCCACCTGACCAGCCGCAAGCCCGAGGACGGCGTCAAGATGGTCAAGGCGTTGGCCTGGCGTATCGGCTTGTCAGTGCTGCTGTTCGTGCTGCTGATCGTCGCCTATTACAGCGGCTGGATCGAACCGCAGCACATCGTTCCCGGCTACAGCCAGTAGACGAAGGTAAACAGGCCCAGCCACACCACGTCGACGAAGTGCCAGTACCACGCCACGGCTTCGAACCCAAAATGCCGCTGCGGGGTGAAATGGCCCTTCATCACTCTGAACCAGATCACCGTCAGCATGATGGCCCCCACGGTGACGTGCAGGCCGTGAAATCCGGTCAGCATGAAGAACGTCGAGCCGTAAATGCCGGTACCGAGCTGTAGTCCGAGCTCGGTGTAGGCCTCGTGATATTCCGTGGCCTGCAGGCCGACGAAGGTGAAGCCCAGCAGAAACGTCATGGCCAGGAATATCTTCAGGCGCGTCCGATGTCCCGTGATCAGCGCATGGTGCGCTATGGTGACCGTGACGCTGCTCGACAGCAGAATCGCGGTATTGACGGCCGGAAGGCCGAGCGCGGGGATCGTTTCGAACGTGCCGTTGGCGCGGGGGCCCACGGCGGCCGGACCGTTGGTCGGCCACACTCCGCCATAGTCGTTCCACAGCAGGAGCTTGGTGAAGACCTTCACGCCGTCGCCCGAGAGCCAGGGCACCGCGAAATTGCGCGCGTAGAACAGCGCGCCGAAGAAGGCGGCGAAGAACATCACTTCGGAGAAGATGAACCACATCATCCCCAGCCGGAACGACCGGTCCACCTGCATGTTGTAAATGCCGGCCTGATTCTCGCCGATGACGGTGTGGAACCAGAAAATGAACAACAGCGCGAGCATGACGAAGCCCGGAATCAGGGCATAGGCCGGCAGCCAGTCGTCGAGAGTGGCGATGGCCCCCGACATGATGGTGAAGAGCGTGACGGACCCGAAGATGGGCCACGGGCTGCCGTGAGGGATGTAGTACTTTTCTGCGTCCGCGTGCGCTTGCGCCATGATTTGAGAATCTCTATCTAAACGGTGAGTTGAAACAGTAGTTTAAATCGTTTGGTCAGGGCCGTGTTGCCGACTGCGTCGTGTCGTAGATGGTATAGGCCAATGTGAGCTTGTCCACGGTGACGGGCAACGCCGGGTCCACGATGAAACGCACCGGCAGATCCCGTTGCTCGCCCGCCGCGAATTTCTGGGGGCTGAAGCAGAAGCACTCGGTTTTGTGGAAGTACTTCGCCGTGCCGGTGGGCGAGATGCTGGGAACGGCCTGCGCGACGGAGGCCACATTGGTCAGATTCTTGGCGAGGAACGAGGCGTCATAGAGCTTTCCCGGATGAATCCGCATGGACGCGACTTTCGGCCGGAAATCGAAGCTGCCCACCGACGCAGGCTCGGCGAGAAACTCGATGGTCACTTCCCGGTTGGGATCGATCGACTCCACGGCCGTCGATGGGCCGGCCTTGGCCTCCGCATTGCCGATGCCGGCCGCTTTGCACAACACGTCGTACAGGGGCACCAGCGCCCAGCCGAAGGCGAAGCTGCCGGCGGTCATGATCAAGAGCGCCCGGATCAACTTGCCGTTAGCGGGCTTTTTTTTCGGGTCGATCGGATCCATCAGTGATGACTGCGATACACCAGCAACGCCATGAAGCCAAAATAAAGCGCCACGGCCACAAGCCCCAAGCCCAGCGCGCCGTTGCGGACGCGGCGCCTCAGAGAGCCGTCTTTGACGGACGTGTAGCTTGCGCTCATGGGATCACGGGTGCCGTGGTGAAGCTGTGATAGGGCGGCGGCGAGGGCAGCGTCCATTCGAGGCCCGTGGGATGCGTATCCGCCCAAACCTCGGCGGTCGCCTTCTGGCCGCCGCGCACGCACTGGATGATGATGATGGGGAACAGGATCTGCGACAGTCCGAAGGCGAACCCGCCGATGGACGACACCATGTTCCAATCGGTGAACTGCACGGCATAGTCCGGAATGCGCCGCGGCATGCCTGCCAATCCCAAGAAATGCTGCGGGAAGAACAGGACGTTGACGAAGATCGCCGACAGCCAGAAATGCCACTTGGCCAGCGTCATGTTGTACATGTGGCCGGTCCATTTCGGCAGCCAGTAGTACACCCCGGCCATGATGCCGAAAATGGCGCCCGGCACCAGCACGTAGTGAAAGTGCGCGACGACGAAGTAGGTCTGGTTGTACTGGAAGTCCGCGGGGACGATGGCGAGCATCAAGCCGGAGAAGCCGCCGATGGAGAACAGGAACAGGAAGGCGATCGCGAACAGCATGGGCGGCTCGAAGGACAGAGACCCCCGCCACATGGTCGCGGTCCAATTGAACACCTTCACGCCGGTCGGCACCGCGATCAGCATAGTCGCCATCATGTAGAACAACTGCGCCGCGACGGGCATGCCGTCCGCGAACATGTGGTGGCCCCACACGATGAACGACAGGAACGCGATGGACGCGATGGCGTAAATCATCGAGGTCGCGCCGAACAGCGGCTTGCGGGAAAAGGTCGGCAGAATCTCCGAGATGATGCCGAACGCCGGCAGCACCATGATGTACACCTCGGGATGCCCGAAGAACCAGAAAATGTGTTCGAACATCACCGGGTCGCCGCCGCCCGCCGCGTTGAAGAAGCTGGTCTTGAAGAAATGATCGGTGAGCAGCATGGTGACCGCGCCCGCGAGCACGGGCATGACGGCGATCAGCAGGTAGGCGGTGATCAGCCAGGACCAGGCGAACAGAGGCATTTTCAGCAGGGTCATGCCGGGGGCGCGCATGTTCATGATGGTCACGATGACGTTGATCGCGCCCATGATGGAAGAGGCGCCCATCATGTGAATGGCGAAGATCAGCATGGGGAAGCTGTCGCCGGTCTGCAATGACAGGGGCGGGTACAGCGTCCAGCCGCCGGCCGCCATGCCGCCCGGCACGAACAGGGTGGACAGCAGCAGGGTGAACGCGAACGGCAGAATCCAGAAGCTGAAATTATTCATTCTCGGCAGGGCCATGTCGGGCGCGCCGATTTGCAGCGGGACCATCCAATTGGCGAGGCCGACGAAGGCCGGCATCACGGCGCCGAAGATCATGATCAGCGCGTGATTGGTGGTCATCTGATTGAAGAACACCGGATCGACCAGCTGTAGACCGGGCTGAAACAATTCCGCCCGGATGACCATGGCCATCGCGCCGCCGATGAAGAACATGATCAGGCTGAACACCAGGTACATGGTGCCGATGTCTTTGTGATTGGTCGCGAACAGCCAGCGCTTGATGCCGGTCGCCGGCTGGTCATGATGGTCATCGTGGTGAGCGGTGTCGCTCGTGTGGGCATGCGCCATAGTGCTGAGGCTCTCTTGTGTTGCGATACTTTAGTTGGCTGCTGTCGGCAATACCTGCGCGGTCGCGGGCGGTGCGGCGTCGGTCGATGCGGCCGGCGCTGCCGGCGCCGCCGCCTGCTTCACGGCCGCCTTCTGCTCCTCGACCCATTTCTTGAAATCGTCGGGGGTGCGCACATCCACGACGATGGGCATGAAGCCATGGTCGCGCCCGCAGAGGGCGGCGCACTGGCCCCGGTAGATCCCTTCCTTGCCGGGATCGACCCTGAACCACAATTCATTGACGAATCCCGGAATGGCGGAACGCTTGGCGCCGAAATCGGGAACCCACCAGGCGTGAATCACATCCATCGAGGTCAGCAGCAGGCGCACCTTGGTGCCGCTCGGGATGACCATGGGCTTGTCCACTTCCAGGAGATAGTTGGGCACCGTCTTCGGGTCGATGCCCGAACGCAGCTGGCGCGCGAAATTCGAGTCTCGCGCCAGGGTCGAGAAGAAATTGACCCCCTCGCCCGCGTCCATGTACTGGTACTGCCACTTCCACTGATAGCCGGTCACGCGGATGGACAATTCGGAGTTGCGCGTGTCTTCCATGAAGAGGATGACTCGTGCGGCGGGTATGGCCATGGCCACGAGGATCACGACGGGAATGATGGTCCAGATGATCTCCACCTTGGTGCTGTGCACCAGCGTGGTGTCGGCTATGGCGCCCTGGGAATGGCGAAATTTCACCAGCGCATAGATCATCACCCCGAATACCACCACCGCTATGGCGACGCAGACCCAGAAGACTTCCATGTGCAGGGTGTAGATATCGCGGCTCAGCTGGGTGACGCCGATCGGCAAGTTGTAGCCGTTCGAGGTGTTCGCGTGGGCTGCGGACCCCCACCCCAGGGCGGCAAGAATGAGCGCGCAGGCGCAGGCCAGGCCGTTTGGCCGAGAAATGCTGTCGTCGTGGTCGCCTCTGGTAACGCTCATCAAAACGGATCCCCTCAAGTTCTATCGATTTCAAGCGGCGGCGACTCGTTCATCCCGCCTACCAAGTTACGCAAACGCTCCGCCAGGCGACAGCGGTCTTCCTCGGTGAGAAAACTGCCCACTTCGCAAGCCCGTCCCCGGCTCTCGATGGTCAGCTTGCTCAGGCCATGGCGCCTCGGCGGACTGCGAAGTCTAACCTTCGCCCAATGCCGCGCAAACTCTTGTTTTTGGGCGCCGTGCCGCGACCGCGTCACCAGGCTGATTTGCGAGTCCGTAATCAGCACCGTCTGCGTGTAGGTTCCGCTGCGCATGCTGGCATTAAGGGCAAGCCCTAACACCAGCATCTCGAGCGCCCAGAACGGCAACACGGGCCAAAAGCCCTGGAACACGAAGAATAAGGCAAAACCCAGCGAAAACAGACAGGTAGACACGAAAAAAAGCAGGGCACCTGCGGGTTTCAGCGAACAATTAGGCTGCAGCTCAATGCGCTGTTCCATGTTCCTAAGGATAACTCAGCCGAAGCCCTCGATGCATGGGCCCGAGCCTTTGGGGTCGGGCACAGCGGCCGTCATCGACCGCGCCGCGCCTGCAGTTGCCGTTTGACCTCTTCGAGGGAAACGGTGGATGGATCGGTGTCGCCGCGCCGGGCCGACCCGGCCGGACACCACGCATGGCCGAAGACCACCTCATAGGTGGCCGGCAAGCGGCCCTCGTGCCGGAAGACCTCGTAGGCCGTCTGCAGCGCGGCGAACCCTCGCCGTCCGGTGAGGCCCCGGGGCCTCCCCTCCGTCGCGTTGCGGGCGCCGGTATTCTTGAGATCCGTGGCGAGCCGCCCGACATCGAGGTAGGTCAGGGTGTATCGCTCCACATCCAGCACCGGTGAGGAGAATCCCGCACGCACCAGCGCATCGCCGATGTCGTGCATATCGATGAATTGATTGACGTGGGTGCGCGAGTCCACCTCCCGCCAGGCGCTGCGCAACTCACGCAGTGTGTCCGGCCCGAAGGTCGTGAAGCAGAGCAGCCCGGAGGGCGCCAGTACTCGGCGGAATTCCGCGAACACAGGGTCCGGATCGCACCACTGCAGCATGAGATTGCTGAAAATCAAGTCGACGCTGCCGTCGGCGAGAGGGAGCCGCTCGGCAGCCGCCTGCACCCGGGCAAAGCGGCGCAGCCACGACTGCCGGCGCCCGGCGGCCTGCAGCATGCGCCGCGAGAAGTCCAGGGCTACAACTAACGCCTTAGGATAGCGGCGCTTGAGCGCGCGGGACGCGTGGCCTGTTCCTGCGCCCGCGTCCATCACGACCCGGGGCGTCAACGTGGTCAAATCGAGGCGCGCCAGGAGATTGTCGCGCACCAGGGCGTGCAGAACGCCCGCGGCATCGAACGTCGATGCGGCGCGATCGAAGGAGCGGCGCACGCGCGAGGCGTCGAGCGCGTAGGCCGCGATGTCGTCCCGCGCAGCGCCCGGCCCGGATTCGTCCGGCGCGTTCACACCGTCGCCGCGGAGCTCTCCGCATGCGGCGCGCGCAAGGCCGGCGGCCCGCCCGCCGCCTCGGCGGCTATTTTCAGCCGCCGGAAGAGATCCTGATCGTGGGCAGTATCCGGATTGCCCGTGGTCAGGAGCTTCTCGCCGTAGAAGATGGAATTGGCGCCCGCCAGGAAGCACAGCGCCTGCAGCTCATCGCTCATCTCGCCGCGTCCCGCCGACAGCCGCACATGACAGCGCGGCATGAGAATGCGCGCGACCGCGATGGTACGCACGAAATCAAAGGGATCCAACGGCGGTGCATCGGCCAGGGGGGTGCCGGGGACTCTCACCAACCGGTTGATGGGAACGCTTTGCGGATGCTCCGGCAGGGTGGCGAGAATGTGCAACAGCTCGGCCCGGTCCTCCGGCTCCTCGCCCATGCCGACGATTCCGCCGCAGCACACATTCATCCCGGCGCTGCGCACGGCGTGCAGCGTGTCGAGCCGATCCTGGTAGGTGCGCGTGCCGATGATTTTCTTATAGTAGCCGGGCGAGGTGTCGAGGTTGTGATTGTAGTAGTCGAGGCCGGCGTCTTTGAGTTCCTGCGCTTGGGTTCCGGTCAGCATCCCCAAGGTCGCGCAGGTCTCCAATCCAAGGGCCTTCACTTCGCGGATCATGGCGATCACCTTGCGCAGATCCTTCTGCTTGGGCGATCGGTAGGCCGCTCCCATGCAGAAGCGGGTGGCACCCGATTCCTTGGCTGAGCGCGCGCGAGAGGTCACTTCCTCGAGCTCGAGAAGCTCCTGCGGCTGCAAACCCGTATCGAAGCGCACGCTCTGCGGGCAATAGGCGCAATCCTCGGGACAAGCCCCGGTTTTGATGCTCAACAGGGTGCTGATCTGCACGGTGTTCGGTGCAAAAAATCGCCGATGCACGGTTTGCGCTCTGAACACCAAGTCCATGAACGGCAACGCGAAGAGCTCTTGAACTTCCGCGAGCGTCCAATCGTTGCGTACTGTCATCAAAACCCCTCGCGAGTGCATTGCCGAATCGCCGTTTGCCAGTATTCTGCGGCTCGCATCCTTAGTCAACCAAGAAGCCTGCGCAAGGTTGACGAGGGGGGGCGACGCGACGCTCACATGCCCGCGAATAGATACGCGAGCAAAATGCCCAGAAACACCGCCATCCCGAAATAGTTGTTGTTGAGAAAGGCGCGCAGGCAGGCGTCGCGATCGCGCGCGCGGATCAGCCACAGCTGATAGATGAAGAAAATCGCGCCGCCCAAGAGACCCAGGTAGTACCAGTAGGTCATGTGCAGCGCGTTGCCGACCAGCACCAGCGAGAGCAGGGTCATGACTTGAAGCAGCGCGATGATGTGGCGGTCCGAATCGCCGAACAGGATGGCGGTGGAGCGCACGCCGATCTTGAGATCGTCGTCGCGGTCCACCATGGCGTACATGGTGTCGTACACCGTCACCCACAGCACATTCGCCAGCAACAAGAGATACGCAACTCGCGGCACATGTTCGAGCTGTGCGTCGAACGCCATGGGTATTCCCCAGCCGAAGGTGAGGCCCAGGTACATCTGCGGCACGGCCAGGAAACGCTTGACGAAGGGATAGCTGATCGCCAGAAACCCGCCTATGGACGCCAGCAGCAAGGTCGAGCGGTTCAATTGCAGCGCCAGCACCAGGGCGGTCATGGACAGCACCGCAAACAGCATCAGGGCCTCGAGCGTGGAAATGCGCCCGGCCGCCAAGGGCCGATCGCGGGTGCGCGCCACGTGCGGGTCGAAGCTGCGGTCCGCATAGTCGTTGATGGCGCAGCCGGCGGAGCGCATGAGCACAGTCCCCACCACGAAAATGGTGAAAATGCGCGGGTCCGGCCTTCCCCGGCCGGAGATCCACAGCGCCCACAAGGTCGGCCAGAGCAAAAGCCAAATCCCGATCGGACGATCGAGCCGCATGAGCCGGGCGTAATCCAAGAGCCCATCGAGGATTCTCGGCAGTTCGTGGGTGGTCCATGGGTGGAAGCGCACACGGTAGGACATCCATCGCCAACGTTCGCCGATCCTCTCGATCAGCTCGACTCCTGAGCGCGGCAAATGCTGCACGAGCGGGCAGCCTTACACGCGGCCCACGGCCGGCAGGAAGAGCTCCTGCATCAGCAGCGGCGCACCGCGCAGCGACACTCGCGAGCGGCGTCCCCAAAGGCCAGCCGGCTTGATCTCGGCGTCGCGCAGCGCACGCGCCGTCACGGGATCCGACACCTGCAGCCAGGCGTACTCGTAGGGACTGCGCTCCACTCCCGACAAGTCGTTCAAGGTCTCGCCCAACGCGGTGTCTCCGAGTTCCGCGAGCCAGGAGTGCGCGCACAGCGTCGAGTCGGGAATCACCGTCTGCGCGAACACCCAAACGTTGCCGCGGTGGGACATTTCAACGTCTCTGAACAAGCCCGCGTTGTCCGATGACCGCAGCGCGGACCTATGCGCGGCGGTCAGCAAACCGGTCCACTGATCGATGAGCTGCAGTGTGAAATGCTCGCCGCACAGGGCCTTCATGCGCAGAGACACCAGGCCCTTGCCGATCAACCAAGCCCGGGCTTGGTGCTCCATGGCCAATTGCCCCAGGCGCTCCGCGGGCAGCCATTGAGTCGAATCGACAGAGCGGGTTTGTTCCAAAGTCATGGCGCATTCTAACCGACACGGCCGTATTGCTCCGCATGACCCACCCAGCGGCGGATCAGCGGTGCCACATGCAACGGCCACTCGCGCAGAAAGGTCTCGGCGGCGATCTGCACCCGGGGGAGCAAATCGGCGTCGCGTAATAAATCGGCAACACGCATCTGCGCGAGTCCGGTCTGGCGCGTTCCGAGCAGCTCACCCGGCCCGCGCAGTTCCAGATCGCGCCGCGCGACCTCGAATCCGTCGTTGGTGTCGCGCATCACGGCCAGCCGCTCCCGCGCCAGCGGCGACAAGGGCGCGCGGTACAGCAGCAGGCAGGAGCTCGCATGCTCGCCGCGGCCCACGCGGCCGCGCAGCTGGTGCAGCTGCGCCAACCCCAGGCGCTCGGCATTCTCGATGACCATGAGCGTGGCGTTCGGCACGTCGACTCCGACTTCGATCACCGTGGTCGCGACCAGAAGCTGAATTTTTCCGTCCTTGAAGCGCCGCATGGCGCTCTCCTTGGCGCGGGGAGGCATGCGGCCATGCACCAGCCCGACGATCAGTTCCGGCAGCGCGGCGGCCAATGCCGCGGCCGTCTCTTCCGCGGCTTGGTACGGCATTTCTTCGGATTGGTCGATCAGCGGACAGACCCAGTAAGCCTGCCGTCCGGCCAGGCAGGCGGTTCGAATCCGCTGCACCACCTCGTCGCGGCGCGCATCGTTAAGGACCACGGTCTTCACGGGCGTGCGCCCGGGCGGCAGCTCATCGATCACGGAGACATCGAGGTCGGCATAGGCGGTCATCGCCAAAGTGCGCGGAATGGGGGTCGCGGTCATGATCAATTGATGCGGCTGATGCCCTAGATGAGCGCCCTTTTCGCGCAGGCTCAGGCGTTGATGCACGCCGAAGCGATGTTGCTCATCCACGATGACCAGCGCGAGCGCGGAGAATTCGACGCTCTCCTGAAACAGCGCATGCGTGCCGACGACGATGGGAGCATGCCCCTCGCGAATGCCTTCGAGTGCGGCATCGCGCGCCTTGCCGTTCTGCCGGCCCGTCAGCAGCGCCACGGCCACTCCCAGGGGCTCGAACCAACGCCGAAAATTCTGCGCATGCTGGTCGGCCAGCAGTTCCGTCGGCGCCATCAGCGCCGCTTGCCGGCCGGCTTGCACGGCCTGCGTCGCCGCAAGTGCCGCCACCAAGGTCTTGCCGCATCCCACGTCGCCCTGCACCAGACGCAGCATGGGTTTGTCTACCGATAAGTCGGACTCGATCTCGGAGAGCGCCCGCTGCTGTGCCTTGGTCAGCCGAAACGGCAGCGTTGCCAGCAGGCTCGCCTTCAAGGTTCCATTCGATGCGAGGGGCCAGCCGGGATCGCTTTGTATGCGCTGTCGCAATAGCTTGAGCGACAACTGGTGCGCGAGCAGTTCCTCGAAAGCCAATCGGCGCTGCGCCGGGTGCCGGCCGCTCAACAACAAATCTACGGGGGCGTCCGCCGGCGGACGGTGAACGTATAGCAGGGCTTCGCGTAAGGAGGGCAAGTGCGAATCGGCCAGAACGGCGGTGGGCAGCCAATCCTCGATATCGCCGGCACCCGTCTCATCGAGCGCCGAGCCCACGAGCATACGCAGGCGTCCCTGGGTTACGCCCTCGGTCAAGGGGTAAATCGGCGTCAGATGGTCCAGAGGGACCGCGGCGGCATGGGGGTCGATCCGCCGATATTCCGGATGCACGATCTCCAGACCCATGGGACCGCGCCTTGTCTCGCCGAAGCAGCGGATGCGCACGCCGCGCGTGAGGCCTTTTTGCTGCTGCGCCGTGAAGTAGAAAAAACGCAGCGTGAGAAAGCCGGAGCCGTCAGCGATCCGGCACAGCATCTGCCGCCGCCCGCGAAACACCACCTCCGTGAGCTGAACCTCGCCCTCCACCGCCGCGCGCTGACCGGCGCGCAACTCGCCCAAGGGAACCACCCGAGTCCGGTCCTCGTAGCGCAGCGGCAATAGAAAGAGAAGATCCTCGGTGGTTTCAACCCCCAGGGCGCGCAGCCTTTGGCTAAGCGCCTCGCCGACGCCGCGCAGTACCGTGACCGGCTTAACCGCGGTCACGGATGCCCGCTCTAAAGAGCGACAATGCACTCCACTTCAACCTGCGCTCCGCGCGGCAGCGAGGCGACGCCGACGGCGGCGCGTGCAGGATAGGGTTCGCGAAAATATTCGGCCATGACCTTGTTGACCAATCCGAAGTGCGACAGGTCGGTCAGGAACACCGTCGCCTTGACCACGTCGTCCAAGCTTGCACCGGCCGCCAGCACGATGGCCTTCAAGTTGTCGAACACCCGGCGGATCTGCGCCTCTATATCGCCTTTCACCATTTCCTTGGTCGCGGGGTCGAGCGGAATCTGACCGGACACCCAGATGGTATTGCCCACGCGCACGGCCTGCGAATAAACGCCGATGGCGGCCGGCGCGTCGGCCGTCGAGATGATCTGTTTGCTCATGATTTTACGCCAAGGTGCGAAATACGCGCTGCACGTCCGGCATGCGCCTGATGGTTTTGATGACCTGCGCCAGGTGTTTGCGGTCGCGCACCTGGAGCTGAAATTTGAGGGAGGAGCTGCTCACGTCGCGTTCTTCCAGAGATACCTGATCGATGTTGGTTTCGGTTCCCGCGATGCTGGAGGCCACCGCCGCCAGCACGCCCACCCGGTTGTTGATCTCCAGCTGGATCTCGCAGCTGAACAAGCGGCCTTCCGTCGCCTCCCAAGCCACCGACAGCCACTTCTCCGGTTGTTTGCGGTACTCGGCGAGGTTACCGCAATTCTGGCGGTGAATCATCACGCCGCGCCCCGCGCTCAGATAAGCCATGATGGGATCGTTCGGGATGGGGAAGCAGCAGCGCGCGTAGGTGACCAAAAGCCCCTCGGTGCCGGCGATCATCAAGGGGCCGCCGTGATTCCCGCTGTGCTCGCCGCCGACGTGCGAGGGCTGCAAGCGGCGCGCGACCAGGGGCGCGAGACGCTCGCCCAGGCCGATCTTCTCGTAGAGCTCGTCGGCGTCCTTCAGATTCAGCTCCTTGACCACGGCGGCCAACTCCGCGGCCGGAACCTTCTTCAGATTGAGCGAGAATTCCTCGAGCGCGAGTCCGAGCAGACGCCGGCCGAGCTCCAAGGCCTCGCCGCGCTTGAGATTCTTGAGGTAGGCCCGGATCGCGGCGCGCGCCTTCGCCGTCACCAAGAAGCTCGACCAGGAGGGATTCGGCGTCGCACCCTTGGCGGTGATGATCTCCACGGTCTGCCCGTTGCGCAACGGCGTGCGCAAGGGGACCAGGCGCCGATCGACCTTGGCCGCGACGCAGCGGTTGCCGACATCGGTATGGATGGCGTAGGCGAAGTCGACCGCGGTGGCGCCGCTCGGCAGGCGCAGTATCTTTCCCTTCGGAGTGAACACGTACACCTTGTCCGGGAACAAATCGACCTTGACGCTCTCCAGGAATTCCTCGGAGCTGCCGCCTTCTTGAATCTGCACCAGGCTAGCCAGCCACTCGCGCGCCCGATCGTGCTCGATGCCGCCGAAGGTGTCTCCGCCGGATTTGTACTTCCAGTGCGCCGCGATTCCGGATTCCGCCACGCGATGCATTTGCTCGGAGCGAATCTGAACTTCGATGGGCACGCCGTTGGGTCCGAACAAGGTCGTGTGCAGCGACTGGTAGCCGTTGACCCGCGGGATGGCGATGTAATCCTTGAAGCGCCCCGGCATGGGCTTGTAGACACTGTGCACCAACCCCAAGGTGCGGTAGCAGGTGTCGGCGCTGTCGACGATGATGCGAAAGCCGTACACGTCGACCATCTCGTTGAGCGAGATTTTCTTGTTCTGCATCTTCTTGTAGATGCTGTACAGGTGCTTCTCGCGGCCCTCCACGGCTCCGGTCACTTCCGCTTTCTTGAGCGTGGCCTTGAAGGTCTCGGCGATCTTGCCGATGAATTCCTTTTGATTGCCGCGCGCCCGCTTCAATTCCCGCTCGAGCACTTTGTAACGGTAGGGGTACAGGGCTCTGAAGCCCAAGTCTTCGAGCTCGAGCTTCACCGCATAGAGCCCCAGGCGCTCGGCGATCGGCGCGTAGATCTCCAGGGTCTCGCGGGCGCTGCGGCGGCGCTTGACCGGCGGCATCACTCCCAGGGTGCGCATGTTGTGCATGCGGTCGGCGAGCTTGACCATGATCACGCGGATATCGCGCACCATCGCCAGCAGCATCTTGCGGAAGCTCTCGGCTTGAGCCTCCTGGCGATTCTTGAACTGAATCTGGTCCAGCTTGCTCACGCCGTCGACCAGCTCGGCCACGACCTGGCCGAAGATCGACGCTATCTCGGCCTTGGCGGTCGGCGTGTCTTCGATGACGTCGTGCAGGATGGCCGCCACCAGGGTGTCGGCATCCAGGCGCAGGTCGGCGAGGATGTCCGCGACTGCCACCGGGTGGGTGATGTAGGGTTCGCCCGAGACGCGCTTCTGCCCGCGGTGCTTCTCAGCGCCGAATTCATAGGCTTCGCGCACCCGCTCCACCTGGGGGGGCGACAAATAGGCTTCGAGTTTGTCTAAGAGCTGGCTGATCCCGGTGGATCGTCTTCCACCGGGTAGGAAACCAAGTATGGAAGACGCATAGTCCATCGCCGCTCTTGAGTTTGGCCGGTCTTAACTAGTCCCCTAGGCCGAGCTGCGGCGCACGGAAGTCCGAGGGCATGTCGAGCTCGCTCACCGCCGGCTGCACCGGCTCTTCGGGCTCTTCCAACATCTCGAGCGTAATGTTTCCGGCGGCAATCTCGCGCAGCGCCACCACGGTCGGTTTATCGTTCTCCCATTCCACGGTTGCTTCCGCACCGTTTGCCAGGCGGCGGGCGCGCTTCGCGGCCAACAGCACCAGATTGAACAGGTTGGGTTCGTTTTGTAGACAGTCTTCGACAGTGATACGCGCCATACACTAAGGTTCCGTTAAAGGGATTGTCAGGATAGCAGAAAGGCCTCAATCGGCCTAATTGTGCTGTAATTCCGCTGCCAGGCGCGCCACTTCGGGCCGGTTCGCGATCAAGCGGCCGCCGCGATCGTGCGTGATGTCCAGCAAATCGTCGAGTGCCTGCTCGAAGCGGTCGTTGATGACGACGTGGTCGAACTCGGTCCAATGACCGATGTCCTCCGCCGCATCCCGCAACCGCCGCTCGATCACCGCCGCTGAATCGGTGCTGCGGTCCTTGAGCCGCTGCTCGAGGGCGCCGCGCGACGGGGGCAGAATAAAGATGCTGCGCGCCTCCGGCAGCCGCGCGCGCACCTGCCGCGCGCCCTGCCAGTCGATCTCCAGCAGGAGCTGCTCGCCGTTGCCCAAGGACTCCTGGACCGCCCGCAGACCCGTGCCGTAACAGTTGTCGAAGACCCGCGCATGCTCGAGAAACTCATCGTGGGCGACCATCTCGTCGAAGCGTTCCATGGACACGAAATGGTAGTCGCGCCCGGGGATCTCCTTGGGCCGCGGCTTGCGCGTGGTGTAGGACACGGAGAAACGAATTCGCGGCTCGCGCTCCATCAACGCCTTGACCAGGCTGGTCTTGCCCGCGCCGGACGGTGCGGAAACCACGTAAAGTCGGCCGCGCTCCATATCGCTACCCCACGTCCCGCGCTTGCCGACGCGACGTGCATATACCACGTTGATTTATCATGACATTCCTAACATTGATCGCCTGTTGGCTCAGGCATCAGCTACCGAGCATCGAGAGATTGTGCGGAGTTGCAGGATAGCCGGGCGGCGGCCAATGGGCCACATCGCCGCGCATATGCGCGGTGAATCCGCGCGACGCGCGAAGGCGCCGGGTGGCGGCAGGGTCGTTCGCGCTGCTTGACTCATAACTCAATATATGTAGACTTACAGATATGGAACGGAACCGACGCCCTTCGCGCCACACCCTCTCGTTGCTTGCCGAGCTCGCCCAGCGGCCCCGCCGATGGCATTACGGCTACGAACTATCGCGGATCACTGAACTCAAATCCGGGACGCTGTATCCGATTCTCATGCGACTGTGCGAGCGGGGAATGCTGGAATCGAAGTGGCAGCCGACTGCCGAAGAAGGGCGGCCGCCGCGCCACACGTACCGTCTGACTGCGGCGGGTGTCGTATTCGCCCGTGACGCGCTGGCAGGCCGGCCTGCTGCCCACGGTCGCACCGCGCTCGGGGGAAGCTACACATGAGTCAGCGTGCAGACATCAAAGATCGGATCGCGCGAGCCTTAGTTGCACACGCCGCACGAATGGCAGCGTCGGACCACACGGACTGGATCGCGGCCATGGCTCACGAGTTGGAGCACTTGCCGAAGAGTGAGTCCGCACTGTCGTGGGCGCTCGGGAGCGTGTTGGTGAGCTACACCGGGAGAATGCGTGTCATGATCCGAAGCTCCGCCGATTGGCCCCGCTGGTTGCTGCTGCTGGAAATGTTGCTCTGTCTGGGGCCCGTGACCGCATATTTTTTGTTTGTGAGCGTGAGCATTGCGCAGGGTTATACGCTCTTCCCTGCCCAAGGTTATACGCAGGTACAGGAAGGGTTGATATTCGGCTCCGCAACGTTGATCGGCCCCATCGGCCTGGTGTCCGCATTCAGAACTCTGTTCTCGCGAACCTACGGACCGGGCAGGTTATCAACGGCCCTCCTGTGGGTGTTGGCTGCATGGACGCTGACGGTATTTGTGGCACTGCTCGTGCACTTCCGCCTCGAACTGGTCGCATGGTGCGGAATGCTCCTGCCGTTCGCGTTGCTACCGGCCTCGGCTGTGGCGCACCTAACATGGTTTGGCTCAACCAGGCGTCGCGCCGTGGTGTCGGCCTGAGCCCTGATCCTTGCGGTAGAGGATGGCGGCGATGGCTTCATCGTAGAAGCTCATTTCGATGGCGCGCGCGCTGTTGAGAATCGTGGGGCCATGATCGCACCATGTTCTGTGAAGACGTACGGCAAGTACTTGCGATGCTGGCCGCGGCGGGTCTTTAAGGTTGCAATTTGTGACCTTAAAGAACTGCTTTCCTCGGCTGTGAGCTGAAACATGAAATCGGCCGGAAAACGTTTACGGTTGCGGCGAACCTGCTGATTGAAGCGCTTGGTGCTCACCCCATAGAGGACGGCGAGCCCAAACGGCCCTGGAAGCTACTCGATGTTCTGCACTTGCTCGCGCATCTGCTCGATCAGCACCTTCATATCGACCGCGGCGCGAGTGGTTTCGATGTCCTGAGACTTCGAGGAGAGCGTGTTGGCTTCGCGATTCAGTTCCTGCATCAGAAAATCCAGGCGCCGCCCGGCAGGCTCCTGGTCCTCGAAGGTCTTGCGGACTTCCGCCACGTGACCGCGCAGCCGGTCGATCTCCTCGTCGACGTCCAGCCGCTGGGCCAATATCGCGAGTTCCTGCTCGAGCCTGTCGTGGTCCACGTCGGCGACCAGCTGCGCGACGCGCTCCAGCAGCCTCGCGCGCATGCGCGCCCGCACCTCCGGCAGGCGATCGGCGACCCGCGCGGCGAATTCGACCAGCCCGCCGCAGCGCTGCTCCAGGGCGTCACGCAGCCGGCCTCCTTCGCTGTCCCGAAAGCGCGCGAGTTCCGTCAGTGCCTCTGCCAGCAGCGCCTGCGCGGCGGCCACCATGGGCGCGTGATCGCGGGCAGCGTCTCGGATCACTCCGGGCCAGCGTAAGAGGTCCAGGGCATCGATGCGCGCCGCGGGGCCGGCTTGCGCGGCGATCGCCTTCGCGCGTTCGTTCAAGGAGGCGAGCAATTCGGCGTCGACCTCGAGTGCGCCGGCGGCGACGGCCGGGCGAAAATGCAGGGAGCATTCGACCTTGCCGCGGCGGGCGGCGGCGGCCACGCTTTGGCGAAATTCCGCCTCTCCGACCCGGAATTCCTCGGGCAGGCGAAAGCCCATTTCCAGAAATCGATGATTGACCGTCTTCAATTCCCAGGCCAACAACCCCCAGGGGAACTGGCGCTCGCGTCGCGCAAAGCCGGTCATGCTACGAATCATAGGGGTCTGCGCTAGAATCGGCCATAATCTTCAAGTTGAAGTTTATCAGAAGCCTAGGAGCTGTCATTGCAGATCGAGACCGCGGATGTCAGCCTCATCGGCCACCGCGAGGAAAATCAGGACCGGGTTGCAGTGGCGGCCGCCGATAACGCGGTGCTATTGGTCGTGATCGACGGCATGGGCGGTCACGCGGAAGGCGCGCGCGCCGCGGAAACCGCTCTGTCGACGCTGCTGGAAGCTTTCTGGCAGACGCCGCATCCCATCTTCGATCCGCTCGGTTTCCTGCATTTGTCGCTGGGCCGCGCACACGAGGAAGTCGTGAAGCTCGGCGTCGGCCTCTCCGTCGAAGCGCGCCCGCGCGCAACCTGCGCGCTGTGCCTGGTGCAGGACTCCGCCGCCTACTGGGCGCATGTCGGCGATAGCCGCGTCTATCAATTGCGCCAGGCGCAGGTTCTGGAGCGCACGCGCGATCACAGCCACGTCGAAGTGCTGCTGCGCGAGGGCCTGATCACCGAGGCAGAAGTGCACGGCCATCCCATGCGCAATTACGTCGAGTGCTGTCTCGGCGGCGATGCGGCCCTGCCGGAGATGACCATATCGACGCGCCGCAAGCTCAAAGCAGGCGATGTGCTGCTGCTCTGTACCGACGGATTGTGGGCCAATTTGAGAGATCAGGATTTCGTGCGCTTTGCGCAGACCGTTGCCAAACCTCTGCGCGAATCCCTGACCGATCTCGGTACGCAGGCCGTGGAGGCTTCCGCACCGTACAGCGACAACACCAGTGCGGCGGCGCTGCGCTGGCGGGCAGCGTGAGTATTCGACCGAGCGGCCGGGCCGCCGATGAGTTGCGCGAGGTGATTTTCGAACGTGCCTACACCAAGCATGCGGAAGGCTCGGTGTTGGTGGGGTTCGGGGCCACCCGGGTGCTGTGCACGGCCAGCATCGAAGACAGCGTACCGGCATTTCTGCGCGGACAGGGTCAGGGTTGGGTGACCGCCGAGTACGGCATGCTGCCGCGGGCCACCCATACGCGCTCGGCGCGCGAGGCGGCCCGCGGTAAACAATCGGGCCGCACCCAGGAGATTCAACGGCTCATCGGCCGGGCACTGCGGGCGGTGGTCGATCTGAAGGCGCTGGGCGAGCGCACCGTGACCATCGACTGCGACGTGCTGCAGGCGGACGGCGGTACCCGGACGGCGGCCATCACCGGCGGATTCGTGGCGCTGGCGGATGCCGTCGACACCCTCCTCAAAAAGCGAGCCATCAGCTCGAATCCGCTGCATGGGCAGGTGGCCGCCGTATCCGTCGGTATTTATCGAGGCACGCCCATGCTCGACTTGGATTACGCCGAGGACTCCAGTGCGGAGACCGACATGAACGTGGTCATGAACTCGGGCGGCGCCTTCGTCGAGGTGCAGGGCACCGCCGAAGGACATGCGTTTCGCCGTCACGAACTCGACCAACTGTTGGATCTGGCGGCGTCGGGAATTGCCCGCCTGCATGCCGCGCAGCTCGCCGCCCGTGCCGCTTAAGCCCCTGGTCGTCGCCACCACCAACCCGGGCAAGCTGCAAGAATTTCGCGCCCTACTGGCCGACTTGCCCTTCGATCTCTGCAGCCTCGGTGAATTGGGTGTTGCCCCGCCCGAGGAGACCGGCGCGAGCTTTCTTGAGAACGCCCTGCTGAAGGCGAGGCATGCCGCCGCCGCAGGAAACGCCGCGGCAATTGCGGACGACTCCGGGCTCGAAGTCGACGCCCTCGGCGGCGCCCCCGGGATTTATTCCGCCCGCTACGCGGGACCGAACGCCGACGACGCCCGAAACAACGCGAAACTCCTGAATGCGCTTCGGGGCGTACCCCGTGAGCGGCGCCGGGCGCGCTATCGTTGCGCCCTGGCATTCGTGGCCGGCCCCGGGGACCCGGCGCCATTGATCGCCGAGGGCGTGTGGGAGGGGTTCATTCTCGAATCGCCTGAAGGCGATGGCGGCTTCGGCTACGACCCCTACTTCTGGCTTCCGGATCTTAGGCTGACAGCGGCGCAGCTGGATGTGGCGGACAAGAATCGGCGCAGTCACCGCGGAATCGCGATGCGTTCCTTGGCTGCGCAACTGACAGCGCGCGAGCAATTGACTGCCCGCGAGCCGGGCGGCGAGCCACCGGGAATCGAGGCGCGGCTGGCCGGCCGGGCGATGCCGCGTTGAGCCAGCCGGCGCTCTCCTTGTACGTGCACATGCCCTGGTGCGTGCGCAAGTGCCCGTACTGCGACTTCAACTCGCATCAACTGAAGTCGGCCGCCCCCGACGGCGCGTACATCGATGCGCTGATCCGCGATTTCGATATGGAATTGCCGCGTGCCGAAGGCCGCCGCATCGGCACGGTGTTCTTCGGCGGCGGCACCCCCAGCCTGTTCCAACCCGAGGACTTCAGCCGTTTGCTCCACGCGCTGCGGCAGCGAATGGCGTTCGCCGACGATGCCGAGATCACGCTGGAAGCTAATCCGGGGACCATCGAGCGCGGCCGCTTCAGCGGCTACCGGGACGCTGGAATCAATCGAGTGTCATTGGGGGCTCAGACGTTCGCGCCGCGCGCGCTCGAACTCCTGGGCCGCATTCACTCGGCGGAGGACACGCACCGTGCCGTCGACGAATTGCGCGCGGCCAAGCTCGACAACTTCAATCTGGACCTGATGTACGCCCTTCCGGAGCAGACCCTGGAAGAAGCCGTGGAGGATGTGCGAATCGCCTGCGCGTTGGCGCCCGCGCATCTCTCTTATTACCAGCTCACGCTCGAGCCAGGGACCGTCTTTCATGCCCGGCCGCCGAAACTGCCGGATGAGGAAGCCGCTTGGGCCATTCAAACGGCGGGTCAGGCGCTTCTGGCCGACGCGGGGTATGTGCAGTACGAAGTTTCGGCGTACGCGCAGCCTGGAAGGCGCTGTCGGCACAATTTGAACTACTGGCTATTCGGCGACTACCTGGGAGTGGGCGCGGGCGCGCATGGAAAACTCAGTCTGGAACTCCCGCAGCGCATTTTGCGCACCGTCAAGCCGAAGCAGCCGCGCGAATATCAGGATCAGGTCCGCCGCGCGGGTCCTGGGGAGGCACGCGCCCCGGCGGCGATCGGCGAGAGTTCGTTCATTGCTCCGGCGGACCTGCCATTCGAGTTCATGCTGAACGCCCTGAGGCTCAATGAGGGCTTCTCCGTCGGCGACTATCGGGGGCGAACCGGACTCGAAATGAGCTCGGTGGCGCCCAGGCTGGCCTCAGCCTGCGAGCGCGGTCTTTTGGAAAGCCGGGAGGACGGCTGGCGTCCGACGGAGCTGGGGCGCCGCTTCCTAAATGATCTACAGGCAAGTTTTCTCGCCTAAGCTTATGCACACGGGGGTCCGGCCCTCGCACAAAGGGGTACCTACAGCACATTGCACTCAACGTAGTTCAGGTGCGCGCTGTAATCAATTGATTTATAATAAGAAAGCCACTTGTCTATTTTTTGATCAAGTTAACAATTACTCGAAATTCCGCCGTCTGGATCAAGCGGCCGAAGCTTCATCCACAGACTTATCCACAGTTATTGTGGACAAGCGTGCAAGAGGTTGTCCTACAAGCATTTATGTCAAAGATTTGTGGCAACGGGCCCTCTCGGATAAACTAGTCGGCCCAGTTGCGGGTGTTGGCCAATAGGCGACTCGAGCAAACAGGGGAAATCTAGGCGTGGCGATGCGCAAAGGACTGCTCGTCGATTCTGCCGCTACCGACACTCGAGGTTCCCATGAAAGCCGGCATTCATCCAGAATACAAACTCATCAACGTCACCTGCACCTGCGGCAACACGTTCGAGACTCGCTCGACCATCGGCCAGGATTTGCAGGTGGAAGTCTGCTCCAACTGCCACCCGTTCTATACCGGCAAGCAGAAAGTCGTGGATACCGGCGGCCGCGTCGATAAATTCCGCAAGAAATATGCGGTAGCCGCCAAAGCCTAGTCTCGCCGGTTCATCTTCGTATCACGCGCGCTCGGGGCTCCAGCCCTCGAGCGCAGCGTTTGCGCGCGCCCGTTACCAAATCAAATGGGCTCCCTTGATTCCGATGTACGGCCGTGCAAGGCTGCGGGCACTGAAACGTACCCAAACACCCCGTCGGAAAGGCGCATGAGCACGAAATACGAACTCAAGAATCTGGCGACCGGCAAGACCAGCGCCCTGAAAGCCGTCTCGGGAACGATCGGACCCGAAGCTCTGGACATTTCGAACCTGACCAAAGAGCAAGGCGTATTCACCTTCGATCCGGGGTTCATGGCGACGGCGAGCACCGAAAGCAAGATCACCTACATCGACGGCGACGCAGGGACGCTGTTGTACCGCGGTTATCCGGTCGAGCAACTCGCCGAGAAATCGTGCTTTCTCGAGGTCGCGAACCTGCTGATCAACGGCACTTTGCCGACCAAGTCGGAACTATGCGCGTTTCAGAACTCGATCACCCGGCACACCATGGTGAACGAGCAGTTGCTGCGGTTCTTCCAGGGTTTCCATCACGATGCGCATCCCATGGCCATGGTCTCCGCCGTGGTGGCATCGATGGCCGCCTTCTATCAGGACTCCACCGACATCGAAGATCCGCGGCAGCGCGAAATCTTCTCGCACCGGATCATCGCGAAGCTGCCCACCATCGCCGCGGCGGCCTACAAGCACACGCTCGGTCAGCCGTTCATCTACCCGCGCAACGATCTGCGCTACTGCGCCAACATGCTGAACATGTTCTTCGCGGTTCCCTGCGAGCCGTACGCCATCGACCCGGTCGCGGCGGAGGCCTTGGATTTGTTGTTCATCCTGCACGCGGATCACGAGCAGAACGCGAGCACGTCGACGGTGCGCCTGGCCGGCAGCACCGGCGCGAACCCCTATGCCGCCATATCCGCCGGCGTATCCGCTCTGTGGGGACCGGCGCACGGCGGCGCCAACGAAGCCGTGCTCGACATGCTGGACGGCATCGGTTCGGTCGCCAACATCGATAAATTCCTGGTGCGGGTCAAGGACAAGAGCGATCACGTGCGGCTGATGGGATTCGGGCACCGGGTGTACAAGAACTTCGATCCGCGCGCCAAGATCATCCGCAGCATGTGCTACCGGGTTCTGGAGAAGCTCGGCAAGACCGACAATCCTCTGTTCGAGCTGTCGCTCAAATTGGAGGAAATCGCCCTCAAGGACGAGTACTTCGTGTCGCGCAAGCTGTATCCGAACGTGGACTTCTACTCCGGCATCATCTACAGCGCTCTCGGCATTCCCCGCTCCATGTTCACAGTCATGTTCGCGATCGCGCGCACCGCCGGGTGGGTGGCCCAGTGGCAGGAAATGGTGTCCGATCCGCATATGAGAATCGGCCGGCCGCGGCAACTCTATACAGGACCCACCCAGCGAGACTACCTGTCCATAGATAAGCGCTGATCCATGGGGCTGCCAGCCTGTGCGACTCTTGGCGTATTGACGCTGCTGCTGGGCGGCGCCGCGAATGTCGCCTTGGGCGATGCCTGTCCGAATGCGCCGGAACCCGTCGCCCTCGGCAGTGGGCAGTGGAACGGCTGGGGCCACGGTCCCGACAACACCAGATACCAACCCGAACCCGCGATTCGCGCGAGCGACGTGCCGAAACTCGCGCTCAAATGGGCATTCGGCTATTCGGGCGGCACCGAGTTCGGCCAGCCCACCGTGGTCGACGGGCGCTTGTTCGTCACCAGTTCCACGGGACGCATCTACTCGCTCGATGCCAAAACGGGCTGCAGCTACTGGACCTACGACGCCGCGGCGGGCAGCAGAACCGCGGTGCTGATCGGCGAACTCGCACGCGCCCGAGTCGCGGCCCTGCCGCGGCGCTTGAAGCGAACCCTGGCGCATCTCGATGTCATCAAGGCGCCGAGCGCCGCGTTCTTCGGGGACGATACCGGAACGGTGTATGCGCTGGACGCTCAGAAGGGAACTCTGCTGTGGAAAACCCAGGTCGAAACCCACCCGATGGCGCGCATCGTCGGCGCGCCGACTCTGAACAATGACCGCCTGTACGTGGCCGTGTCCTCCACGGAGGACGCAGCGGCTGCCGATCCGGGCTACGGCTGCTGCACCTTTCGCGGCAGCGTGGCCGCGCTCGACATCGCCGGCGGCAGATTGGTATGGAAGAGCTACACCGTGCTCGAGGCGCCCGTACCGACCCGCAAGAACGCCGCCGGAGTGCAGGAATTCGGCCCCGCGGGTGCCGGCATCTCCTCCTCGCCGACCCTCGATACCCAGCGCAATGTGTTGTATGTCGCGACCGGCGGCTCGCCCAGGGGCATCGAGCAGTCGCTGACGGACGCCGTCGTGGCGTTCAATCTCGACGATGGCAAGCTGCGCTGGGTCAAGCAGCTGAGCCGAACCGATGCCGGGCCTTTCGGCAGCGGCTTTTCGAGTTCCCCCGTATTGCGGACACTGGCGACCGGCAATCAAGTGCTGCTGGCCGGACAGAATTCGGGCGTCGTCTACGGACTCGATCCCGATCACGGCGGCGATACCCTGTGGCAGACGAAGATCGGCGTCGGCGGCGCGGGTGCCGCCGGCCTTGCCGCAGGCGGCGCATCCGGAGTCACGAGCGCAGTCGGGCCGCCCGGGGTCGAGGGCAGCGCCGGCGGGGTTGCCTGGGGCAGCGCCGCCGATCACCGCAATCTCTATGTCGCGACCACCGGAGGGCTGGTGCAGCCCCCGAACGCCTCGGGCAGTTTGACCGCGCTCGATTTGAAGACCGGTGCCGCCCGCTGGCACACGCCTTCGCCGCAGCCCGCATGCACCTCCGGCAATCGCAACTGCTCGCACGGGCAATCGCAGGCGGTCACCGTCATGCCGGGGAGCGCGTTCTCCGGATCGATGGACGGCCACTTGCGCGCGTACTCGACCATCGACGGCAAGATCCTGTGGGATTTCGACACGGCCAAGGATTTTCAAACCCGGAACGGCGTCAAGGCGAGCGGCGGCCCCATGGATCACGGCGGCGCGACCATCGTGAACGGCGTCGTCTACGTCAATTCCGGCAACACTCTGCTCGCCTTCTCGGTCGACGGTAAATAGGGATATGTGAACATGAAAGGACGATACCTGCTCGGGCTCCTGTTGCTCTGCGGTTTTGCATCGGCCGCCGCGGCTGCGGCCGCCGGTACGGCCCCGTCGATCGAGAATTCCGTGGTGAAAGTCTTTGCCACCATGCGCTTTCCGGATGCCTACAAGCCATGGACCAAACAGGCGCCCACCGAGATCACCGCCTCCGGCGTGGTGATCGAGGGCAAGCGCATTCTGACCAATGCGCATGTGGTTCTGTACGCGAGCCAGGTGCAGGTGCAGGCGAATGCCCAGGGCGACAAGCTGCCGGCCACGGTGTTGGCCGTGGCGCCCGGCATCGACCTGGCGGTGCTGCAGCTCGACGATGCCTCGTTCTTCGACACGCATCCGCCGGTGGCGCGCGCTGCCAAGCTGCCGCAGATCAAGGACGCGGTGCTGGCCTATGGATTTCCGACCGGCGGCAATTCCCTGTCCATCACCAAGGGGATCGTCTCGCGCATCGAGTTCGTGCCCTATAACTATCCGGTCTCCGGCCTGCGCATCCAGATCGACGCGGCCATCAACCCCGGCAACAGCGGCGGCCCGGCGATCGCCGGCGACAAGATGGTCGGTCTCGCCTTCAGCAAGCTGGGCGGCGACACGCAGAACATCGGCTACATCATTCCCAACGAGGAAGTCGAATTGTTTCTGAAGGATATCGCCGACGGACACTATGACGGCAAGCCCGCCATGTACGACGAATTGCAGACGCTCGAGAACCCGGCGCTGCGCGAATACCTGAAACTCGATAAGAGCGTCGAAGGAATGGTGGTTCATCGCCCGGATAAGACGGACGCTTCGTACCCGCTCAAGGAGTGGGATGTGCTGACCCGCATCGGCGACATTCCCATCGACAATCAGGGAATGATCAAACTGGACAAGGACGTGAGAGTCAGCTTCACCTACCAGATCCAGCACCTGGCCAACAACGGCAAGGTGCCGATGACCCTGGTGCGGGCCGGCAAGACGCTGCAGATCCAATTGCCGGTATCGTCGGAGCACCCGACTCTGCTCACCGACCTGCACGGCAGCTACCCGTCCTACTT